>FSSH01003309.1_pt1 | contig 32934 bp, 27 predicted proteins | sample 1166101 | NCBI WGS metagenome assembly FSSH01 (sample SAMEA32972668, study PRJEB13176) | freshwater metagenome | biome: Drinking water system; feature: Biomass in drinking water that filtered by 0.45 um membrane; material: drinking water | place: USA | collected 2012-12-20 | depth 0 m
CTCTCAACGGAAATCAACACTCCACGATAGCCCCGCGCGAGGCACGCCCCGCCAAGGTACAGCTCGCCCGTCACCCCCGCCGGCACCGGCTCGAGGGCCGCGTCGAGGACGAGGGCGCGCCTCGGTCCGACCGCCCGGCCGATCGGCGCGTAGGCGCCCTCGACGCTGGCCTGCGGACCGGTCTTCCAGGCGAGCGGGGAGATCACGGTCTCGGTGGGTCCGTAGCCGTTGATGAGGAAGCGCGGGCGCAAGGCCCTGGCGATGAGGGCGAAGCTCTCGCGCGAGAGCGCCTCGCCGCCGAAGGCGTAGGAGCGCGGGCTGGGGGCGGGTCCGGAGGCGGCCTCCAGCGCCAGGGCATGCATGTAGGCGGTGGGAAAGCCCGCATGGGTGACGGCGTACCGCTCCATGGCGGCAAGCGCCTCGCGCGGGGTCCAGAGTTTGTCGGGCTTGAGGACGACGCATCCGCCGAAGGCGAGCGGCACCATCCAGCGCTCGTGGGCGCCGTCGAAGCTCATGGACAGGACGTGGAGTTCGCGGGTCTCCGGTCCGGTCCCGTAGAGGGCGCCGGTGGCGCGGAGATGGGCGGCGAGCGGCCCGTGGGCGACGGCGACGGCCTTGGGCCGTCCGGTGGAGCCGGAGGTGTGGATCAGGTAGGCGAGCTGGTCCGGGTGCAGGGTCACGTCCGGCGGGCTGGTGGGCTCGGCGGCAAGGTCGAGGGTGTCGAGGTCGAGGAGCCTGGACAGGTCCGCTCCAGCAAGGAGGCCCAGAGCCGACGACAAACGGGCGAGCGTGTCGGCATTGCCCAGGACGAGGCGGGGCCGGGCATCGGCCAGGAGGGCAGCGATGCGGGCGGGGGGCAGGCTGGGATCGAGGGGCAGGAAGGCGCCGCCCGCGCGCAGGATGGCGAGGAAGGCGGCGATCTGGGTGCTCGAGCGCGGCAGGGCGAGGGCGACGATGGTCTCGGCGCGCACGCCGTGGCGGCTCAGCAGGTGGGCGAGGCGGTTGGCATGTGCGTCGATCTCGGCGAAGGCGGTGGTGGTCTCGCCGCAGATCACGGCGGGGGCATCGGGCCGGATCCTGGCGGCCTGTGCGATGAGGTCGGGCAGGAGGGCGTCGGCGAGCGGCAGCGGACCGGGATGGGGTGCAGAGAGGGCGCGCCGGGTCTCCTCCGTCACCAGCGGCAGCAGGTCCACCCGCCGCGCGGGCGCCTGCGTCATCGCCCCGAGCAGGGCCAGGAACCCGTCGCGAAACCGCGCCGCCGTGTCGGACAAGAACAGGTCGCGCGCATAGCCGAAGGTGCAGACGATGCCGCTTGTGCCCTCGGCCACCTCCAGCACGAGGTCGTAGGCGGGAGTGCCGGTGTCCCGCCCGAAGGCCGTGAGGGCGAGGCCGCCGGCCTCGCCATGGTCGCCGAGTCCGGCGGGCTGCTGGCTGATCATGACCTGCGCCAGGGGCGCCCGGCCGGGGATGCGCCGCGGCTGCAGCGCCTCCACCAAATGCCCGAACGGCAGCTCGGCATGGGCTTGTGCCTCCGTCAGGATCGACCAGATCCGCCCGAGGAGGTCGCGCCCGCCGGCCGCCGGATCGATCTCCACAGGGATCACGAGGGTGTTGACGAAGAGGCCCACCAGCCCCTCCGTCTCCGGGCGCTGGCGCCCGGCGACCGGAAGGGCGAGACGCAGCTCACGCGCGCCGTAGTAGCGGTTCAGGAACAGGGCGAAGGCGGCGAACAAGACTGCAAAGGGCGAGGCGCCGGTCGCGCGGGCGAGGTCTGCGACGCGTCCGCTCAAGGCTGCCTCGATCGGGAATGCGAGGCGGCCGTGCGTGGCGCGCTCGGCCGATCGGGGCCTGCCGCTCAAGACGAGATCCGGCTCCGGGCCGTCGAGGCGCGCCCGCCACCAGGCGAGGTCCTCGTCCCGCGCGGCTTGCCAGCACGGGTCGCGCTGCCAGGCCGCCACGTCGGCGGGCTGGATCGGCAGGTCGGGAAGTGCGCCCGTCCGCCCCATTCGGGCGGCCGCATAGAGCGCCGGCCACTCGCGCAGGATCACCCGCATCGACCAGCCGTCCGAGACGATGTGGTGCATCGTCATGAGGAGGATGTGCGCCTCTGGGGCGCAACGCGCCAGCCGGAACCGCGCGAGAAGACCACCGTCCAGGGTGAAGGGCGCTTCGGCTTCCGCGAGGGTAAGGGCCTCCAACGCCTCCGCGCGTGCATCGCCCTCGAGCCCGGACAGATCGGTATCCGCCAGGATCGCCGCCGACCCAGCGGGGTCGATCACCGCCTCGGCCCGCCCGTCCGGGCGGCGCCGGAGCCGCGTGCGGAAGGCCTCGTGGCGCGCCACCAAGGCAGTCAGAGCGGCCTCCAGGGCGGGACGGTCCAGGGGTCCGTCGAGCCGAAGGCCGCCGGCGATGTGGTGGCCGGTGCCGTCCTCGTAGGCGGCCTCGAACCACAGTCGGTCCTGGCCGGGCGAGAGCGGCAGTGCCGCGTTCCGGTCCGCGCGCCGGATCGGAGCCGTGCTGCCACCGACCGCACGAAGCTGGTCGAGGGCCTCGGCGAGGGCACCGAGGCGCGGATGGGCGAACAAAGACGCGGTGGGCAGAGACAGACCCGTCTCGGCGTGGATCTCCGTGAGGAGCCGAATCGCCGTGAGGGAATCGCCCCCTTGGGCGAAGAAGTGGCTATCCCGGTCCTGGCCGGTCCGCCCGAGGATGCGGGCGAACAGCCCGGCCAACAATTCCTCCGTCCATGTCAGGCTGGCGACCAGCCGGTCGGGCGCCCCGGCGAGCCGGCCATCTTCGACCACCGCGTAGGCATCGAGGCTGCCGGCCTCCCAGCCCTGCCGCGTGGCGCTGCGCTGGATCTTGCCGCTGGAGGTGCGGGGCAGGCCACCCGGATTGAGGAGCACGACGACGCGGGCTGTCTCCAGGAAGGCGTCGGCCACGGCTTCGGCCACGAGGGCTGCGAGAGCCTCGGGCGTCACCAGCTTCTGCACCGTGCGCGAGACCTCCACGGCAACGCCGATGCCCTCTCGCCCGTCGCGCTCCATGCCGAAGGCGGCGATCCGGCCCTGGCGCAGGATGTCGACTCCTGCCTCCACGACCCGCTCCACGTCCTGGGGATAGACGTTATGGCCGCGCAGGATGATGAGGTCCTTGGCGCGTCCCACCAGAAAGAGTCGCCCCGCCTTCAGGAATCCGAGATCGCCCGTGCGCAGCCAGCGCCGGCCTTCCATTTCCGGAAAAGCCTCGACGCTCGCCGCTTGGTTACGCCAGTAGCCCTGGGCGAGGCTCGGGCCGGAAAGCAGAACCTCGCCGACGCCGCCGTCCGGCAGGGCCGAGCCGTTCGGGCTCGCGATTCGGACCGGGTGGTCGCCTTGGGTGAAGCCGCAATCGACGAGGCGGCTGGCACCCTCCCCGTTCGTTTCCTCCACCCGCCCGGCGGCCAGCATTTCCGGGTCGAGGTCGAGACTGCGCAGGCCCTCGCCGCGATGGCCCGCCGAGACGAACAGGGTCGCCTCCGCGAGGCCGTAACAGGGGCGAAGCGCACGGGCGTCGAAACCGGCGCGGGCGAAGCGCGCGGCGAAATCCGCCATGGTCGAGGCCCGCACCATCTCGGATCCCGAGAACGCGATCTGCCATGAGGTCAGGTCAAGGCGCGCGAGGGTGTCGTCGTCGATGCGGTCGTGGCATAGCCGGAAGGCGAAGTCGGGTCCGCCGCTCACCGTGCCGCGATGGCGGTGGATCGCCTCGGGCCAGCGCGCCGGGCGCCCGAGGAAATGCTTGGGCGACATCAGAACCGCCGGAATGCCGGCATGGATCGGCTGCAGCAGCCCGCCGATCAGGCCCATGTCGTGATAGAGCGGCAGCCAGCTCACCATCACGTCGTCGGAGCGGAAGCCGAAGCCGTCGCGGATCGCGCGCTCGTTGGCCATCAGATTGGCGTGGCTCACCACGACGCCCTTGGGCGAGGCCGTGGAGCCGGAGGTGTATTGCAGGAAGGCGATCGCCTCCGGCTCCGGGAGCGTCGCGCGCCAAGCCTCTGCCTCCTCCCTCGCGATGTCCTCCACGCCGATGATTTCAGCCGCTCCGGCGCCCGCCATCGCCCCAACGATGCCGACGGCTTCCCTGTGAACGAGGATCACCGCGGGCTCGGAATCCGTCAGGATCGCGGATAGGCGCGCCTGGTGCTGCGCTCGGCGCGCCTCGGGCGGGAAGGCCGGAACCGCGATGAGGCCGGCATAGAGGCAGCCGAAGAAACCCGCCACGTAGTCGAGGCCCGTCTCCAGCATGAGGCCGACGCGCTCGCCCGGCGCGGCATGGCTCTGGAGCCGTGAAGCGATGGCGCGGGCGCGACGATCGAGGTCGGCGTAGCCGAGTTCGATCTCCCCCAGAGCCGGGTCGTCGAGGAAGCGCAGGGCCGGGACACTCCCGTTTACCTCGGCGAGCCCGCGCAGGTGGCGGACGAAGTCGCGAGCGGGCGCCACCGTGATCGGGGCGCGCGGGACAGCGTCGGACATCGGGCTTCCTGAGGACATGCGGAACGGAGATTGCGAGCGGGGCAGTTTCAGGTTCGGGGCACGGATGCGTCGCCGTCGAGGGCCCGCCGAAGCGAGGCCGGCCGCATATCGGTCCAGACTTCGTCGACATGGGCGAGGCACTCGGCCTTGCGGCCCGTGAAGCCGGTGGCGGCCCATCCGTCCGGCACTGGCCGGAAGGACGGCCAGATGGAGTATTGCGCCTCGTCGTTGATGACGACGAGGAACGTCGCTTCGCTGTCGTCGATGGCCATGGGCCTGCTCCCGGAACGCTGCGGTCTTGCAAGGGCGGTCTTGCGAGTCAGGACGGTGCGGGCGGGCGCAAATTTAGCCTGCTGCCGCGAAAAAAATCGGCGCGGCGGCCTAAATCCCTGCCGGGTCCCGGCGTCCTTGTGAGGAACAGGCGCTTCATCCCCCTCATCGGGCGGGGCCGCGCCTGCCGAGCAGGATCCTGTCAGCGGGATGATGAGGCCGATGTTGCCAACGACGATGCCCTTTCGCGCCGGAGAGGCCGCCGGCCGGCCCCACGTCGTCCACCTGGACGGCGACCGGCTCAGCGTCGTGACGGGCGAGCGCGTCGCCCTGCGCCTCCGGCAGTCCGCCTCGGCGGCGCCGCGGCTCGCGCCTGAAGAACCGCTCACCGGGGATGCAGGGTCGGCGCTTCCTCTTCTGATGGCGGCGTTCGAGGCGGTCTCAGCCGCGCATCCCGACCAGGACCGGATCAGCCTCGACCCCGCAGGGTTCGCCGGCATCCTCCCACTGCTTCGCGCGACCGGCCTTGCCGTCGGCGAGGGCGAGGCCCTCTCGGTCCGAGCCGCCATGCTTTGGCAGCGTCCCGAACCTTGGCTCGCAAACCCTGAGGGCCGGGATTTCCCCGCCATGCCGGTCATGACCGAAGGGCGCCGCCATCCCATGCGCGCGCCCAAGCCCACGGGCCTCCTCTACCAGCGTTTCATTCCCTGGCTCGGCCTGCCCGTCGCCTTCCGCGCCGCGAGTCCCGACGACGTCGACCTCCTGCACCGCTGGATGAACGACCCGCGCGTCGACGCGGTCTGGGCTGAAGCCGGTCCGCGCGCCAGGCACGAGGCCTACCTGGCCGGGCTGATCGGCGATCCGCACATGCTTCCCCTGATCGGCAGTTTCGGGGGCGAGCCCTTCGGCTATTTCGAGGTGTACTGGGCCAAGGAGAACCGCCTCGCGCCGTTCTACGAGGTGCGCGACTACGATCGCGGCTGGCACGTGCTGGTTGGGGAGGAAAGCTTCCGCGGCCGGCCCTACGTCTCGGCTTGGCTGCCCTCGCTGATGCATGCCCTCTTCCTCGACGATCCGCGCACCGACCGGATCGTCGGCGAGCCCCGCGCCGACCACGTGCAGCAACTGCGCAACCTCGAACGCTCGGGATTTGCCCGGATCAAGACCTTCGATTTCCCGCACAAGCGCGCCGCACTGGTGATGCTCCTGCGCGAGCGCTTCTTCTGCGAGCGCCTCTGGGCTCCGAACCTGCCGCAGGTTCAGCCCGCGGTGAGGGACGACGCGACTCCCGAGGGCCGGGATCTGGGAGCCGCCGCATGACCGAGGGCTATCATTCCGGCACCGCCCTGGGCTTCCGTAGCCCGGCTCCTGAGACGGAGGCTTACCCCACCGGAAGCGCCGGGCCGGACGGCACCGTCCAGGATGTGATCGGGATCGGCTTCGGCCCGTCGAACCTCGCCCTCGCCATCGCCCTCGACGAGGCAGGCCGCCGGAGTGGACGGCCCGTGCGCGTACGCTTCCTGGAGCGCCAGCCCGAGTTTCTGTGGCACGGCGGGATGCTGCTGCCCGACAGCGGCATGCAGATCTCCTTCCTCAAGGATCTCGTGACCCTGCGCGACCCGACGAGCCCGTTCAGCTTCGTCAACTACCTGCATGTGCACGGCCGCCTCACCGACTACATCAACCGAAAGTCGTTCTATCCGAGCCGGATCGAGTTCAACGATTACCTGCGCTGGGTGGCGTCCCACTTCGTCGACCGATGCGACTACGGCGAGGCCGTGGTGGCGGTGGAACCGGAGCGAGCGGGCGATACGGTGCGCCACCTCGTCGTTCGCTCGGTGGACGGCGCCGGGCGCGAGCGTCGCCGCCGGACACGGGCGGTGGTGCTCGCCACCGGCGGTGAGCCGCGCATCCCGGAGGCCTTCGCGGATCTGCATGGGAGCCAACGCGTCTTTCATTCCTCCACCTACCTGAGGAGCATCGCCGCATTGCCCTTCGCCGGCTCCTCCCCGCGCATCGCCGTGATCGGTGCCGGCCAGACCGCCGCCGAGCTGTTCCTCGACCTCAAGAGCCGGCTGCCGGGGGCGAGCGTCGATCTGATCTTCCGCGGCCAGGCTCTGAAGCCCGCCGACGACAGCCCCTTCGTCAACGAGATCTTCAATCCCGACTTCACCGATTTCGTCTACGGCCAGCCTGAATCCGGCCGAAGTGCGCTGATCGAGGAGTTCCGCGGCACCAATTACTCGGTCATTGATGGCGAACTTCTTACCCGGATTTACGAGATCCTCTATCAGCAGAAGGTCGTCGCCGATGTCCGGCACGCGCTGCATCGGCGGACCTGCGTGGAGACCGCCACGGAAGCCGGTTCCCAGGTCCATCTCGACCTCGTGGACGAGGCCTCGGGCGCGCGCAGCCGGGCCGGCTATGACGCCGTCATCCTGGCCACCGGCTACCGCCGCGACCGGCTCAACACCCTGATGCCGGCGCTCCAGCCCTACCTGGCGGAGACCGGCGTCGACCGAGACTACCGCCTGCGGACCCGGCCGGGCTTCGAGCCCGCCATCTACCTGCAGGGTTTCAGCGAGGAGACGCACGGCCTGAGCGACACGCTGCTTTCCATCCTGGTGGTTCGCGGGCAAGAGATCGCGCAGGCGCTCCTGGGCCTCTCCGCGGAGGTCGGCCACGCCCGCGCCTCTGCCTGAGCCGGTCCCCTCCCGAGACGGACGACCACGGATGATCCCGAAGCCTGCCACCTCCCCTGTCGCGGCCGGCGCAAGCGGGCAGGAGGGCGGGTACCGGCTGGAAGGCGTGTCCTTCGCGGTGGCCGGGCGCCAGCTCCTCGCGCCGCTCACCCTCGACCTGCCGGGCCGGGGCGTCGTCGGCCTCGTGGGCCATAATGGTTCGGGCAAATCGACCTTGATCAAGCTCTTGGGGCGCCAGCACTTCCCGAGTGCGGGACGGATCACCTTCCAGGGCCGCGCCCTCGACCTCTGGAGCGACAGAGCCTTCGCCCGCGCGGTTGCCTACCTGCCGCAGGCGACGCCTCAGGCGCCTGGCCTGCTGGCGCGGGAACTCGTCGCCATGGGCCGGTATCCCTGGCACGGAGCGCTGGGCCGCGTCGGTGCCGCCGACCGGCGTATCGTCGCCGAGGCGATGGCCCTCACCGACACGGCCGCCTTCGCCGACCGCCTGGTCGACAGCCTGTCGGGCGGCGAGCGCCAGCGGGTCTGGCTCGCCATGCTGGTGGCGCAGGATGCCGGCTGCCTTCTCCTCGACGAGCCGATCTCCGCCCTCGACGTCGCCCATCAGCTCGAAGTCCTGGCCCTGGTGCGGCGGCTGGCCGACGAGCGCGGCGCCTCGGTCGTCGTGGTCCTGCACGACATCAACCTTGCGGCACGCTTCTGCGACCAGATTCTCGCCCTCCACGGCGGACGCCTCATCCGTCGCGGCACTCCGGACGATCTCGTCACCGCGGAGACCCTGGAGGCGATCTACGGCATCCGGATGGGCATTTTTCGACATCCGGACACCGATGCACCGGTCAGCTTCGCGCGATGACTCATCAGGCATCGGGCGGTTCATCCGTTGCGATGAGTACGGACTGACTGGCCTCTCACAGCACTTCAGCCGTTGACGCGACGGTGATGGGAAATCGGTCAGAACGAGCGACGGGGGATGTCGGAAATGGCCGATCGCGCGCCGTCCGGCATCGTCGCTTGTGACATTGTCTGAGAAGAACGCGAGCATCCCTGTCGATCCGAGGGGCGAGAGCTGCGAACCTCAGGTGGGATCACGACCAACGTGCGTGATGCTCATGGACGGAAGCGATTGATGTCCAAAATCGGTCGTCTGATCTCGGCCGTCGTCGCGAGCGCAGCCGATTCCTCCCGGCCGCCTGACCACACCTTAAGAAATTATGAATATCGGTCGTGCGGCCATATTGACAAACGGAGGTGGTTTTCAGCTTGATGATATTGTGACGTGTCGCAAGCTGCGCGGCGATGGGCTTTCGATTATGGCATGGATGTCTTTCAAGAAATTCGCCGCGAGCGAGTTTAACGCCGATAAACCGGCCTCGAATACTGCCAAGGCTCCGACTGGCGAGGCGTCGAATTTGAGCAAATTCGACGACGTGAAGAACTTGGTTCCGCTCAATGCGTCAAAAGACTTTTCGCTGGACGCGATCGGGCAGCGCAACGAAGTCGTGCGCTTCCGTGTTGCGGAGATGTCGGATCGTCTCGAAGAGTTGAAGTCGCTACAAAGCGACTTCTCGGCGATTTTGGAGCCCATCATCGCAATCACTGATGAGTTGCCGAAAGCGAAGATCCGTATTTCCGAGGTCGAGACCCTTCTTTCGCTCGAACAGAACGCCGCAGCCACGATGCGGCGCGAGATCACCGAGATGTCGGGAAGGCTCGCAGCGATCACGAACGATTATTCGGCCGCCGCGATCCAGCTTCATCACCTCGAGACCAGTCTGCAGGACCGCGATGCGGCCGCCGAGGAGTTGCGTCTCACCCTTCGCGACAAGACGCTTTCGGCCGAAAACCTCGAGCGCCGCCTCTTCGCCGAGACTGAGCAGACCCGGGCCCTGCAGGGCGAGAGCAAGGCCCTGCGCATCGAGGCCAAGTCCCTGGATCAGGCCCTTGCCCGCTCCGAGAGCGAACTGCAGGATGTCCGCGAAAGCCGCAACCTGCTGGAGCAGGATCATCAGCGCCTGCAGGTCCTGAGCGAGGATCAGGCGGCACGGCTCGCCGAACTCGATGCCCGCTCTCAGGAATTCGAAGCCCAATCCGAAGCGGCCCGCGCCACCATCAGGACGCTCGAACAGCAACTGGCCAACGAGACCTCCGCCGCCAAGAAGGCCGAGGCGCAGTACGAGGCTGAGATCGCGGTCCATCGAAGCGAGCGTGCGAGCCTCGCCATGCGGGCCGAGGCGACGGCCGGCCGTCTCGCGACGACAGATCAGATGCTTCAGCAGCTCCGTAACCAGCTGCGGGAGCGCGACGAGGCGGGCCGGGCGGCTGAACGCGGCCTCAAGGAATCGTCGATCGAGCGCGTGACGCTCGAGCGCCGGCTGGAGAGCGTGCAATCCGACTTGGCCCGGCAGACCGAGCGCTTCCTCGAGATGCAGCGTGCGCGCTCCGAGCTCGATCATCGCTGCGAGATGCTGACGAAGGCGATGGCCGCCAAGGATGCCGCCCTGGAGCAGGCCAATGGCCGCGTCGCCAGCCTGTCCGACCGGATCGACCAGTTCGTGCATCGACAGGAGGCCGAGCGTGCGGATTTCGAGGCGGTCAAGCATCGTCTCATCGAGGAGCTCGAGCACGAGCGGTCCGAACGGAGAATGGCGCAAGGGGCATTGGACATCGCACGCGAGAGCCGGGTCGCCCTGCAGAAGCAGCATGACGCGTTGAAGCGTTCGGCGCGATCCTTCGCCGGTGACGAGGCAGCTCAGCGGGCCGAGACCCAGGACACCCCAATGTCCGAGGCCAGCAACGTCAGGCCGTTCATGACGACAGAGAAGACGACCTGAACGCAGGGCGTGCGAGGTCGAGACGTCCGAACCGTCGGAAGGCGGCGAGAGACCGATAGGATAGGGACGGGCCGACCATGACCGATCATGCCGTGCGTGACAGAGAGACTTCCCCGACTGCCGCCTGGCTTCTGCGAGGCCGACCGGATTCCTCTCATCCGTCGGGGGAGACGCTCGTCGCGCTCGATCCGCTGCGGATGCCACCATCCTCCGGAGAAGTGCCGATGCCGGGACGACGGGACTGGTCCTCGGCCCTCGACCTGATCCACGAGGCGACCGCCGCAATCCGCATCAGTGAGGAGCGCTCGAGCGAACTCGAGGCGGAGCTTCAGCGCACGGTCGTCCAGGCGCTGGAGCGCGCAAAGTTTCTCGAAGCGCAGATCGCCGTGGCGGAGAATCGGGCCATGCTTGCCGAGCAGCGTGCCAGCGATGCCGAGGAATGGCTGGCACGGCTTCACGACGCCGTGGTGACCGGCTTCGGGCGCAAGGCACCTTCTGCCGGGCGTGATGATGACGGCGCGCAGGCCGCTCCCTAGCAGGCCTTGATCCTCAGGTCAGAAAACCTCTTCACATGGCTCCTGCCGTATACGACATGGCCGATCTGATTCGTCTTCCGGTGCTTCGGGAAACACACTCCAGCAAGGCGCTGGTCGTCTCCGCTTCTGATCGTGCCGAGGATTGCGACGGTGCCCGCACGCTGCAACTCGTCGAACACGCAGTAGAGTCGATGCAGGAGCTCCGAGCGCGCGCGGAACACATCTCGGCACGGGCGTCCGACCTCATCCGCCTCACGCACCGTGAGCGGGCGCAGCTACAGGCCGAACTCTCCAAGGCACGGGAGGATGCCCGGCAGTGGGAGCGCCGGGCGGAGGATGCCGAACGCGCACTCGCACAGGTCAGTCTGGAACTGCGTGAGGCCGATCTTGCCCGGCGCGAAGCTGAGATGGCGACGCAGCTTGCTGACACCCGGGCAGAGGACGCCGAGGCGCGGGCGGGCAAACTTGAATTCTATCTCAAGAAGATCGACGGTTATTTACAAGCGCGTCTGACCGCCCTCGCCTGATCCAAGCGCCTACAGCCTCGGCAATCCGGATTCGATCAGGCTGCCCGCCCCTCACGGAGCCCGGTCAGGTGATCGATGAAATTGCGCAATTCCGTGAGCCGCCTGGTCTCGTCGATGACCTCGCCGTCGAGGCCGAGGCGCCAGGCGATGTCGCGGCGTCCCGGTTCGCGATGCAGCGCCTCGATCTGGTCGGCGTAGGCATCGACCTCGTCCTCGCTTCCCGACAGCCCGACCTCGACAAGGCTCTCCGATTGCCGTCGGAGGGCGCCTGCGACTTCGTCGAGCCCGATCTCGGGGTGATATTGCACGCCCCAGAACACTCCGCCACCGTAGCGGATCTCGGCGGCCTGCACCGAGGTGACGCGGTTTCCGGCGAGGCGAACGGCACCTTCGGGGAGCGTCTCGACCTCGTCCGAGTGGATCGTCGGTGCGTCGTAGGAATCCGGCCGCCCCGCCAGGAGCGGGTGGCCGCGCCCAGCCTCGGTCGGCACGATGCGTCGGGCGAAAGCGGCCTCGTAGCCTCCCGCAATTCGGCGGACGCTCCCGCCGGCCGCGACGGTGGCTACCTGCAGCCCGGCACAGGATCCGAACGAGGGCGTGCCGGACACGAAGACGGCGCGCATGAATGCGACGATGCGCCGAGTCTCCGGCGTTTCCTCGTAGAGATGCATGGGCGAGCCGGTGAGGAAAACGCCGTCGTAATCGGCGAGGGATGTTCCGTCCTGAAGGCTGGCATTGGCGTCCGCCGGCCCGATCCGATGACACGAAGCCCCCGGGGCGAGCCTCTCCAGGATGTCGAGATAGGTTTCCCCCGACGAGCGGCCGACGCTCTTGCGGCGCTCCTCACGTGCCTCGGGCGGCTCGCTTTCGGCCACCAGGAACCGGAATGTTGCGGGCGCTGAGGGCAAGGGCGTTGGTCTCTCGTTGGTCTCTGCAATCGAGTGGCGAGAACCCGATGCCGTGCGCCGTGTTCCCCGGAGGGCGTAGAAGCCGCATGGCTCCGGAACCAGCCGTCACCTGGCGAAGTCGTCTTGCTGAATGCGGACGACGGATAAGGCGGGCTGCAGCATGAGGACGCCACTGGCCTCGGACAGGGCGGTCGGATCGAACCCACCGCGGGATCTCCCGCAGAGCGGAACACCGCTCGATTGCCTGATCGTCGGAGGCGGTCCGGCTGGATTGACGGCCGCTCTCTATCTCGCCCGCTTCGCCCGCCGGTTCATGATCGTGGATTCGGAGCAGTCCCGTGCCGCTTGGATCCCGGCGAGCCACAATATCCCGGTCTTCGCCGACGGCATCTCCGGCCGCGAGATTCTCGACCGCCAGCGCGAACACATCGCACGTTACGGGACCAGGGTCGTGGTGGGAACAGTCGCTGATCTGGCGAGGCACTCTAGCGGCTTCGTCGCCCGGATCGAGACCGAGGAGGCTGTGACCGAGATCCATGTCCGCCGCGTCCTGCTGGCGACGGGCGCCGCCGACGTCGAGCCGAACCTTCCCGATCTGCCAGACGCCATCAGGCAGGGGCTCGTGCGCTACTGCCCGATCTGCGATGGCTACGAAGCCCGGGGGCGGCGCATTGCGGTGATCGGGTACGGCGACAGAGGGCTGGGCGAGGCAGTCTTCGTCGCGCGGACCTATTCGCGCGACGTCACCCTGCTTACACTCGGCCAAGGGAGCGACGGCGAGCGAATGGACCTGGACGCGGGCGAGCGCCGCGGCATCGCGGAGCACGGCATCAAGGTCGTGCATGATCCGGTGGTCAGCCTCGTCGTCGAGGACGGCAGGATCACGGTTCTTCGCACCATGACCGGCGAGGAGCACCGCTTCGAGGTTCTCTACTCCGCCCTCGGTCTGACCTGCCGGTCGGACCTCGCCCGGGCTTTGGGCGCCCGTCACGACGGCGGCGGCGCGATCATCGTCGACGACCATAACCGGACGACGGTTCCGGGGCTCTATGCGGCCGGCGGCGTCGTGCGGGGGCTCGATCAGGTCGTCGTCGCCATGGGCCATGGAGCGGTCGCCGCCACCGACATCCACAATCGCTGCGAACTGCCGACTGAAGAGGAGATCGACGGGACGGCTTAGCGTGGCGGCGGCCGGTATAGAGCCGATCTTGGCGTCACGCTCGAATCATGAGCCGCCGCAGCATCGGAACCAGGTCGGCGACGACATCCGGCTTGAGAACGAATTCCGCGCCCTCGGGCAGCGGCCCGGACGTGGCATCGGAATGCCCCGAGGTCAGCACCACCGCCAGATCCGGCCACCGCCGCCGAACCTCATGTGCCAGTTCCCAACCGTCGATCTCGCCGGGGACATGCGCGTCGGTGACAAGGCCCGAAATCTGTCGTGAGGTCGAGAGAAGGTCCAGGGCGGCGTCCGTCGTCTCGGCCTGAGCCACGGAGAACCCGGCATCGCTCAGCAAGGCAGCCATTGCCGCCCGGAGGTCTGGCTCCTCCTCGACCAGGATCACCAAGACGGCCTCGTTCCGCGCATCGGCCGTCACCGCGTCGGCCTCCCCGACTTGGCGGCGTGGACGGAGGCAGGATCCTGAACGAGGAAGCCCGCAAGCGCGTCGTTTACCCGGGCCGGTTCCTCATGGTGCAGCCAGTGCGTCGCCTCGGGCAGCCACGTGATCCTGCCCTGCTCGCACAGCTTCAGACTCTCCGTCGCGAGATCGGAACTCAGCGCCGGGTCCCTCTTTCCCCATACGATCAGCGTCGGGATGCGGATTGGCGGCGATGGCGACGTTCGCTTGAAGCGCAGGGCTCGGTACCAGTTCAGCATCCCTTCCAGGGTTCCGGGCTGTGCCCAGGCATCCTGGTAGCGCCGAAGCTCGAGGTCACCGAAGGTTCCGGATCGACTTGTCAGGCGTAGCGCTTGGCGCAGAGCCAGGAACTCCCTCGCTCTCAGCCCTGCCTCCGGCAACCGCGGGATCTGGAAGGCGGCTACGTAGAAGCTCCGAAGGGCTTGACCCGGATGCCGTCTGGCGAAAGCGGCGAACACGTCAGGATGCGGAGCGTTCAGGATCGCGAGGCGGCTGACGCGTTCGGGCGATCGGGCCGCCAGCCACCAACCGACGAGCCCGCCCCAATCATGCCCGACCACCTGGAAGGTCTTTGCGCCGTAATGCTCAGCGAGGGCGACAACGTCATCGGCAACACGGTCGAGGCGGTAGGCGGCGATGCCCCGGGGCTTGCCGCTGAGATTGTAGCCTCGCTGGTCGGGGGCCACGACGCGCAGACCGGCGTCGGAGAGGGCGCCGATCTGATGACGCCATCCGAACCAGAACTCGGGAAAGCCGTGCAGCAATATGGTGAGCGGCCCGTCCTTCGGCCCGGCCTCCGCGACGTGGAGCGTCACCTCCGGGAGGCGAACGAGGGATAGATCGGGTTCGCCGTGACGCATCATCGCCGTGTTCCGTTATCGTGCGAGGAGCAACCCTACAGGGAGGGATCTCGCCTCCCTCTACGCTCAACGTCGCTCGGCGCCTCGTGGCCTCGCCCTTCCGCCGCGTGAACCGTTCAGAGATCTTCAAGATTCCTTTCACTCGACGCCGATACATCTTCTTCGTCATCAGGCGGAGGACAGGAATGCTCCAGCAGGCACTGACCAACATTCGCGCCGCCATCGTCCTGAGGGATTGCGCGGCCAGCACGCCCTCACCTGCCGAACGCCGTTTCTTCGTCGCCTATGCGCGGATCTATGAGGCGCGCGCGCAGGCTTATCAGCGCTTATCGAGCGTAAGGGGCGCGAATGGCTTTGGCCGTGCGCCCGTTCTGCACGTGCTTGTGAACGATTGGATGTCTGAGGCACGAAGCAGAGCTTCTGGCTGTTTCCAATGCCATCGCGGTCACCTATTTACTCTCTTCGAACGGTCACTCAGATTATCCGGATTTCTCGTTTCTGATTTCGCCTTTCTTCGGTTCATCCGGATATGGGTTGCCGTGATCCCGAAGCGATGAGCGGACCAGTGGAGGATGCCGGAGATGCGAGATGAGCCGGCGGCGAGGGACGGCGTTTCCTCGATCGCAAACCTGCGGCAGGCGAGCCGTCTCCTCTCGCGTAGGCTGGTCGTGGTCGGGGTCCTCGTGACCCTCTGCCTCATCGGGGGCGCGACGTTCGTCATCACGGAGATGCGGGCGAAGCAGCTTCTCGAGACCCGCCGGGAACTGCTCACACTGAACACCGTCCTCGCAGAGGAGACGGCGCGGGCGATGCAGAGCGTCGACCTCGTTCTGCGCAACGTCATCGAGTCCTTCACGGGCGATGAGCCCCTGACGAGCGAGAGCTTCTTGGTTCTTGCGACCGGCCGACAGACCCACGACAGCCTCAAGGCCAAGACCGCCGGCATCCCCCAGCTCGACGCCGTGACCGTCGTCGGAGCCGATGGGCGCCTCCTCAACTTCTCGCGCTACTTCCCTATCCCTGACATCGACCTGTCGGACCGGGACTACTTCGCGCGGCTGCGTGACAACGCGGTGATCGAGCCGTTCGTGACCGAGCCGGTTCAGAACCGGGGGACCGGAACCTGGACCATCTATCTGTCGCGGCGCCTCGTCGGAGCGGATGGGCGCTTCCTCGGGCTGGTGATGGGCGCGATCGATCTGAACTATTTCGACAGCTTCTACCGCTCGCTCAAGCTCGGCGGCCAATCCGCCATCAGCCTGTGGCGCCAGGATGGAACCCTGCTGACCCGCGAGCCGGCGATCGCCGGAGGCGGACGGCAGTTCAAGATCGAGGCCTTCGCGCCCGAAATCATGGCGCAGCAGGGCGGCTACTACGAGATTTCGGATGCCATCGACGGCGCCGCTCGCCTCGTCGCGACCCGCGCCATCACCGGCTATCCCATGGTGATCAACGTCACTCGCACCCGTGACGAGGTGCTCAAGGACTGGACCCGGGAGGCCTTCTTCGGCGTCGGCGCCACGGCCCTGTGCATCATCGCGATCCTCCTGATCCTATGGACCCTGGGCCGCCAGTCCCGCGCCAACATCGTCCAGGCGGAGGCGCATCTCGCGCGCGAGGAGGCCGTGCGCGCCCGCGAGGCCGCAGAGGCGCAGCTGCGCCAATCGCAGAAGATGGAGGCGATCGGCCAGCTCACCGGCGGGATCGCCCACGACTTCAACAACCTCCTGAACGTCGTGATGGCCAATCTCGAATGGATCGAGCGGCAGCTCCACAACGACCCCAAACTGCTGGGCCGCGTGCGCGACGCGATTTCCGGGGCCGAGAGAGCAGCCGAGACGACCCACATGCTGCTTGCCTTCGCGAGGCAGCAGGCTCCGTCTGCGATCACAACCGACGTGAACCGGCTGATCCAGACCTTCGCGAGACTGCTGCGCACCACCTTGGGCGGTCAGATCACGCTGACCCTCGATCTCGCGCCGGATCTGCCATCCCTGCTCGTCGACACCAACCAGTTGGAGAACGCCCTGCTCAACCTCGCGGTCAATGCCCGCGACGCGATGCCGAAGGGCGGCTCGCTCACGATCGCCACGCGCGTGAGCGCCGCCGAAGCGAGCGGAAACGAGCCGAGGATCGTCATCGACGTCACGGATACCGGGCCGGGCATGCCGCCCGAAGTCGCGGCTCAGGCCTTCGATGCGTTCTTCACCACGAAGGAGGTCGGAAAAGGCACGGGGCTCGGCTTGAACCAGGTCCTTCGTTTCGTCAGGACCTGCGAGGGTGAGGCGACCATCGCCAGCCGCGAGGGAGAAGGGACGACGATCAGGCTCGTCCTCCCAACGGGAAAGCCAGCGCCATCTTCGCGCATGGCTGCATGATCGTCGATCCCGCGCCCGCCGAGGCGCTCAGAGCAGAACCGCCGGCTTGACCCCAGCGCGGCGCAGCCAGACCGCAGCCGCCACGGCCAGGGGCTCGAGCGGCAGCAAGACGGGACCGTGGCGTCGGCCCCACAGGCTGAGGCCGGTGAAGCCGACCTCCCGGATCTCGAGCCAGGCGCCGAACGGGAAGGCCGCATCCGTGCCCTCTCCGGGGCCGTAGCAATCCTCGAAGGCCAGGGGGTCGATCATGATCTCGCCGTACTGGGCCAGATGTTCGGTCATCGAGACCTTGGAGCGGAACAGCATCCGGTCGCGATGGAAAGACGAGAAGCATGGCTCGTACTCGGTCAGCGTCACCCAGAGCTTGCCGCCGATGCGCAGGTAAGGCGGGTTGGAACCGCCATCGCCGAAATTCGCGGCGCTCCAGCCGGCATCCGACATCAGGGATTCGGCGAGGGTGACCGGCTCGCCGACGACCGATCGATCTCCGAGTCCGTCGAGGCCATACCCCTGAAGGGCTGCCGAACCGGTCCGAGTGCCCGGATCGAGAACCGCGCCTGCGTCGATGTCCTGTCCCGGAGAGTCCATGGGGCGCTCCTGATACGGTCCCCGCGCCCTGTGCGGCGGGCCAGTATCAGACAATTTTCGAGACTTGGCGAGCCCAGCTCGGAAATGGCGTAGCCAGAACCGTCTGGAGGGCAATAGCCAGGCCTCCAGACGGTCCGCGTTCCAACCTTGATCAGTCCTCGTCTTCGTCCTGAGCGTTGCGCATGCCCTTGAGCTTGGCAAAGACCGAATCCGCGTTGAGCCGCTCGTCGCGTTCGTTGCGATGATGGTCGCCCTCGTCCTCAGGCTCCGGCGCCGTCGAGATCTCGGTAGGCAGGAGGCTGGCGCCCACATCCGCCGGCATGGTGGCCGGACGGTCCTTGGCCGCGCGCTGCACCTCGAAGTCGAGGTCGATCTGCGTGCAGAGGCCGAGCGTCACCGGGTCCATCGGCTGGAGCGCGCTGGAATTCCAATGGGTGCGATCCCGGATCTGCTGGATCGTCGACTTGGTGGTGCCGACGAGCCGGATGATCTGCGCATCCTTGAGTTCGGGATGGTTGCGCAGCAGCCAGAGGATGGCGTTCGGCCGATCCTGGCGGCGCGAGAGCGGCGTGTAGCGCGGGCCCTTGGTGGTGCGCTTGACCTCAGGCAGCTTCACCTTGGAGACCGCGACCTTGAGCTTGTAGTCCGGGCTCTTCTGCGCCTTCTCGATCTCGTCGCGGGTGAGCTGGCCGGTGGTGATCGGATCGAGGCCCTTGATACCCGCCGCGACCTCGCCGTCGGCGATGCCCTTCACTTCAAGCGGGTGCAGCTTGCAGAAATCGGCGATCTGCTCGAAGGCGAGCGACGTGTTCTCGACCAGCCAGACGGCGGTCGCCTTGGGCATCAGCGGACCCTGGGACATCGGGCAACTCCAACGAGGTTCGCGCGGACGGGCGCTCGCGCCGTGAAACAGGGCGGCGTTCGCTCCGGCCATCCTGGCCGGCAGCATCCCGTCTCAACGCTGCAATAGGGAAGCGCCCCTATACAGGCTGGCACGGGCCCGATGCAATTCCGTTTCGTCCTGCTGACTTCGACTTGAACCAACAAACGGGGCCGGTTCCGTAGCGTCAGAGCCTTCGCCCGGTCTCGGGTCGGCGTGTCGGGGCGATCGGAGCGGCTCGCCCCGAAGACGTGGTGGTCAGGCGAACAGACTCGACACGCTCGATTCCGTCGCCGTCCGGCCGATCGCCTCGCCGAGCAGCGGCGCGATCGCCACCACGCGGATGTTGCGGGCGAGCTTCACGGCCTGCGTCGGCTGGATCGAGTCGGTGATGACGAGTTCCTTCATCCGCGAGGCCGCGATCCGCGAGACCGCGCCGCCGGAGAGAACCCCATGGGTAATGTAGGCGGAGACATCCTTGGCACCGGCATTCAGGAGCGCCTCGGCCGCATTCACCAGGGTGCCGCCGGAATCCACGATGTCGTCGACGAGGATGCAGGAGCGGCCCTCGACCTCGCCGATGATGTTCATCACCTCGGACTCGCCGGGGCGTTCCCGGCGCTTGTCGACGATGGCGAGCGTCGCGTCGATGCGCTTGGCGATGGCGCGGGCGCGGACCACGCCGCCGACATCGGGCGAGACCACCATCCAGGCTGTCGGGTCGAGCCGCTCCTTGATGTCGCGCACCATCACGGGGGCGGCGAAGAGGTTGTCGGTGGGGATGTCGAAGAAGCCCTGGATCTGTCCGGCATGGAGGTCGAGGGTCATCACCCTGTCGGCGCCGGCCTCCGTGATGAGGTTGGCGACGAGCTTGGCCGAGATCGGGGTACGGCCCGAGGTGCGCCGATCCTGCCGGGCGTAACCGAAATATGGGATCACGGCCGTGATGCGCCGGGCCGAGGAGCGCCTGGCTGCATCGATCATGATGAGCAGTTCCATCAGGTGATCGTTGGCGGGGTAGGAGGTGGATTGGACGATGAACACGTCCTCGCCGCGCACGTTTTCCTGCAGCTCGACGAAGATCTCCATGTCGGCGAAGCGCCGGACCATGCACTTGGCAAGCGGGATCTCGAGATAGGCGGCGATCGCCTCGGCGAGCGGGCGGCTCGCATTCCCGGCGATGATCTTGATCGAGGATTTCATGCCGGGGCTTCCTACCAGTGTCCTCACCCCGGCGGGCGTGGACGGCGCCCGACGGTCCACCAGATCCGTTGCTCGAACCGGTTTGCGGGCCGACCGACGCGGCCCGTCACCCTGTCCGGCGACGCCCGCGCTCATATCAGCGGCCAGGGGGCGTCACAATGCCTTCACGAAGGGCATTGACCGAAGTGGAATGGGTGTTGCCCACAGGTCAAGGCGCCAGCAGGCGATGAAGATGCACGATGACGTAGCGCGTCTGTGCACTGTCGACCGTCGCCTGCGCCTTGGCCTTCCAGGCCGCCTGTGCCGAGGCATAGTCGGAAAAGATGCCGACGATGTCGAGGTTCTTCGGGTCCTTGAAGTCGACCCCGTCGAGATCTTCCAGCTCGCCGCCGAAGACGAGATGCAATTTCTGGCCGCTATCGATCGTGGTGGTCATCGCCTCTCCTTCGTGGCTGTCGGCCGCCCGCGAGCGGTCGCGCCCTTAGAGCACGTCCGCCGTACCGAGCGTGAGCGTGGCGGCAGCGGTGGTCCCATGCGCCGGCTGCTCTCTTTCCGTCAACCACCCGCTCGGAAAGCATGGTCCGCGCCAGGGGCTGAGGGGAAATCAGAAAAGCGAACCCTGGGGCGCCACGGGCTTGAGCTGCCGCTTCGTCCGGCTGCGCGCTGGCGTTTCGCCCGCCCGACCCTCCGTGACGGCCCCGACGGTGCCGTCGGCGAATTCCAGGGTGAAGCTCTGCGCCGGTCCGAGGCCGCCGGCCTGCCGCACCGGGTCGCCGGTCGCATCGCGCACCAGGGCGAAGCCGCGTGCGAGCACGGCCCGGTAGCTCAGGGAGCCGAGAAGCCCTCCAAGGGCCCCCAGTCGGTCGCGGCGACGCTCGCCGAGACGCGTGGCCGCGGCGTTCAGGCGACCACCCAAGGCCTCCAGGCGGTCGCCGTCGTGCACGAGCCCGGCCCGCGCTCGGCCGAGATGCGTCTCGCGGGCCAGAACGAGCCGTCCGCCGAAATGCGACAGGGCCTCGCGCTTGCGGTAGGTGGAATAGCGCAGGGCGTCGCGGGGCTTGTCGGCGACGAGCCTCAGTCGTCCGCGCGCCAGGGCCAGGGCCAGGGCCGGCGGATGGCGCCCGATCCGCTCGATGAGCCGAGCGAAGCGGGCGCGATGGCCGCGGGCATTGCCGGCGAGCGCCGGCATCAGCCGGGCCTCGGCGAGATCCAGCCGCTGGCGCTTGGCACCGAGCACCGCTTCCGGCCCTGGTAGGGCTCTGACGAGGGCGCGCAGCTCGCGTGCCTCGCGCGCGAGCCGCCGCTCGATCGACTCGTTCTGGCGGGTGCCGAGGTCGCGGATTTCTGCGACGAGGTCTGCGCGAACCGGAACCGCCATCTCCGCTGCTCCCGTGGGAGTCGGCGCGCGGCGGTCGGAGACGAAGTCGATCAGCGTCGTGTCAGTCTCGTGGCCCACAGCCGAGATCAACGGGATGGTGCAGTCGGAAGCGGCCCGCACGACCGCCTCTTCGTTGAAGGCCCAGAGGTCCTCGATCGAGCCGCCGCCGCGGGCGACGATGAGCACGTCGGGCCGCGGGATCCGCCCGCCTCTTTCGATCGCGTCGAAGCCCCGGATGGCCGCGGCGATCTCCTCGGCTGCCCCCTCCCCCTGCACCCGCACCGGCCAGACCAGGACCGGCCGCGGGAATCGGTCTGCGAGACGATGCAGGATGTCGCGGATGACCGCACCTGTGGGGGAGGTCACGACCCCGACGACGCCCGGCAGGTAGGGAATCGCCCGCTTGCGCTCCGGTGCGAAAAGCCCTTCCGCCGCCAGCATCCGCTTGCGCTCGTCGAGCAGCGCCATCCAGGCGCCGATGCCGGCCGGCTCCAGGGTCTCGACGACGATCTGGTAGGAGGACTTGCCGGCGAAGGTCGTGATCTTGCCCGTAGCGACGACCTCCAGACCCTCCTTCGGCTTCTGCCGCAGGCGGTTGAAGGTCCCCTTCCAGACCACGGCATCGATCCGCGCGTTGCCGTCCTTCAGGGAGAAATAGGCGTGACCGGAGCCGTGCTGGCCGCGATAGCCCGAAATCTCGCCGCGCAGGCGCACGAACCCGAACGCGCCCTCGAGCGTGCGCTTCAGAGCGGAGGCAAGGTCTCCCACCGACCATTCGGGGGTATTGGTCTGGGCCTGGGAGGCCTGAAGGGATGCTGGAGACGGGACGGGTGACATGGCACGGACGCTAGGGCCGGCGGGTGGCCTGCGTAAAGGGGAAGCTCCGGCGTTCGAGCCTCAGAACGAGAGCGCCAGGATCACGGCCGCCGACACGATGGGCGCGAAACCGATGGCCACGGCCCAGGGCCAGACCACCCTCGTGGTCATCCAGCGGTTGTCATTGGCCGCCCGTGGCGGGGGCGTCCAATCGATCAAGCAGTGCGACAGCCTGAACCCGCCGCCTTTTCGCGGCACCGTCGAGTTCGGGAGTGGACTGCGACATCCTGGCATGACGCAGAGAAACTCGCATCCTGCCGTCATCGTTCCCGGCCCACATTCGAAGCCGAGCGAAATTTCCAGAGGACCGGCTCGGCGGATCACCAGAGCGAGAACTCGGTGGCAAAATCCGTCGTTTTCAGCCGCTGGCATACGGCCGCATCTGTGGCGCAGTCGGCCTTCGGGACCACCGCGATCTCGTCGCCCTGATCGCTGGCGAACCGAAGAGGTACGGGGGTCTCGTCGATCTTGCCGTAGGCGAGCCCGACCTTGAAGCGTATCGAATCGAACTTCGAGCGATCCGCATAGACGATGAGGTCTCGGGAGACGGCCTCACCGGGGTTTAGGTCGGAGGCCGGGGCCGGACCATCGGCGGCGCCTGCGAAGAGGACACCCTGGCGCAGGATGACTTCGCCGGGATCGGACAGGACGTAGTCGCGGGCTTCGTCGACTACACTGCGCTGCGCGAGATGCGTCGCCAGGGCGTCGGGCCGCTTCGGCTCGAAACGCGCTCGGATGCCGACGACGTTGTAGGTGAGTCCGAGCACGCGCACGCCGGTTTGGCCGACATTGGTCCGTGTGACGGTGGAGCGGATCGCGATTTTGTCGTCCTTTTCGCCGGCCTTGGTGAGGTTCGTCGTAACAGAGACGGCCGGCGGGGCGAGGCTCGGCTTGATCCTCGCCTCGTAGACGAAGGTGTAGACTGCCCAGGCGCCGGCCGCGACGATCGCGATCGTCTGAACGAGGCTGCTTGAGGTCGCACTGTCGATGCGTCGGCGTTGCGCGCCGGGCTCGCCCGGTTCTTCATCCTGCATGGGAGCCTGACGATCGATGCTGCCGGAGTTCTGGGTCTGGCGACCCCTTGGGAAATCGTGACCGAGTACGGACCGTTCCACGGATAACGGCCTTTCCATCCGCCGGCTTTTGGGCAAAACCCTCAAGCCCATGAGCCCTTCGCCCACCACCCTTTCGTCCATGGCCATCCTCCTCATCGGCTCCGGCGGGCGAGAGCACGCCCTCGCCTACGCCCTCGCCGGGAGCCCTTACTGCAGGTGCCTGTTCACGGCGCCGGGCAACCCCGGGACGGCAGCGTTCGGACGGAACAGGCCGGATCTCGACGTCGCCGACCATGCCGCCGTCACGGCCTTCTGCCGCCAGGAGGGTGTTGGCCTCGTGGTGATCGGCCCCGAGGTGCCGCTGGTGGCGGGACTCGTGGACGATCTCCGGGCCGCCGGGATCCGCGCCTTCGGACCGACGCGGGCCGCTGCGCAACTCGAAGGCTCGAAGGGCTTCACCAAGGACCTCTGCGCCGAATACGGCATTCCGACCGCTGCCTTCGCGCGGTTCCGCGAGGTCGAGCCGGCCCTTGCCTATCTGCGCGAACGCGGCGTCCCGATCGTGGTCAAGGCCGACGGGCTCGCCGCCGGCAAGGGCGTCGTCGTCGCCGACACGCTGCGCGAGGCCGAGGCTGCGGTTCGGACGATGCTGAGCGAGCCCGGCGCCGAGATCGTCGTCGAGGAATGCCTGTTCGGCGAGGAGGCGAGTTTCTTTGCCCTTTGCGACGGTACCAGGGCCGTTCCGATCGGGACGGCGCAGGACCATAAGCGGGTCTTCGACGGTGACCGCGGTCCCAATACGGGCGGCATGGGCGCCTATTCGCCCGCCACCGTCCTGACGCCGGAGATCGAGCGCACGGTGATGGAGACGATCATCGCGCCGACGCTTCAGGGCATGCGCGAGCGCGGCAACCCCTTCACCGGCATCCTCTATGCCGGCCTGATGCTCACTGCCGACGGTCCGAAGCTCATCGAGTACAACACGCGCTTCGGCGATCCCGAGGCGCAGGTGCTGATGCCGCGGCTGACGAGCGATCTCGTGCCGGCGCTCGTCGCCGCCTGCGACGGCGATGTCTCGGGCGTCGAGGTCGGCTTCGATCCCCATCGCGCGGCCCTCACCGTGGTGATGGCGGCGGCCGGGTATCCCGGCACGGTGGTGCGCGGCTCCGAGATCCGCGGCCTCGACAACGTGATCGATGACGAGGTCATCGTGTTCCTGGCCGGAACCCGAGCCGAGAACGGCCGGCTTCTCGCCGATGGCGGCCGCGTGCTCGCCGTCACTGCGCTCGGGGCGAGCATCCTGGAGGCGCAAGCACGGGCCTATGCCGCCATCAGCAGGATCGACTGGCCGGAGGGGTTCTGCCGTCGCGACATCGGCTACCGCGCCGTCGCCCGCGAAGTCGCGGGCGACGGAATCTGACGGACGGTCACGCCGCCTTCGTCAGGGGCTCCTGCGTTCCGAGCATCGCGGCGATCTCGGCGGCCGGCCGAGCCGCGCTGAACAGGAAGCCTTGCATCTCGCTGCAGCCTTCGGCCCGGATCACGGCGAGTTGCTCCTCGGTCTCGATGCCTTCAGCGAGGGTGCGGATCCCGAGGCTCTGACCGAGCCCGACGATGGCGCGGACGATGGCGAGAGCGTCCGCCTTGCGGGGTGCGTCCCGTACGAAGGACTGATCGATCTTGATCTTGTCGAACGGAAAGCTGCGCAGGTAACTGAGGCTGGAATAGCCGGTGCCGAAATCGTCCATCGAGATCCGGATTCCGGCGCGCTGCAGGCGATGAAGTGTCTCGTGGCTGGTGTCGCCCTCGTCGAGGAGCACGCTTTCGGTGATCTCGAGTTCGAGCCGATGGGGCGGGAGGCCGCTGGCGGCGAGTGACGCCATCACCGCCGATGCGAAGTCGGCGTGGCGCAGCTGAACGGCCGAGACGTTGACGGCGATGTTCGCCTCCCCCGGCCATCCCGCTGCGTCATGGCAGGCCTGATCGAGCACCCACTGGCCGAGCGGGACGATGAGGCCGCTCTCCTCGAGGACTGGGATGAACGCTCCTGGACTGACAAGGCCTCTGATCGGGTGACGCCAGCGTACCAGGGCTTCGAGCCCGATGATGCTTCGGCTCTCGATCTCGAGGATCGGCTGATAATGGACCTCGAACTGGCCGAGGCTGAACGCTGCGTCGATGTCGCGTTCCATGGTGCTGCGCTCGCGCGCGCTCGCATCCATCTCCTGCTCGAACAGGCGCAGGCTGCCGACGCCATCCGCTTTGGCGCTGTCCATGGCCAGTCCGGCATTCTTGAGGACATGATCGATCGCGCCATCGCGCTGGTCCCACAAGGCAATGCCGACGCTCACGCCGATCGTGACGGTCTCGTCCGCGACGACGAACGGCATCTGGAGGCTGGAGATCAGGCTCGGAGCGAAGGCCAACGCCTCGGCTTCGCTGGGGAAGAGCTGGATGACCGCGAACTCGTCGCCCCCGACCCGCGCGACCGTATCGATGCCGGTGGTCATCGAACGCAGCCGATGGGCAACGCTCCGAAGCAGGAGGTCTCCGATGGGTGCGCCGAGACCGTCGTTGACGAGTTTGAAGCGTCTGAGGCTCAACGCGAACACCGCCATCACGCCGCCCTGATGCCTCACTCCGTCGGCGAGGCGGCACGTGGTCTCATAAAGCGCGCTCCGGTTGGCAAGGTCGGTCAGGGCGTCATAGCGAGCAAGGTGGGCGATCCGCTCCTCGCTCTTCCTGCGCTCGGTGACATCCTCGAAGGTCGCGACCCAGCCGCCACCCGTCATGGGCCGATGCAGCACCGACACGGTTCGGCCGTCGGCGAGGACGCGCTGGGCGGCGATCGTTCCGCCGGACTGGATGGACGTCTGCGCATTCGCCTGCAACCGCTCGACGGTCTCCTCAAGGGCGTAGGTATTGCGAGCGAACAATTGCTCGATGAGCTCGACCTGCGTCATCCCGACCCGCAGGGCAGCCGCCGGAATCCCGAAGATCTCGCAATAGCGGCTGTTGAAGACCATCAGCCGCTGCTCGTGGTCGAACATGCACAGGCCCTGGCTCATGTTCTCGAGCGCGGCGTCGAAGAGACGGTTCTGCTCGATCAGCCGTGCCTGTGCGCTTCGCGCTCGGTTCGCGGCCGCATTGGGCTCGACCGCGATGCCGACACCGCGGAAGCCGAGCCATGTTCCATCGTCCGCCAGGCGCGGCTCGCCGCTGATCCGGATCCAGCGCGTACCGGCCAGGCCCTCGCTCCATGGCGCGAAGACGTCGCGAAACGACCGCCGGGCGGCGCAAGCCTGGCGGTACTCGCTCCAGGCTTGCGTGTCCGATATGTCGCCGAAGGCGAGGCCGAGGAGTTCTGCGGCAGGGTAGCCCAGCGCAGCCTCGGCCTTCGGCGACACATAGGTCAGCCGGAGATCCGCGCCGGTTTCCCAGAACCAGTCGGCCGCAATGCTTGGTGAATCGTCGGAGGTTCTGGGTGGCATGTTGGATCTCGGGGCGCAGCCACCTTCGACCCAACTATGTTAAAAATCCGCTATGGTGAAGCTGACTGCCGAATTTTGATGCGAGGTTTCCCTGACCGAGTAATGAATTGTTCCCCCTGCGAGAGGACCAATGATGCCTCGAACCGCACGTATTATTGAATTCATTGTGCAGGCTGGCCGCGCTGCCAGATCTGTCCATGATAGACGAAGACATCCGGGCGGCTCGCGAGGGCGGAGAGGCCCGTCAGTGCCGGATCCTTCAGCGCGATGACGCTGGTGGCGATCTCCCGCATCTGACCAGCGAACGGAGCCTTGGCTTCGAAGGCTTTGCGGAAGCCGCCTCGCTCCAGCACTGGGACGATCCGCGGCGCGATCCCGCCGCCGATGTAGACGCCGCCGGTGGCGAGGAAGGTCAGCGCAAGGTCGCCACAGACCCGGCCGAGGAGCTTGGCGAACAATGACAGCGCCTCGACGGCGTCCGGGTCGGTTTCGTTCAGTCCCAGTTCGGTGACGAGGGCGGGATCGGCGGGTGCCTCGCTTCGGCCGGTCCTGACTTGGCGCAGGGCCGCATGAAGACGCGCGAGACCGGGTCCCGAGAGCAGCGTCTCGACTGTGACACGCCCCTCCACGCGCTGCAGCGCCGGCCAGACGGCGAGATCGTCATCGTCGGCGGGGCCGAGGTCGGTATGCCCTGCTTCCGTCGAGACGATGGCGAGGCGGTCGGCATAGGGGACCAGGGCCGCGGCGCCGAACCCCGTGCCGGGGCCGAGCACGAGCCGCGTTCCCGCTGCCGTATCGAGACGCGGCCCGATGACCGTGAGGGCATCCGGCGCGATGCTCGCCGCGCCGGCGGCGACCGGGACGTAATCGTTCACCACCACCGCCCGCGACAACCCGAAATCCTCGCCGATCCTTTCGCCTGCGATGACCCAGGAGGCATTGGTGAGGCGGACTTCCGGCCCGTCGACCCGCGCCGCCACCGCCAGGATGGCCGATCGCGGGCGCGGCCCCGACTCGCGGGACAGCGCGGCGCGGATCGCCGCGCTGGGGTCGGGATACGCCGCGGTCTCGAGATGGACGAGAAGTCGCGGCTGCGCGCCGGCCTCGGGGACGATGCCGAACCGGGCATTGGTGCCACCGATATCGCCGACGAGGACCGGGAATTCGAACATGGGCTCTCCTGGCGTGGTCTCCTGGCGTGGCAGTGACCGCCTTCGTGATTCAGGCCGCCGGCAGCGCGTCGGGATCGATCGTCGCCCCATCGGCCCAGCCGAGGAGCAAACTCCGCACCGCCGCCGGGTCGGCGAGGCGTCGCGTGGCGATGGTGTCGGCCGAGCCGATCCGGACACTCACCCCGCCATCCTCGTTCACTGTGGCGAAGGCACGCTCGTCGGTCAGGTCGTCGCCGAGGAAGATCGCCCGGCGCCCAGCATAGGGTTCCCGGGCTGAGAATGCACGGATCGCGGTTCCCTTCGTCGCCGAGGCTGGGACGATCTCGCCCACGGCCTTTCCGAGCTGCAGCCGGTATCCCGGACCGAGGTCGGTGGCCAATTCCTCGACGATCGTCTGCGCGCGCGCAGCGTCCGAGGGGGTCGCGAGGCGCCAATGCACGGCCACCGAGGCACCCTTGTCCTCGATCAGGACCGCTTCCAGAGGCTCCACAACTGCATGGAGGCCCGGGATGCGGGCGCGCAGGGCCGGATGATCCTCCGAACGCCCGCCGCTGACAGTGCCGCCGAATCGTCGCTCGACGCCATGCAGGCCTGCGACGTCGAAACGTTGTGGTGAGAGGAAGCCGTCGATGACGGTGATCGGCCGCCCGGTGACGATGGCGAGCGCCCCGCCGAGGCGCTCGCGCAGTCGCGCCAAGGCCGGAACCAACGCAGGGTCGACGCGGACCTGATCGGGCTTGGGCGCGATCTCGACGAGGGTGCCGTCGAAATCGAGGAACAGGGCGAACTCGGTCAAGGGCGGCGCTCCGGTCTGTCGCAAGCTGCGCTAGCATGCCCCGCGGCGACGGCAAACGGTTTCACCCACGAGGTGTCGCGCTATCTCCGACAGTGCCGCCATGGCGCCGAGGACGAGACCATGCACCCTGAACCCGATCCCATCGGCCCTAGCGAGGAGAGCGTCTGGAATTATCCTCGGCCTCCGCGATTGGAGCTCGTGACGCAGCGCCTGCGCGTCGTCCTCGACGGGCGGGACGTCGCCGCCACGATGGCGGGGTTCCGCGTGCTCGAGACGAGCCATCCGCCGACCTACTACTTCCCGCCCGCCGATCTTGCCGCGGACCTCCTTGGGCCACCGCGCAAGGCGGGGATCTGCGAGTGGAAGGGACGGGCCGTGCTGTTCGACCTCGATACCGGTTCTCGCAGAATAGAGGGGGCCGCCTGGGCCTATCCTGACCCGACACCGGGCTTCCTGGCGATCGCCGGCTACATCGCCTTCTATGCCGGCCCGATGGATGGATGCTTCGTGGGCGGCGTTCCCGTCCTGCCACAGCCCGGCGGGTTCTACGGCGGCTGGATCACGCCCTCCATTCGCGGGCCCTTCAAGGGTGGGCCGGGGACGATGGGATGGTGAGGTCGCGGCGTCTTGGTCAGCTGTGATGGGAACGCTAAAGCGGGGCTTTGGCGGATCGCGGAAATGAGAGCGGACACATGATCGAGATCGACCCGCAGGCCGTCGGCCTCTGCTCGGATCGGCTCGAACGGATCGATGGCTGGATGCTTGGCCTCGTCGATACGGGCAGGCTCGCTGGCCTCTCGGTGAGTATCGCTCGGCGCGGCAAGACGGCGTTCTTCCGCGCCCACGGACTTGCGGACGTCGCGCGCAAGAAGCCGTTCGCGGCCGACACCATCGTGCGCATCTACTCGATGACCAAGCCGCTGACCTCGGTGGCGGTGATGATGCTCTACGAGGAGGGCCGCTTCCAGCTCGACGACCCGGTCGCGCGCTTCCTTCCCGAATTCGCCGACATGCGGGTCCTCACCGGCGGGAGCCGCGCCAGGTACGACACCGAGCCCGCCTCGCGCGCCATCACGATCCGCGACCTCCTCACCCATACGTCCGGGCTGACCTACGGCTTCATGGAGGCGACCCTCGTCGACGCCCTCTACCGCCAGAACGGCGTCGATTTCGGCGAGAACCAGGAGGCGAGCCTCGCCGAGGTGGTGCGGCGGGCCGCAAACCAGCCGCTTCTTTCCCAGCCGGGTAAGGAATGGAACTACTCGGTCGCCACGGACGTCCTCGGCCACCTCGTCGCCGTGGTATCGGATCGCGATTTCGGCGATGTCCTGCGCGAGCGCGTGATCGCACCGCTCGGCATGGTCGATACCGACTTTCACGTGCCGGCCGACAAGCTGTCGCGGCTTGCCGCCACCTACAGCCTGTTCCGCGACAGGACCCTGAAACTCTACGACGACAGCGTCGAGACGCGGTTTGCGAAAGTACCGCCCCTGGCCTCCGGCGGAGGCGGCCTCGTCTCGACGGCCTCGGACTACCTGCGGTTCTGCCGGTTCCTGCTCGGTCGGGGCGAACTCGACGGCATGCGCCTCCTCGGGCGCAAGACCGTGGACCTGATGCTGATGAACCACCTGGGAGGCGATCTTGCCGCGATGGGTCAGCCGCGCTTCTCCGAGTCGTCCTATACGGGCATCGGCTTCGGCCTCGGATTCTCGATCATGCTCGACCCGGCCCGCGCCCAGATCGTCGGTACGCCGGGCGAGGCGGCCTGGGGTGGTCTTGCCAGCACCTCGTTCTGGATCGACCCGGCAGAGGACCTCTCGGTCGTCATGCTCGCGCAGCTCATCCCGTCCTCGGCTCTCCCGATCAGACGGGAGCTGCGGGTGCTGAGCTACTCGGCGCTGATTGACTGAGGAGCGAGAGGCGCCGCCGGACGATCCGAAGGCCATCTCGATCCTCTTGGTCAACCCTCATTCGGCCGGCGGCGCGGCAGCAGGCTTCGGAGCCGCCGGCTTCGGGGCTGCGGCGGCGGGCTTGGCCGTCCCGGTCGTCGCAGCAGGCGCGGCGGCTGCCGCGGGGGCGATTTTCGGCGCCCATTCGGCGTCGGGGCGCGGACCGCCCGGACCATTCGTCGGGCCGGTGAGCTGGCCAGGTGCCACGTCGCTCACCCGCGTCCAGGTCTGCGATCCGCAGAGGATCGCCAGCATGCAGCCGCGGATCGAGAGTTCGGTGGGCTGCTCGGTCCAGATGGTGACGTCGTAGTACTTGCCTTCCTCGGAATTGTAGATCTTCCCCTCGAAGCGCGAATCGGCGTTCGGCTTCAGGCCCATGATGAGCTGGTGACCGAGGGAGGGACGGGCCTGCTTCTTCGGATCGGGGTTCTTGAAGTCGAGTCGCGGCTGGCCTTTGTCGTTCAGCGGCACCTTGAGCCAGACCACGTAGCCGCAGACGTTCTTCTCCTGCGGACCGCATTTCTCGACGCGGATGCGGGCACGGCCGTCCTCCGTCAACCAGGTGCCGCTTGGATCGGCGGGAGCCGCCAGCGCGGCGCCAGGCAGCATCGCCAGCGTCGTGGCGGCCAGAAGGGCGGCAGACCGCCAGGGCCGGTCGATCGTCGATCGCTTCGTCATCCATTCTTTCCCCAGGGCGCTCGCCTCGACGCGCCCGCCACGCGGCCGGAAACACGCTCCGGCATCCGCCTGTTCGCCTCGCCTTCCGATGCGAAGGTGACCGGATCATGACCGGGACGAGACTTACTCGGTACTGTACGGCAGCCGACCTTGTCGCTGGCCGCTATCCGCAGCGAAAGACGGGCGATCGTTGACGCGGGCTTCGCCCATCAGTTACCTTGGCCGTGACGGTTCCTCGCGACGAGGATCAAAAGGGAACGCGGTGAGGAGCTTGGCTCCGATGCCACGGCTGCCCCCGCAACTGTAAGCGGCGAGCCCATCATCAACACGTCACTGGGTGTCTCACCTGGGAAGACGATGAGAGGGCGGTGACCCGTGAGCCAGGAGACCTGCCGTCAGCCGTGGTCACACGCGGAACGCATCGGGCGGGGTGTCCTGGTGGGGTGTCGGATCGTGCGCCTCGCGCGTGCTGTCCGGCTTCGTTCGCGGTGACGTGCCACCACAGCGCTCAGGCGCGCATGCCGTCACCCACCATGCCAGACAGCCTGTTTATTGTGTCGCATTCTCCATCGCTGCCGCGATGGCGCCAAACCCTCGTCGAGGGAAACGCGCTGCCCGTGAGAATTGTGTAACAGTATAACATTATATCTTGTATGGGTGCAGCACGGCGTCTGCCTGCGTTCCACTCGGTTGTCCCCTTGATCATTCTCTCGCGCCATCCTCGCCTCGGCCGTGCCGTTCTCCTGACCTCGGCCCTGGCGGCGCCTCCTGCCTTGGCGCAGGAGGCCGTCACCCTCGACACCCTGTCGGTCGCCGGCCCGGGCGTCCCTGGCCAGGGTCTGAACCTGCGCGCGCCGAGCCGCAGCGCCAGCCGCCTCGGCCTCGCGCCGATCGAGACACCCGCGAGCGTCGACGTGATCGCCGGGGAGACGACGCGCCTTCGCGGCCAGAACAGCGTCGCCGAGGCGGTGTCGCAGAACGCCACCGGCATCACCACCATCGCCGATCCCGGCAACGGCAACGGCGCGTTTACGGCGCGGGGCTTCGCCGGACCGAATTCGATCCAGCAACTCTATGACGGCACGAGGCTGTTCGTGGGGGCCGGGACCGTGACGTTCCCGTTCGACACCTGGAACGTCGAGCGCATCGAGGTCCTGCGCGGCCCGGCCTCCGTGCTCTACGGCGATGGGGCGATCGGCGGCGTCGTCAACGTGGTGACGAAGAAGCCGGTCTTCACCCCGATCCATGAAGCCCGCGCGGCGCTCGGCTCCGACGGCATTGCCCGGCTGGCCCTCGATACCGGCGGCCCGATCGGCGATGCAGTGGCCTATCGGCTGAACGTCAGCGGCAACCGCGCCGGCGGCTGGCTCTCGCCCGACGGGGATTTCCGCAATCTTGCGGTCTCGGGCGCCGTGACCTTGCAGGCGAGCCCCGACCTCGCCTTCACGCTCTCCCACGATTTCGGCTACCAGGAGCCCGTCCGATACTGGGGCACGCCCCTGGTGAACGGCAGGATATTCGAATCCACTCGGTTCAAAAACTACAACGTCCGCGACGCCAAGATCCTCTGGACCGACAACTGGACGCAACTGAAGACCGAGTGGTCGCCCTCGGCCGACGTCACGATCCGCAACACCGCTTATCGCCTGCGGAGCCGCCGCCACTGGCGCGACGTCGAGCAATACGCCTTCAACCG
>FSSH01000720.1_pt3 | contig 32927 bp, 28 predicted proteins | sample 1166101 | NCBI WGS metagenome assembly FSSH01 (sample SAMEA32972668, study PRJEB13176) | freshwater metagenome | biome: Drinking water system; feature: Biomass in drinking water that filtered by 0.45 um membrane; material: drinking water | place: USA | collected 2012-12-20 | depth 0 m
AGAGCGCGAACTGCGCCTCACCCGGGCGCTTCATGAGCGCGTCAGCGTCGCCTAGCACGATGAATTCATCATTCCATCGCTCGCCGCAATAAGGACAGCCGATACGCATCGTTATCTCTCCTTAGTGCTGATTGGGCTGGGCGCCGGTGCCGCGCTCATCGATGAGATGGCCGGTGGCGAAGCGATCAAGGCGATAGGCGGCGTTCAGCTGATGCGGCTCGTTGCGGGCAATGGTGTGGGCAAAACACCAGCCAGACGCCGGCGTCGCCTTGAACCCGCCATAGCACCAGCCACAATTGACATAGAGGCCGTCAATCGGGGTTAGGCTGATAATCGGCGAGCCGTCCATACTCATATCCATGATGCCGCCCCATTGACGCAGCATGCGCAGACGCCCGAGTCCCGGCCACATCGCCATGCCAGCCTCGAACACATCCTCGATGGTGTAGAGATTGCCGCGCTGCGCATAGGTGTTGTAGCCATCGATATCGCCGCCGAAAACCAGTCCGCCCTTATCCGACTGGCTGATGTAAAAATGTCCGGCGCCGTATAGGATAACCTGATTGATCAGAGGCTTGACCCCTTCGGACACGAAAGCCTGCAAGACATGGCTCTCGATCGGCAGCCGCAAACCGGCCATGGCGGCAACCCGCGAGGAATTGCCCGCGCAGGCAAGGCCGATCTTTTTGGAACGGATGAATCCGCGGCTGGTTTCAACCCCGACCGCCTTGCCATGTTCGACCTTGATCCCCGTGACCTCGGTATTCTGCAGGATGTCGACGCCGCGCTGATCAGCGCCCCGCGCATAGCCCCAGGCGACCGCGTCATGGCGTACCGTCCCGCCGCGCCGCTGTAGCAGGCCGCCATGGATGGGAAAGCGCGCATTGTCGAAATCGAGAAAGGGCGCAAACGAGCGCACGCCCTCGCGGTCAAGGTATTCCGCCTTTACCCCTTCAAACATCATCGCATTACCGCGACGCACGTAGCGGTCGCGATCTGAATCACTATGGAAGAGGTTGATGACACCACGCTGGCTTACCATGGAGTTATAGTTGACATCCTGCTCCAGCCCTTCCCACAGCTTCAGCGAGTGCTCGTAGAAGGGGATATTTCCCGGCAACAGGTAATTCGAGCGGATGATCGTCGTGTTGCGACCGACATTGCCCGAGCCGATATAGCCCTTTTCAACCACTGCTATATTGGTGAGTCCATGGTTCTTGGCCAGGTAATAGGCGCTGGCCAGCCCATGCCCGCCGCCGCCAACGATAATCGCATCATATTCGGCCTTGGGCTCCGGATCACGCCAAGCAGGTGTCCAGCCCCTGCCGCCACTCAGGCCCTCGCGCAACACCGACCACAGCGAATAATGCATCAAGGCAAGTCCCGAAATCAGAGAAAATTCACCATCCGGCGTAGCTGATCCCTCGCTCCTCTTCAACCGGGCATACGCCGCTACCGAACAACTCGACAGCACGATGGAATCCACAAATTCCATTATAATAGACAACTGCGCATTTGTCTTTTATATAAGACAAATGACCGATAGCGTGAACCTTCTACTGTCTGAGCGCTTGAAGATCGAGCGCTTGGCGAAGGGCTGGTCGCTTGCGCAGCTCTCTGAAAAATCGCAGGTCTCGCGTGCCATGATTTCGCGCATCGAGCGTTGCGAAGTCAGCGCCACAGCCTCGCTTCTGGCCAAGCTGGCCGATGCCTATGGCCTGGCGCTTGCCGATCTTTTTGCTCCGAGCGGCGCCGGCACGGTCGTTTCGCCGCTGCGCCGGCGACGCGAACAGCCCGTTTGGCAGGACCCATCCTCAGGCTATTGCCGGCGAGCCGTCAGTATCAGCAATCCCTCCTGCCCGCTCAATATCGTCGAAATTGACTTTCCGGCAGGCGCAACTGTGCTGTTCGACCATTCCGGCGATGGCGGGCAGAAGCAAAACGTATGGCTCCTTGAAGGCAGTTTACGCATGAGCATTGGCAAAGATATCTATGACATGTGCCCCGGTGATTGCCTGACCATGGCGCTCGACCGGCCCCTTGCCTTTCACAATCCCGGCAATAGATCGGCGCGATACGCCGTCATCCTGTGGTCTACGACAAAAGCAGACGCGTTGACGCCATGACAGTGACCATTCATCGCCTCGATCACGAAACACCCGAGATAATTGCGGCGCTAGCCGATCTCCTGCGTGATTGTGTGGCTGCTGGCGCGTCTGTTGGCTTCATGCAAGGGCTCGGTGCGGCCGACGCACGTGTCTTCTGGCGCACAGCAATCGCAGCCGCGCTCGCAGGCGAACGCACGCTGTTGATTGCCCGCCTGGACGACAAGGTCATCGGCACCGCCCAGATGATCCCCGCAACCATGCCCAACCAGCCGCACCGCGCCGAGATCGCCAAGGTTCTTGTATCACCCGAGGCGCGGCGCCGAGGTGTCGGCGCCGCATTGATGCAGGCTTGCGAGGTGGAAGCCCTGCGCCAGGGTCGCTGGCTGCTGACGCTTGATACCGTCATCAACAGCGCCGGCGAAGCGCTTTACGCCTCGCTCGGCTGGCAGCGCGCCGGGCCCATCCCCGACTACGCCCTGATGCCCGATGACAGCTTGTGTACCACCATGTTCATGTGGAAGCGCCTGACTTGACGCAAGCGAGTGTCAGCTCGGGATTTTGTCCTCGATCCCCTTCACATACCAATTCATCTTATGCAGATCATCATCGGCCATCGTCTGTCCGGCGGCAACCTTGAGCGCCCCTGACTGATCCATGATCGGGCCGGTGAAGGGATGAAGCGTCTTGGCCTTGATGGCTGATTGGGTCGCGGTTGCCATCGCCTTGACCTCGTCCGGCATGTTGGTATAGGGCGCCATTTCCACCAAGCCGCTGTCAAAGCCGCCCCACACCGAGCCGCTCTTCCAATTGCCATCGAGCACCGCTTTGACGCGCGAGACGTAATAGGGTGACCAATTATTGATGATGGCGGTCAGCTGTGCCTTGGGTCCAAAGCGTTCCATATTGGATGCCTGACCGATGGCCTTGAGGCCGCGCTGCTCGGCCACCTGCATCGGTGCCGGGCTGTCGGTATGTTGGGCAATCACGTCGACACCCTGGTCAGCCAGAACTTTCGCGCCGTCCGCTTCCTTGCCCGGATCATACCATGAGCTGACCCACACCACCCGCATCTTGATGTCCGCTCGCACCGATTGCGCGCCCAGCATGTAGGAGTTGATGCCCTGGATCACTTCGGGAATGGGGAAGGCGCCAACATAGCCAATGATGCCGGTCTTCGACATTTTGGCAGCAATTTGCCCGGTAACATAACGGCCTTCGTAAAAACGCGCGTCGTAAGTGGCGAGGTTATCCAGCCGCTTGTATCCTGTTGCGTGCTCAAAGAGGACGCCAGGGGTGCGCTTTGCCACCGCTTCCGTCGGGTTCATGAACCCGAATGAGGTGGTGAAAATCAGCTTGTGGCCGGTGCGCGCCAACTGGCCGATGACCCGCTCGGCATCCGGCCCCTCGGCAACCTTCTCGACAAAACTGGTCTCGACCTTGTCCTTGAATGCCGCCTCGATCGCGAGCCGCCCCTGATCATGCTGGTACGACCAGCCATGATCGCCCACCGGGCCGACATAGATGAAACCGATCTTCGTTTTCGCCTGCGCCCACGCGCCACTACCAAGACCAGCGCCCGCCAGCGCCGTTCCGCCCGCCAAACCCAGAAAACCGCGCCGTGCTATCATCACCCTGCTACTCCCTTTGCGAAAGCCAATATCGCCAGACTAATCGACAATTCCGACGTTGCGAAGCGATCATTTTAGGCAAATCACAACTCATCGCGCCCGCCTCAGCGCCGCTTCGGCTTTGCTGACAACGCGGCACGGGCTGCTTCAACGATTGCCGTCTTGTCGATGCGGTGCAGGCGGTAGGCATCAGCGATCGTGCCGGTCTGACCGAAATTCTCGACGCCGAGGCCATGAACGGCGTGCCCGTGAACACCACCAAGCCAGGCAAGCGTGGCCGGGTGACCGTCGATCACCGTCACCAGCCGCGCATCACTTGCAAGCGGCGCGAGCAATTGCTCGATATGCGCTGGTGCGTCAGAGGCGCCAAGCTGGCGCGCCCGCTGCGCTGCCGTCCACCCGGCATGCAGACGATCAGCGGACGTTACCGCAAGCAGGCCGGCGCCAGGGCAAAAGGACAGGATCTCCCCCACCGCCGCTGCAGCATCGGGCGCGACAACGCCCTGGTAGATCACCGCCAATGGCGAGCCCTCGACAGGCGGGCGCAGCCAGTACGCGCCATCGATAATCGAATTGCGCAGCGGCTCATCCATGGAACGGATAAGCTGGTCGAGCGGGCGCGTCGACAGGCGCAGATAGACCGAGCCCCCTTCCCGCTCATGGACCCAATCACCCGCCTTGGCTTTCCCCTCGCGCTGGATATAGGCAAAGCCCCATTCAAGGATGGCGGCCAGTTCGTCAACAAAAGCAGGCTCGAACGCCGCCAACCCGTCTTGCGACATGCCGATGAGAGGCGTTGCAATTGACTGATGCGCCCCGCCCTCGGGAGCAAGCGTCACCCCCGACGGGGTGGCGACCAGGATAAAGCGTGCATCCTGATAGCAGGCGTAATTCAACGCATCGAGACCACGCGAGATAAACGGATCATACAGCGTACCAATAGGGATCAGGCGTTCGCCAAAAAGCGTATGCGACAGACCCAGAGCCGCCAGCATCAAAAACAGATTGTTCTCGGCAATTCCCAATTCGATATGCTGGCCGCGACTGCTCGCCTCCCAACGCTGCGGCGACATCAGCTTGCGCAGGGCAAAAATATCCTCGCGGGCAGTGCGCGCGAAAAGCCCACGCCCGTTGACCCACGGCCCGAGATTGGTCGAGACCGTCACATCGGGCGATGTCGTGACGATGCGATCGGCAAGGGCCGAATTTCTTTTGGCGATTTCAGCAAGAAGCTTTCCAAAACCCTCCTGCGTCGACATGGCGCCTCGAATGGCTGGTAGCGGCACTGTGCCAACCGGCACCAGCGGCGCGGACAAGCGCCGCGGTCCTTTTTGATTGAAGGGCACCGTGGTCAGCGCTGCTTCCAGATCGGCTTGCGATCTCTGCATGCCTGAAAAGCGCTGCCATTCAGCACCATCCAGAATGCCCATATCATCACGCAGCTTTGCCCACTGGTCCTTTGTCATCAGACCGGCGTGATTATCCTTGTGTCCGGCAAAGGGCAGACCATGGCCTTTGATCGTGTAGGCGATGAAGCACACCGGGCGATCGCTTGGCGCATTTTCAAACGCCTCGACGACAAGCGACATGTCATGACCGCCAAGATTGGTCATGAGGCGATGGAGGTCGCCATCATTATAGCCTTCAATGAGCTTCAAACTTGCCGTTTCGCCTCCCAGATCAGCCTGAAGCTGGTTGCGCCAGGCCGCGCCGCCCTGGAATGTGAGCGCAGAATAGAGAAGGTTCGGACATTCATCGATCCATTGGCGCAGCCGCTCGCCGCCTGCCTCCTTGAATGCCGCCTCCAGACGATAGCCATATTTGAGGGTGATGACCTCCCAGCCAAGATCGCGGAACACCGATGCGTGCTTCTGAAAGAGCTGGTCGGAGACAATGGAATCAAGGCTCTGCCGGTTATAATCGATCACCCACCAGCAATTGCGGATATTATGTTTCCACGCCTCCAGCAGGCACTCGAAGATGTTACCCTCATCGAGTTCGGCGTCCCCCATCAACGCCACCATGCGACCCGGCGCCCACTGCTTCATAAGTCCCTTTTCACCCAGATAATCCTGAACCAGCGACGCAAAGGCGGTGACCGCGACCCCAAGGCCAACCGAGCCGGTGGAAAAATCGACGTCGTCGATATCCTTGGTGCGCGAGGGATAAGACTGAGCCCCGCCAAGGCCACGAAAATTCTGCAATTTCTCGACGGTCTGATTTCCGAGCAGATATTGAATGGCATGAAACACCGGGCTTGCATGCGGCTTCACCGCTACCCTGTCCTCGGGCCGCAGGATACGCAGATAGAGTGCGGTCATCACCGTCACCAGCGAGGCGGACGATGCCTGGTGCCCGCCAACCTTGATGCCGTCATCATGGTGGCGACCATGATTGGCATGATGGATGGTGTGAGCTGCCAGCCACAGAATTTTACGTTCAAAAGCCTCGAGAGTGGCGATGTCCATCACAGTATCTGCACCGCTTCCGGCCACCTGTCGTGCACGTGCTGGCATGAATTCCTCAAGGGTCTGGTCGAGTTGGGCTTTACATTTCGCGCTTGCCGGATGCACGCTTGAGCTGATCACAGCAAGCGTACCAGCAATCGCTGGTCGATCACCCATGAAATTAGCCGGAAAGTCCAAGAGGGCAAGCCATTGAGCGAACGGACTGCTGATAGCGAGCGCCACTCATTGAACCGGCAAAGGATGATCGAACAGTTCACGCCCAAGCTCGTTTCAGTATTTCGCGAGGGCTATCGCTGGGATGATCTGCGCGCCGACACGCTCGCCGGATTGACAGTTGCAATCGTCGCCCTGCCGCTGGCCATGGCGATCGGTATCGCGTCCGGCACGACGCCCGACCGTGCTCTCATCACCGCGATCATCGCTGGTGGCCTTATCTCGGCGCTGGGCGGTTCGCGAGTGCAGATCGGCGGTCCGACGGCAGCTTTCATTGTTGTTGTTTTCAATGTCATCCAGACACACGGGATCGACGGGCTGGTCCTTGCCACCTTTATCGCCGGGCTGATGCTGATATTGGTTGGCTTCCTGCGTCTGGCCGTGCTGATCAAATACATACCCTATCCGGTGATTATCGGCGTGACAGCTGGCATCGCCGTTTCTATCTTTGTCTCGCAGATCCGCGAATTGCTTGGCGTCAACGTCAAGCTTCCCGGCGAATTCCTTGGCAAGATGGAGATCCTTTGGGCCGCCCTTCCCCATGCGCGTCCACAGACAGTGCTGGTCGCGATCTTATCACTGGCGCTCGTACTGGGCATCAAGCGCTTCCTGCCACGCGTGCCCAACATGCTGGCAGCAGTCGTCATCGGCGCGCTCGCCGTAAGCCTGCTGGGTCTTGACGCGGATACCGTCGGCACACGTTTTGGCGGCATACCGGCAAGTTTTCCGCCAATCAGCCTGCCGCAGTTCGACCTTGCGCGTCTTATCGCCATCCTGCCCAGCGCCGGGACGATCGCGCTCCTCGCCGGCATGGAATCCCTGCTGTCCGCCGTCATTGCCGACGGGCTGACCGGGCGCCGTCACCGCTCCAACTGCGAATTGGTGGCACAGGGCGTTGCCAATTGCGCCAGCGCGCTTTTTGGCGGCATTTGCGCCACTGGCGCCATCGCCCGCACCGCCACCAACATCCGCGCCGGCGGGCGAACCCCGATTGCCGGCATTATGCACGCAGTCTTCCTGCTGTTATTCATGCTGGTGGCCGCACCCTTGCTGTCCTTCATCCCGCTGGCGACCCTTGGCGCCATCCTGACGGTTGTTGCCTGGAACATCGCCGAGGTTCATGCCATCGGCGACATCCTGCGCCATGCACCCTATGGCGACCGGCTGGCTTTACTTGCAACGTTCCTTTTGGCCGTTTTCGCTGACATTACGCTCGCAATCGAGACCGGCATCGTCATCTCGGCCTTCTTTTTCATGCATCGCATGGCTGAAACAGTCGGCGTCGACCGCGACGTCCCCGACATACAGTCGCAAGAGCAGATGATGTTCGATGCGGCGCTGGCGCGAAACGATTACGTCGTATTTCGCATTCGTGGCCCGCTGTTTTTTGGCGCCGTCTCAAAGGTGATCCAGACCCTCGAGACAACCGGCGCCAGCCCGCGTGCCTATGTGCTCGATTTCACCGAAGTGCCGTTTGTGGACGCAACCGCTATGTCGGCGCTTGCCGGTTTTGCCGCCAAGGCGGGACAAAGCGGATCACGTCTCATCATTGCCGGCGCCTCAGTCGGGTTACGCGCCAGGCTAGCGGAAATGAGCGGCAAGGCGGAGGGCTTGGTCTATGCCGCCACCGTCGCCGAAGCCGTCGCGGGTCTTGCATTAAATCCCACGCCGCTATCGCCCTAGAACCCGTCATAACCCTCCACCGGCCCGACGAAATGCCGATAGGTTTGCGCCACCAGCCAGCCGGCATCAACCGGCAGCGTATGGCCGGTGATGGCGGCTGACTGTTTTGACAACAGAAATAAAATCCCGTCGGCGATGTGCTCCGGCATCACCTGCATGTCGAGCGCATGCGCCCGGCGAATACGCTCGCCGTCGCGCTCGCCGGTCTGGATCTTGGCCAGCAAGGGCGGCGTCATGGTGTAGGTCGGCGCAACGGCATTGACCCGGATACGATGGGGACCATACTCCACGGCCAGCAATTCGGTCAGACCGCGTATCGCCACCTTGGATGGGTTATAAGCCGGCAAAGGAAGTGGTTTGAAGGAATTGATCGAACCGACATTGACGACCGCCCCGCCGCTGCCGGCCGCGATCATGCGCGGGCCAAGCGCGCGGATCATGATGTAGGTGCCACGGTAATTGACCCGCCAGATTTCGTCGTGGCGGTCCATGTCCGACAACCATGACACCTTGGGCGCTTCCAGAATGCCGGCGCAGTTGACTAGACCATAGGGTACGCCTCGCTCGGCGATGATCGCTGAAACGGCGGCCTCCACGCTGGCGTCATCGCGGACGTCAACCGGCTGGAAGGTGACCTTCTCTCCCTCGCTTGCTAGCTCATCGACCGTCTGCCGCCCGTGCGGCGTGTCAAGATCGGCCACCACAACGCGATAGCCTTCAGCTGACAATTTTCTGACGGTAGCCAATCCGATACCGCTCGCTCCACCGGTCACCACCACCAATGCATCCTGCACCTGACCCATCTCCTTTTGTTGCCCGCGCCAACGCGGCACGTTGCGGGAACGCTCATTTCGTGGAAAACAGTAGCACATGGAGATGATTGGCAGGCAAGGACAAAGCCGCGCACCGCCAAGTGCCGCAACGACCGGCGAGCACTGTGATTGTCTGGTGCTGGGCGGCGGCCCCGCCGGCCTCGTCACCGCGTTATTGCTGGCCCATCAGGGGTTGCAGGTGGCGCTGCTGCGCCCGGTCATCCGCGAGCCGGCGCAATTTGCCCGCACCACCGCCTTGCTGACCTCATCGATCACCCTTGTTCGTCATCTGGGGATCTGGCCGGCCCTGGTCGATGCGGTCGCGCCGTTGAAAAAAATGCGCCTGATCGATGATCGTGATCGCCTGATCAGAGCACCAACGGTGACCTTTGATGCTAGCGAACTCGGCCTTGAGGAGTTCGGCTTCAACATTCCGAATGCCGCACTCAATAGCGCGCTTGAAGCGGTTGCCGCCGAGACAGCCGGCCTCACGCTGATCGACGGCGAAGCCACGGAGATTGCCAGCGACCGCGATAACGCGCACGTCCTTTGCGCCGATGGTCGCTCTCTTTCCGCAAATCTCGTCATCGGCGCCGATGGCCGGCGATCTCTCGCCCGCAAGGCCAGCGCTATCGCGACCGGCTCCTGGCGCTATCCACAAACGGCATTGACGGTCAATCTTGCTCACAGCGTCGATCATCTCGGCATATCGAGCGAATTTCACACGCGCTCAGGGCCTTTCACTCTGGTGCCCCTGCCAGGGCAGGCTTCAAGTCTCGTCGCCGTGGTATCGCCAGATGACGGTCAACGCCTGATGAGCCTTGAGCCGGATGTGCTCGCTCAGGAACTAACGCGTCGCGCGCATCATCTGATAGGCGCTCTGACGCTGACGTCAAAACCGGCGGCCTTTCCGCTCAGCGGACATGCAGTGACAGGCTTTGCCCGCGGGCGCATCGCGCTTGTAGGGGACGCCGCGCATGGCCTGCCGCCGATCGGCGCACAGGGCCTTAATCTCGGATTGCGCGATGCCGTGCATCTGGCCGACGCTGTTCTGGCCGGACGACGCCACTCCAGTGACGCTGCCCATCCTGCCGTTCTGTCCGCCTATAACCACTCACGACGCGCCGATGTGTGGAGCCGGACGGCTGCCATCGATATCATCAACCGAAGCCTGCTGGGGACGCTGCTGCCCTTTGACGCCGCGCGCAGCCTGATACTGTCAGCCGCGCGCGACATCCCCGTGTTGCGTCGCCAATTGATGCAGGCTGGCCTGCCGCCACCTGCCTTCGAAGCAGCGATGCGGCGCCTTGGCATTCGCGCTGATGATGCGCGCTGACCAGTCGCCGCACTAAAGGCGCGGGCTGCGCGACACGTGCAAGTCAAGGTCGCGGATTTTCTTGCGCAACGTATTGCGGTTGAGACCCAGCATCTCGGCAGCCTTGATCTGGTTGCCGCGCGTCGCCTCGAGCGAAGCGGCGATCAACGGATATTCAAGATCGCGCAGGATGCGGTGATAAAGACCGGGCGGCGGTAATTTATCACCAAACCCCACAAAGTAATTTGTCAGATATCGCTCGATCGCAGTCGACAGCGTCTCATCACTCTCACTGATGATATCGCCAGCGCCAATAACGGTCGGCTGAGCCAGTTCCTGATCAATTAGCGCCGTCGTCACCACATCCTGCGGGTAGAGCGCGGTCAGCCGCCGGATCAGGTTTTCAAGTTCGCGCACATTGCCAGGCCAGCGGAAGCGCTTCATCCGCTCCAGAGCCGCAGCCTCGATGTCCTTGCGCGGCAATCCTTCCTCAGCGGCACGCGCAAAGAAATGGCGCACCAGATCGGGAATGTCCTCCACCCTTTCGCGCAACGGCGGAATACGGATGGGGACAACGTTGAGCCGGAAGAACAGATCTTCGCGAAACAATCCCTGATTGATCAGCTGACGCAGATCCTTGTTGGTCGCAGCGACAATCCTCACATCCGATTTGATCGGCGTGCGCCCGCCCACGCTGGTGTATTCGCCCTGCTGGAGGACGCGCAATAACCGGGTCTGCGCCTCCATCGGCATATCGCCGATCTCATCAAGGAACAGCGTGCCACGCTCGGCTTGCTCAAAGCGACCAACCGAGCGCGCCTGCGCCCCGGTAAATGACCCCTTTTCATGTCCGAAAAGTTCCGATTCAATGAGATCACGCGGGATGGCAGCCATGTTGATGGCAATGAACGGGCCATTGCGTCGCTTGCCGTAATCATGAAGCGCGCGTGCCACCAGCTCCTTGCCGGTGCCCGATTCTCCGCTGATCATCACCGTCAGATCGGTTTGCATGAGGCGCGCAAGAATGCGGTAGATTTCTTGCATCGCCGGTGAACGGCCAATCAGCGGCAGCCGCTCGACATCCTCGTCAATTTCGGGCTTGCCCGCCTCGCGCCGTGGTTCGGCCAGGGCTCTGCCAACGATGCTGATCAATTCCTTCAGATCGAACGGTTTGGGCAGATATTCATAAGCGCCTTTTTCCGAAGCGCGAATTGCTGTCATGAAGGTATTCTGGGCACTCATGACAATGACCGGCAATTCGGGGCGCAGCCGGCGAATACGTGGCAGGATTTCAAACAGATTGTCATCTGGCATGACGACATCCGAAATCACCAGATCGCCATCGCCATTCGAAACCCAGCGCCATAATGTTGCGGCATTCGACGTCAGGCGCACATCATGCCCTGCCCGCGACAAGGCCTGGTTGAGCACCATGCGGATTGCCGCATCATCATCGGCTACCAGAATACATCCGCGCGACATGTGTTTATCCCTTGATTTCATGAGCGGAACGACGAAATTTCGGCAACAGCACGCGAAACGTTGTGCGTGACGCCTGCGGATCAAGTTCGATCACGCCACCATGCGAGCCGATGATCTTGGCAACCAGCGCCAGCCCCAGCCCGGAACCGGAAACCTTGGTGGTGACGAAGGGATCAAACAGACATCCCCGCATTTCTTCGGCCACGCCCGGGCCGTTGTCGCGCACACAAAATTCAAGCGGCAGGCTGACGCGCTCGCTCGATCCGGGGAGCGTCAACCGCACACCCTGCCGGAAGGCGGATGACAATGTGATTTCCGGATCCTTGACGTCGCGCACCGCCTCGGCGGCATTCTTCACGAGATTAAGAAAGACCTGCACCAGCTGATCGCGATTGCCCATGACAGATGGCAGCGACGGATCGTAATCCTCGACAAAGCGCACACCTTTGGCAAAGCCCGATTGGGCAATGCGTTTGACATGCTCCAGCACCATATGGACGTTGACCTGTTCTCGTTCGATCGGTCGCTCGTCGGAAAAGACTTCCATGCGCTCGACCAGCCGGACGATACGATCAGCTTCCTCGGTGATGAGTGTGGTCAGGCTGCGGTCATCGCCCGAAACAGCCGTCTCAAGCAGTTGCGCCGCACCGCGAATGCCCGAAAGAGGGTTCTTGATTTCATGCGCCAGCATGGCGGCGAGCCCCGTCACCGACCGCGCCGCGCCGCGATGCGATAATTGCCGGTCGATTTTTTCGGCAATTCCCCGCTCCTGCAACATGACGACAACATGATCGGGCGGCATAGCCAGCGGCGCTGCATAGATATCAACGATCCGTCCCGCTCCCAGGCGCGGACTGCCGATGTCGACGCGATATTCGTTGACCGGAGCGTGGCGCTGCCGTGCCTGCTCGACAAGCGACAGCAACGGACTGCCGAAGGGCGCGATGTCATCGAGCGTCTGGCGGCGCAGGAGCGACAGTGATGTTTGCAGAAAGCTTTGCGCCGCATCATTGGCCGTCACGATCAACGCTTGCGGGTCAATCAGCAGAACGGGATGCGGCAACGCATTGAGGATAGCATCGTCAAACGATACGAATGGAAAGGATACCAATTCACTGCTCGTCTGCGGTATCATGCAGCCCTCCTCTGGGGCGGGCTGTCAAACAGATCGTCGATGGCCTGCTGGACGCCGGCAGGGTCATCTGCGGACAATAAGCGCTGCCGCACATCGCCCGCGATGTCATCGCGATGGAACAGCCGGTTCACATAAGCGGCAAGATGCTTGCGAACGATCCGCCCCCCCAGCACCGTGCCATGGTGCGCGAGACTATCATCGTAATGGGCACGCATGATCAACCGGATCTCGTCTGCTGTCGGTTGCACGCCTGCTCCCTCTCTGCCCGCCAGCTGTCGGGCGATGTTGCCAAGCAGCCAGGGCTGGCCGATCGCTGCGCGCCCGATCATCACGCCATCGGCATTGCTCAGCGCCAATGCGTTCCGCGCGCTCTCCACATCGCTGATATCGCCGTTGACAATGACGGGAACCGATACTGCGGCCTTGACCGCGCCGACTGCCAGCCAATCCGCCTGCCCCTGATAGAACTGCGCTCGCGTACGCCCATGTACAGTAAGGGCGGCGGCGCCAGCCTCAGCGGCGCGCCTGGCAATGAGCGGAGCATTGCGCGATGCATCATCCCACCCCAGCCGCATCTTGACGGTGACGGGTATGGCAACCGCGGCAATCACCGCTTCCAGCAGGCGCAGCGCCTGATCAGGCTCGCGCATGAGCGCAGCGCCCGCCCATCCATTGATCACGCGTTTTGCCGGGCAGCCCATATTGATATCGATGATGTCAGCGCCCTCGCCTTCCGCCAGACGCGCCGCTCCCGCCAGGCTTGCCGCGTCGCACCCCGCCAGCTGGATGATTTTTATGCCCGCACCGCCAGCCGAAATCTTGCGCCGCACCGCCGTTGTCTGCTGGAGCATCTCCCCACTCGCTACCATTTCTGCGACGACCGCCGACGCGCCAAACCGCATGGCGAGCTTACGGAACGGCGCGTCGGTGACGCCAGCCATCGGCGCCAGCAGCACCCGGCCCGCCAATGCGATCCCACCAATTTTTAGTTCTGTGTCAGACAAACGCACCATCAACTGCTTAATTGTTAATCATGTCATCTACTGCCTAGACATTAGCCATATCCCTTTTGCACTGCAACATCATTTTAATCGTGGTACGACAGCCCGTTTTTGTCCGTCGGGGTTCCTTCATGAATGAGTCTTCTGCACAGAGCGCAAATGCGGCTCTGATTGTCGCGGCCGGGCGTGGTGTCAGAGCCGGCGGTGGCCTGCCCAAGCAGTATCGCACCGTGGGCGGCCTGCCGATCTTGCGGCGCACCATTGAAAACCTGCTGAATATGCCCTTTTTCGCGCGCGTTCTCTGCGTCATTCATCCTGATGATGCTGCTTTGTACACGATGGCGATCGACGGCCTGAGCGGGGCGGAGCGCCTGCTGGCGCCCGTGATGGGCGGCGCCAGCAGGCAGGCATCTGTCAAGGCGGGTGTCGAAGAACTGGCAAGACTGGAATTCAAACGGGTCGTGGTTCACGATGCGGTGCGTCCCTTTGCGACTGCGACCTTGTTCGAGCGGGTTATTGAGGCTTTGACAGGAGCGCCGGGAGCGATCGCCGCCCTGCCTGTAAATGACACGTTAAAGCGCGGGTCAACCGATCACGTGATCACTGGTACTATTGACCGCGCCGGATTGTTTGCCGCCCAGACACCCCAGGCCTTCCGTACCGATGCCTTGCTTGCGGCTCATCGTCTTGCAGCAACAGCCCAACGCGAGGATTTTACCGACGACGCATCGCTTCTGGAGTGGCAACACCAGTCCGTAGCGCTCGTCGATGGTGAGGTTGATAATTTCAAGATAACCGCGCCCGCTGATTTTGCCCGCGCCGAGCGCTTGCTGTCGGCCAAAGAGCGGCAGATCATCCGCACCGGCCTTGGCTATGATGTCCACGCCTTCACCGACGGCGATCACGTGACAATCGGCGGCATCAAAATTTCTCATAATCGCGGTGTTCTTGCCCATTCCGATGGCGATGTCGTGCTGCATGCCCTGACCGATGCCATTCTGGGGGCGTTATGTGATGGTGATATCGGTCGCCATTTCCCACCATCTGATGAGCGGTGGCGCGACGCGCCCTCTGATCAGTTTCTCGCTTTCGCTGCCGCAAGAGTGCGCGAGAAGGGCGGTAGGCTGATCAATCTAGATGCCACTTTGATCGCTGAAGCCCCGCGTGTCGGCCCACATCGCGAGGCGATCCGTCGCAAGATCGCCGAAGCGGCGGTGCTCCCGATCAACGCCGTCTCGATCAAGGCGACCACCTCGGAAGAGCTTGGCTTTGTCGGCCGGCGCGAAGGCCTGGCCGCCATGGCGCTCGCGACCATTTCTCTGCCGGCGTCGGCGCTCAACAGTGCTCAGGCGGGCGATGAGTGAGTCCATGGACACAAATGAAGGTATCGCGTCGCAGGTGATTACTCTCTGCAGGGCACAAAACATCAGGATCGCAACCGCAGAATCATGCACAGGCGGACTTATCAGTGCCGCCCTGACCGCAATCCCGGGCTCATCCGATGTCGTCGACTGTGGATTTGTCACCTATTCCAACCTGGCAAAAATCGCCATGCTCGGCGTTTCTGAAACCGTCCTTACGCGTCATGGCGCGGTCAGCGAGGAAGTCGCCCGTGCCATGGCTGAAGGCGCACTGAAGCGCTCACCTGCATCCCTCGCCGTTGCCGTCACCGGCATTGCCGGACCGGGCGGAGGATCGGCGCTAAAGCCGGTAGGACTGGTGCATGTTGCCGTTGCGCGCCGAGACAGGCCGACGACCCATGAGCGGCTCGATTTTGGTGATCTTGGTCGCTCAGTGGTGCGCGAGCGCACTGTCAGCCGCGCCCTGGAATTGCTGAGAAACGCAATCGTCTAGCGCCCAGACCACAACCGGCGATAGATGGCGGCCGGCAGATCGGCGAAATCGTCGCTCCATGGCTTCACACCGTCCAGCAGCACAAGTGACCACCACTGAGCGCGCTGTATCAAATCATCAAGATCGACCGGAGCGCGGGCAAGCGCTATCACGTCGGCTGCGGCCCGATAGGTGTTCTCAAAATCATCGCTGGCGGATAAGCGCCTTGCGCCCGTCAAGCCCAGCACCCCGGCATTGGCGGCAACGACAGAGGCTAGTTCGAGATTGCGATTACTCACATGCAACAGAAGCAAGCCACGCGGTGCCAGCTTGCGCACATAAAGGCTCATCGCCTCAACCGTCAAAAGATGAGTGGGAATTGAATCGGAGGAAAAAGCGTCAAGCACAATCAGATCCTGCGACCCATCGCCAAGCGAGGTCAGCGTCAACCGCGCATCGCCGACCGAGATCTTGCGGCGATCATCAGGCGACATGAACCCGAACTGCCGCTGATCAAGCGCGATATCGACGACAGCGGGATCAATCTCGAAATAGCGCCAATCGCTCTGGTCGCGCCCGTACCATGCCAGCGCACCCGCCCCCAGCCCTACAATGCTCGCCGAAAACTGCGCTTTGCGCCGCCGCACGCTGTCAATGGCATCGGCAAACGGGCTTTGCTGATGATAATACATCGTCGGCGGAGCGTCTTTGACTATCGCGCCAGCGCTGTCCTTGACCTGCCGCGCACCATGCAGTGTCGTTCCGTGGAAGAGAAGGCGAAAGCGACCATCAGCGCTTGCAACCATCCGGTGCACACCGAAAAAGGAGCGCACGCTCTCGGCCTTGCCATGGAACGGGCTGAGCCAGGCTTCCCCCGCCAGCAATGCCATCGCCACTGTCAGGGCAGCCAACATGTGCCGGTAGAGCAGGACGAAACTCATCACCGCCATCACCAGACCCAACAGCAGAACGGGCTCGCGACGCGGGCCGGTAATGTCAGGAAACGCATAGAGGCAGGAAACGATAACGCCACCGATGACGATTCCAAGCGCGAGTGATTTGCCCGTCTTTGTCCACGCCGGTGGCGCCAGAATGAGCGGAGTTGCAAGGCAGAGCAGCAGAGTGATCGGGAATTCGGCAATCGAGGAGAATAACAGTGGCGCCAGTAATGCCGTGAAACTGCCGCCCAGCACGCCACCAAGCGACATCGACAGATAAAACAGCGTCAGCCTTTCCTTTTCAGGCCGCAAAGCGACGAGCGCGGCGTGTGCGCTCATCGCCGCGATGAAGAGAGCCAGCAGATCGAGCAGGACGCTTGCCGCAATATCAAGCGTCAGCGAGAAGCTGCGCACCACGATCACTATGCCGATGATGGCGAGCTGCAGCCGGTGCAGAACCTCGGACGACACCAGAGGCGTTTTGCGAAACGTAAGGACAAACGTCAGCAGGAAAAGCGCCAGAGGCACCACCCACAGGAAGGGCGCGGCGGCAATGTCAGATGAGATATGTGCCGTCACCGCCACGAGCAGTGCCGAGGGAATAAAGGCAAGCGCGATCCATTGGCACACACGCCGGAGCGCCAGCGGAGCTGCGCTTGCCACGCGCGCGACGATCGCCTTGGATTGCGCCTGACCAGCGGTAATGCCCGCCGCCGCGATCAGGACCGCAAGCACCGCAAAGCCAAGCGACCACAGGCTGCTTTGCGCCACCAGCCCGAAATTCGGCTCAACGATCAGTGGATAGCTCAGCAGGCCGACAAACGACCCGATATTGGAGGCGGCGTAAAGATGATAGGGATCTTCACCCGCCGCGTGCTGGCTGCGCGCAAACCACGCCTGAAGCAAGGGTCCATTGCCGGCAACGGCAAGGAAGGGTACGGCCACCGCCATCAAGAAGATCGTCACGAACCACATCACCGACCCCTCGCCCGCCGGAAGCGCTGCGTTGCCTGGCAGGGCAATCGGCAGGAAGGCGGCAGCGATGACCATCAACGCGACATGGATCACCGTGGCGCGGCGGATCGAGGCACATGACGACAGCGCGTGCGCATAGGCGTAGCCGGCAAGCAGGACGGCCTGGAACATCACCATCGCCACCGACCACACGGAGGGCGACCCGCCGAGGACGGGCAGCACCATGCGGGTGAACATCGGCTGGACAGAAAACAGCAAGGCGGCGGAGAGGAAAAGAGCCGCAACCGTCAGCGGCAACAAGGCAAACCGCACCGCAAAATTTGGCGACGACGCTGGTGAAAGGGTAGAAATAGCCATGGAGGACGCCCGCTGAGGTAAACCGCTGACCTCACCTCACCACAAAGCTCTCAACAAAGCCTTGCCTCAGCCAGCGAAGGTGGGCGAACCATAAACGGTGTGCGCGCGCTTTTCGAAGGCCTCGGCGAAGCGCCCGAACACCTTGTCAAAGACGCTGCCCATGACCATGGCAAGCGTGCGCGAGCGCAACTCATACGACAGCTTGAAATCGACGAGACATCCCTCTGGCCCATCGGCACTGAACGACCAGCGATTTTCGAGGCTCTGCAACGGCCCGTCGATATAGGTGACGATGATCGTCAGTTGCGAGCGATCGAGAGCGACGCGGCTGGTAAACGTCTCACGGAAGAGCTTGTAACCAATCGTCATTGCGGCAGTCACCAACTCACCGCCATCTTCCCTCTTGCGGCGCGAGCGGATGACGAGCTTCTCGCACAAGGGCACGAAGTGCGGATAACTTTCGATGTCCGCCACCAGATCAAACATCTGCTCCGGCGTGTAGTTGACACGCCTCTGGCTGGTGATTTCGGGCATCAGACTTTGGCGGCACGCGCCTGCCGTGCCACTTTCAACCGGTTGAAATCCTCGCCCGCATGGTGCGAGGAGCGCGTCAACGGTGATGATGACACCATGAGGAAGCCCTTGGTGTAGGCAATCGTCTCGAAGGCTGCAAACTCGTCCGGTGTGATAAAGCTGATCACCGGATGATGCTTGCGGCTGGGCTGAAGGTATTGGCCGATGGTGATGAAGTCGACATCGGCCGAGCGCAGATCGTCCATCAATTGCAGAACCTCGTTCCGCTCTTCCCCAAGGCCCACCATGATGCCCGATTTGGTGAAAATCGACGGGTCAAGCTCCTTCACCCGTTGCAGCAGGCGCAGCGAGTGAAAATAGCGCGCCCCAGGGCGCACCGTCAGATAGTTCGAGGCAACCGTTTCCAGATTGTGGTTAAAGACGTCAGGCTTTGCCGCAACGACCGTTTCCAGCGCCCCCTCTTTGCGCAGGAAGTCGGGGGTGAGGATTTCAATCGTTGTCGCTGGCGAGGCGACCCTGATGGCACAGATGGTCTGCGCGAAATGCAGCGCGCCGCCATCATCAAGATCGTCGCGGTCAACCGAGGTGATCACCACATGGCTCAGTCCCAGCTTGGCGACGGCCTCGCCGACATGCGCGGGCTCATGGGCATCCAGCGCCCCCGGCAGGCCGGTCTTGACGTTGCAGAAGGCGCAGGCCCGCGTGCACGTATCGCCCATGATCATGAAGGTGGCGTGCTTCTTCTCCCAGCATTCGCCGATATTCGGGCACCCTGCCTCCTCGCACACGGTAACGAGCTTGTTCTCCTTCACGATCGCCCGCGTTGCAGCATATTTTGGCGAGCCGGGCGCCTTCACCCTGATCCAGTCGGGCTTGCGCAGCACCGGGCTGTCCGCCTTGTGCGCCTTTTCAGGGTGGCGCGGTCGCGGATCGGCATGCAACGTATCAATCAGATTTGTCATGGACTTACCGTCAGAGGACCTACCGTCAGAACACTCGCCCGTAAGACGGGTGCGGAAACAGCGCACACGACGACAAAGACGTCGGGAGCGAACGCCGATCCTGTCGGATCGCTGTCCGCTCCAGCGGCACGAACAGCACCCTATATCATTTACCCCCGCGAGCGAAGTAGCCCGCCGGCCCCTGAGACACCATGTCAGCCGACACGCAGCGGATGCGGCCGGATCACTTGGCGTTCGTCTGCAGCGCCGTGACCGTGCCCAAACCGCTGACATGATCGTCAATGTGTGACGTGATCTGGCGGCAGACACACTGATCTTTGCCTGATGACTTGGCTGCATACATCAGCGCGTCAGCGACAGCGATGGCGTGGGATTCATCTTTCGGGGGCTGGGCGAACAGGGCCCCACCCAGCGAAGCGGTAGCGGAAAAGCCGTTGATCAGCATATCATCCTTGATCGACAGCCGTATCCGCTCACAGATTTTGGCCAAGGCAGACAGCGTCGCAACATTGACAAGGCATGCGAATTCATCGCCGCCCAATCTTGCGACGCTGTCTTCGCCGCGCACCGCTTTCGCAATCGCCTTCGCAGCAACCACCAGCAACTGGTCGCCAGCCGCATGACCCTCCTGATCATTAACGCGCTTCATGCCATCAAGATCGATATAGACGATCCCGAACGGGTGCCCATCGCGCTTCTGTCGCTCGATCGATTTTGACATCAGCGACAGATAAGCCGTGCGGTTGGGCAGTCCCGTCAATTGGTCGGACAATGCCAGCGTCCCGACCGCGCGCATTGTCTGGCGCAGATCAAGGGCAGTCACGATCGATTGCGCCAGCACCCGCAAAGCGTCCAGCTGGTACGTATCAATCGCCCGCGGTTTGGTATCAATCACGCACAGCGTTCCAAGGGGAAAGCCCTGTTTGGTAATCAGCGGAATGCCTGCGTAAAAACGAATTCCAGGCGGGCCGACGACCAGATCATTATCGGAAAACCGGCAGTCCTGGGTAGCATCTGTCACGATCAGCGGCTGCGAAGCATCTAGAATGGCGTGCGCACAGAATGATAGATCGCGATGCGTTTCGCTGACGTCCAGTCCGACCTTTGCCTTGAACCACTGACGATCTGAATCAACCAAGGAAATCAAGGCCATCGGGCAATCGCACAAGCGTGCTGCCAACCGTGTAATGTCGTCGAAATTCTGTTCGCAAACGCTATCAAGGATCTCATAATTGTGAAGCGCCTTCAGGCGCATCGCTTCATTCAAAGGAATAGGCGCCCGGCTCATCTTGGTCTCCTTGCTTATGTTTTAAGGTAACACATATATGATTCGACATTTAATTAAAAATTAGCCGCGATCTCTTTGTTCGATTACATGCATCTTTATACTCTGCCGGGCTCCGATTATTGGTGTTGGCGATGTGTTGCTGAAACGATTGGCGTCACAAATCCGCAGTATCTGCAAACCTGAGAAAATCAATTAACCTCGCGCGCGACCGTTGACGAAATGCAGTATTCTTTTAGGCCGCATCTTCGGAACAACAGGGATGGACACGCTCGCCTCCGTCGATCCGGCGGGTGGTTGATCGAGCCTGATGACAATCCCGCCCTTGATCTGCTCTACCGATAACGGTCGCGGTGCGTTCTGCGCGTCGAATGCCAGTCGCGGTTGCGTGTTGGAGGCCGAGATATGGACCTGCCACACGGTCCCGATCGTGCCGCCGCATTGCGCCTCCTGGATACGCCAGAACATCCCGTCGCTAAAATAGCCATCGGCCACCGTTACCCGTGGACAGGCATCCTGCACAGCCCACCAGCGCACCAAAAGCGGCGCCACGCTCAAACCCAGCGCCAACAGCCCGAAAGCTAATAGTACGGCACGACTTCTGGTCAGTTGCGGCATTGATGGGATCGCCTCGCCACAGGTGACCAGCCCGCGCCGCTCAGCCGGCCCACGCTCAAGCGTTCAGCACCCTGCCATAGGCATCCAGCACGCTCTCCTTCATCATTTCCGACAGTGTCGGATGCGGGAAGATGGTGTGCATGAGGTCTTCTTCCGTGGTCTCGAGGTTCATCGCCACCACAAAGCCCTGGATCAATTCGGTCACTTCCGCGCCCACCATATGCGCACCCAGCAATTCGCCGGTTTTCTTGTCGAAGATCGTCTTGATCAGACCATTATCCTCGCCAAGGGCGATCGCCTTGCCATTGGCGGCAAACGAGAAGCGCCCGACGCGTATTTCACGGCCCGCTTCCTTCGCCTTGGCTTCGGTGAGGCCGACGGAGGCTACTTGCGGGTGGCAATAGGTGCAGCCGGGGATCTTGTTTTTCTCCATCGCATGGACCGGCAATCCCTTGATGTGCTCGATGCAGATCACCCCTTCATGTTCAGCCTTGTGGGCCAGCATGGGTGGTCCCGCAACGTCGCCGATGGCATAAACACCCGGCACATTGGTGCGCCCGTAGCCGTCAATGGCGACGCAACCGCGCTCGCTCTTCACGCCCAGCGCTTCCAGTCCAAGATTTTCAATGTTGCCAACGACACCCACCGCCGAGATCATACGCTCCGCCGTGATGGTCTGCTTGTTACCCTTGTCGTCTTCGACATGCGCCGTGACGCTGTCCTGGCCCTTCTCGACCTTGGTGACTTTGGTCGAGGTGAGGATTTTCATGCCCTGTTTCTCGAACGCCTTGCGGGCAATCGCCGACACCTCCGCGTCTTCAACCGGCATCACCTGACCCAGCACTTCCACCACCGTCACTTCCGCCCCCATGGTGCGGTAGAAGGACGCAAACTCGATGCCGATCGCCCCGGAGCCCATGACAATCAGCGATTTTGGTATCGCAGGCGGCACCATCGCCTCGAAATAGGTCCAGATGAGTTTGCCATCGGGCTCAAGGCCGGGCAATGTCCGCGGCCGGGCACCGGTGGCAACAATGATGTGCTTGGCGGTGTAAGTACCCGCTCCTTGCGTGCCCTTGGGTATCGGATTTTGCGGCAGCACGGGTGCCTTCTTGGTATCCGCAACAATGATCTCACCGGGCTTGGAGAGCTTTGCTTCACCCCAGATGACGTCGACCTTGTTCTTCTTCATCAGATAACCGACGCCGCCGTTAAGCCGCGCCGAGACACCGCGCGAGCGCTTCACAACATCGGCTGCCTCGAACCCGATCTTGCCCTCGATCTTGAGGCCGTAATCCTTGGCATGCTGCATGTAATGATAGATTTCCGCCGAGCGCAGCAGCGCTTTGGTTGGAATACACCCCCAGTTGAGACAGATACCGCCCAGATGCTCCCGCTCGACAATCGCCGTCTTGAAGCCAAGCTGGGCTGAGCGAATGGCTGTCACATAGCCGCCCGGTCCCGAACCGATAATGATGACGTCATAAGCGGGCATGGGGGCGACCTCTCGTCTTGTGGATCACAACAACCGACGCTGCGCTGACTTGGCGCAATCATCGTTCAGGGTAGTGAATGTTTCGTCGATCGTGCTAAACAGGCTGGAAAATTCATCCGGGGACAATGTTTCAGCTTCTTTGGCAACCCGCAGCATATCCCAGGACAGCTTGGCATAAAGCCCGCGAACATCATCTTCGCGAAAATTGGCAAGGAAGGTGCTGAGCGCTCCGAAATGATAGGCAAGCGTGCGTAAATCAGTCGGGCGTGCCGCATCGGCGAGCCTGGCGTTGGCATCTTCTGCCTTCAGCCGAAACTGAAAAAAGACATCGATGATGTCGCGGCAAGTGCGCAGATTTTCCGCCCGCAGCACGTTGCGCTGGACCGAGTCGATGCTGCGCGAATAATTCCATGACTGATAGGCCGAAGACAGCACCGAGCACAGCGCAACGACGAGTGAAATATTGGTCGCCGTAAAGAATTTCCGCAATCGGCGCGCCAGCAGCGAGCGCGGGCGATCACCAGCACCCTTGCGCCCGGCTTCTGGCGCTTCGCCAGACCCCGAGAAGCGTTGTCCAGCACCTGGAATGGGATCCTCCGACATCGGGCCTCGACGGTCGTCAGACAAGCATGCTCATCGGTCGTTCGATGAACCCTTTGAAAGCCTGCAACAGCTCGGCCCCCAGCGCTCCATCGACGGCGCGATGATCGCATGACAATGTGACCGACATGACGGACGCTGCCGTCAACTGGCCATTGCGCACCACGGCCCGCTTTTCACCAACTCCCACGGCCAGAATCGTCGCGTGCGGCGGGTTGATGACAGCCGTGAACTGCTTGATGCCGAACATGCCGAGATTGGAGATCGCCGTCGTTCCACCCTGATATTCGGTTGGCAGAAGTTTGCGGATTTTGGCGCGCGCGGCAAAATCCTTCATGTCAAGGGAGATCGCCGACAGGGATTTGCGCCCGGCATCGCGCACGATGGGCGTGATCAGCCCGTTGGGGATCGCCACCGCCACACCGATATCGGCCCGTTTATGTTTCAGCATCGCCCCTTCGGTGAAGCTGACATTGGCATCGGGAATGGCATGGAGCGCCATCGCCATCGCCTTGATGACGAAATCATTCACCGACAGCTTGAAAAGCGGCTTGCCATCCCTGAGCGGAGCACCGGCATTGGCCTCTTCACGCAGATTTAGAAGCAGATCGAGATCGCAATCAGCCGTCAGATAGAAGTGCGGAACATTCTGCATCGATTCAGTAAGGCGCCGTGCAATCGTGCGTCGCATATTGTCGTGCGGAATTTCGTCGTAGCTGCCTGGCTCGAAGAATTTCTTGATCTGCTCATCCGACGGCAGGCTGGACACCGCCTTCGCCGGCGCGGGCGCGACGGCGGCGCTTGCCGGTCGTGTTGTACCGGACGCCATGGCGGCGCGCACATCGCGCTCCACGATACGCCCGTGCGGGCCGCTCCCTGCAAGCCCCACCAGGCTCAACCCGGCATCTTTGGCAATGCGTCTGGCAAGCGGCGAAGCAAACACCCGGGTGCCAGTTGCTGCCATTGCGGCGCCGCTTGCAACCTGGGCCGAAGGCGCAGACGCGACCGCGATTGGCGCCGCAGGCGCACTCACGGCTGCAGGCATTGCGGCAACGGGCTTCTCGGCCGATGGCGCGGCGGCGGCGGACACATCTTCCCCCTCGCCGGCAAGTACCGCGATCAACTGATTGACCGGAACGTCGGCTGTACCTTCCGGCACCACAATGCGCGCCAGCACGCCTTCATCGACCGCCTCGACTTCCATCGTCGCCTTGTCAGTCTCGATCTCGGCGATCACATCGCCGGATTTGATCTTGTCGCCGACTTTCTTCAGCCATTTGGCGAGATTGCCCTTTTCCATCGTCGGCGAAAGAGCGGGCATCAGGATGTTGGTTGGCATGACCCGCTCCCCTCAACGATAGGTGATGGCGCGAACCGCCTGGACGATCTCGGCTATCGTCGGCAACGCCAGCTTTTCGAGATTGGCGGCATAAGGCATCGGCACGTCCTTCCCCGAGACACGCAGCACCGGCGCATCAAGGAAATCGAAGGCATGCTCGACGATGCGCGACACCACTTCCGCGCCAACGCCCGATTGCTGCCAGCCTTCCTCGATGACGACACAACGCCCCGTCTTGCGGACCGAGGACAAGATGGCGCCGGTGTCCATGGGCCGGATGGTACGCAAATCGAGGATCTCTGCATCGATCCCGAGCTTTTCGAGTTCAGCGGCTGCCTTGCTGGCGTACGTCATGCCAATCGACCAGGCAACCAGCGTCACGTCCTTGCCCGCCCGATGGAGGCGCGCCTTGCCGATCGGTTCAACAAAATCGTCATTCTTCGGCACCGGCCCGCTGACGCCGTAAAGAATTTCATTTTCCAGGAACACCACCGGATTGGGATCGCGGATGGCAGCCTTCAGCAGGCCCTTGGCGTCCGCTGCATTCGACGGCGCCACCACCTTCAGACCCGGCACATTGCTGTACCACGGGGTGAAATCCTGGCTGTGCTGGGCCGCAACACGGGCTGCCGCGCCATTGGGGCCGCGAAAGACGATCGGATTCTTCACCTGTCCACCCGACATGTAGAGCGTCTTGGCCGACGAGTTGATGATCTGGTCGATCGCCTGCATGGCAAAATTGAACGTCATGAACTCGATGATCGGTTTCAGACCTGCCATCGCCGCGCCAGCACCCAATCCGGCAAAGCCGTGCTCGGTGATCGGCGTGTCAATCACGCGACGCTCGCCAAATTCCTGAAGCAACCCCTGGGTGATCTTGTAGGCGCCCTGATATTCCGCGACCTCCTCGCCCATGACGAACACCAGCTCATCACGGCGCATCTCTTCTGCCATCGCATCACGCAGCGCCTCGCGCATGGTGATGTCGGACGTCTCGGCACCCGCCACCATCCACGCCCAGGGCTGGGCTTTGTCCCACGGCCACGGACGACCATCATCGCTCGCAGCATCCATAGCCGGTTCATGTTCAGCCGATGCCTTGGCAGGCATGATCGCCGGGGCAGCGATCGGCGCCGCTGACGGGGCTACCGGTGGCGGAGCGCTTGCAGGCGCTGCAACCTGAACATCGCCAGCGCTTTCCCCCTCACCGACCAGAACGGCGATCGGCGTATTGACCAGGACATTCTCTGCGCCTGCTTCGATCAGGATTTTTCCCAGAACCCCTTCATCGACCGCCTCGACTTCCATGGTTGCCTTGTCAGTTTCGATCTCGGCGATCACATCGCCGGATTTGACCCGGTCACCTTCTTTTTTGAGCCATTTGGCGAGCTTTCCCTGCTCCATCGTCGGGGAAAGCGCCGGCATCAGAATGTTAGTCGCCATTTCTCTTCTCTCCCCTTACGCGTACACATCCGTCCACAATTCGGACGGATCAGGCTCAGGGCTGGTCTGGGCGAATTCGGCTGCCTCGGTCACGACAGTGCGCACCTCCGCATCGATCTTCTTCAGATCATCCTCACTGGCGACCTTGTTGGCCAGAAGCCGCGTTTTGACCATTTCGATGGGATCGTGCTCGTCACGCATTTTCTGGACTTCATCCTTCGAGCGATATTTGGCCGGGTCCGACATCGAGTGCCCGCGATAGCGATAGGTCTGCATCTCGAGGATGATCGGTCCATTGCCGCCACGACACCATTGGGCGGCGCGCTCGACGGCATCTTTGACGGCGCGCACATCCATGCCGTCAACCTGTTCACCTGGAATATCAAACGAAATGCCGCGCCGCGAGAAATCCTTCTGCGCCGAGGCGCGCGACACGGCCGTACCCATGGCATAACGATTGTTTTCGATCACATAGATGATCGGCAGCTTCCACAGCTCCGCCATGTTGAAGCTCTCATAGACCTGCCCCTGATTGGCAGCGCCATCACCGCACGAGGCCACGCACAGATTGTCATTGCCGCGATACTTGTTGGCAAACGCCAGGCCGGTGCCAAGCGATATCTGGGCGCCGACAATTCCATGCCCGCCAAAAAAGCCCTTTTCGATGGAAAACATATGCATCGAGCCACCCTTGCCACGCGAATAGCCGCCGCTGCGCCCGGTGAGCTCCGCCATCACCCCCTTGGGGTCCATACCGCATGCCAGCATATGGCCGTGGTCGCGGTAGCCCGTGATCACCTGATCGCCGGGCTTCAGCATCATCTGCGTACCGGTGACGACCGCTTCCTGCCCGATATAGAGGTGACAGAAACCACCGATGAGCCCCATGCCGTAGAGCTGGCCGGCACGCTCCTCGAAGCGCCGGATCAGCAGCATCTCGCGATAGGCGGCCATGTCTTGCTGATGTGTCCAGGATTCGGTGCTTCCATGACCAGCGCGCGGACTTGCCGCTGATTTTGCATTCGTGCTGGCTTGAGATGCCTTTTTCGCCGCGACTGCCATCGTTCCTCCCGCAACCGTGAACAAACATGACTTAATCCAATAACCGAACTTGCCGGCAAAAGCGAGCCGTCAGCACTGCCTGGCGATTAATCACAAATCCTTACAGGCTTTGGCAAATTGACCTTCTTGCGCCAATTCGTTTTGTATCGCTCCCAAGGGCGGGATGCTAGCGCGACTGCGACGAATGCGCATCGCGCTCAACGATGACAACGTCGTTGCCATGAGACCAGTTAAGGGCGTCCCGGGCCTGCTCCTCGAGAAAATCAGGATCAAGCTTGTCAGCGCTCAGAAGGCCGACGCGCCGCTCCCACAAGGCGCGCTCGCTACGAACCAGGCCGTGCTCGTTCTTCAACTCAGCGATACGCCTGATCAGTTCCCCGCGTGCCATCAGCCCCAACCGGCCATGGTAGGCATGGTAGACAAAATAGCCGCTGCCTCCCGCCACCACGACAAGCAGGATCGCAGCAAGCTGCCATTGGCGCATCGAACGGCGGACCATACCTTCCCCAATTCAGATTAAGGAATACTACGCTGCGTTTTATTGACAAAACGTTGATGCGGCTAGATCGGCTATCGCAACACCGCATGCCCCCGATAAAGAGCGCTTTCACCAAGCCCTTCTTCGATACGCAGCAACTGGTTGTATTTCGCCGTTCTGTCAGAGCGCGCAAGCGAGCCGGTCTTGATCAGCCCGCAATTGGTGGCAACCGCCAGATCGGCAATCGTCGCGTCCTCGGTTTCGCCCGAGCGGTGTGACATCACGGATCGGAAGCCTGCCTTATGGGCCATGTCGACCGCAGCCAGCGTTTCAGTCAGCGTGCCGATCTGGTTGACCTTGACCAGAATGGCGTTGCCCATTTTCTGCTCAATGCCAAGCTTCAACCGTTTGGTATTGGTGACGAACAGATCATCGCCGACCAGCAGCGCCTTGTCGCCAACCGCCTGGGTGAGGGCCGCCCAGCCAACGAAATCGTCTTCCGACATGCCATCTTCAATCGAGACGATTGGATAGGAGGCGACGAGCTTTGCCAGATATTTCACTTGCGCGTCGATAGAGCGCGTCTTTTTCTCGCCCTCATAGACATAGGCGCCGCCCTTGAAGAATTCGGTGGACGCGCAGTCGAGAGCGATGGCGATATCCTTGGCCGGCTTGTAGCCGGCAGCAGTGATGGCTTCGAGAATGAAATCGAGCGCGGCTTCGGCATTTTTCAAATTGGGAGCAAAGCCACCCTCATCGCCGACGCTGGTGCTGTGCCCCTTGTCGTGAAGCTTCTTCTTCAGCGTGTGGAAGATTTCTGAGCCCCAGCGCAAGCCCTCGGCGAAGCTTTTCGCTCCCACCGGCATGATCATGAATTCCTGGAAGTCGATGGGATTGTCAGCATGCGCGCCACCATTGATGATGTTCATCATCGGCACCGGCATGGTGCGCGCGCTGGTGCCGCCGACATAGCGGTAAAGCGGCAGGTTGGCACTTTCGGCAGCCGCCTTGGCGACAGCCAGCGAAACACCCAGAATGGCATTGGCGCCTAATTTTGATTTGTTCGGCGTACCATCAAGCGCGATCATCGCCTGATCGATGGCCACCTGATCATCAGCGCCAAGCCCCACCAGTTCGCTGGCGATCTTGTCGTTGACGGCGGCCACCGCCTTCTGCACACCCTTGCCAAGATAGCGCTTGCCGCCATCGCGCAGCTCAACCGCCTCATGCGCGCCCGTGGACGCGCCCGACGGCACCGCAGCCCGGCCGAACGCCCCATCCTCCAGCACGACGTCGACCTCCACCGTCGGATTGCCCCGGCTATCGAGAATTTCGCGGGCGTGGATGTCAACTATGGCGGTCATTTCAAGCTCCTTGCGCAAGATCAGCGTCGTCCTTTTAGCTGAGATGACGAAGATTTCCAGCCATGCGTGATTGCTTTGCCGCGCTCGCTGACCTATCGAGGCGCCGCATTGCCAAGCGTGCCGGGAGACAGAGATGAGCGAGACCACCCAGTTGCAGCTAGGAAATTCGGTGGCGCTGCCAGCCTCGCCTGATGAAGCAATCCTTGATCGTGTCCCCAATCCGCATCCCGACACGGCCTATCTCGCACGTTTTACGTTTCCTGAATTCACCTCGATATGCCCGGTGACCGGCCAGCCTGATTTCGGCATTCTCATCATCGACTACGTGCCAGGCGCATGGCTGGTCGAATCGAAATCTCTCAAGCTCTATTTCGGCTCCTTCCGCAATCACGGTGCCTTCCACGAAGCGTGCACGGTGGGTATCGGCAAGCGTTTGAACGAGCGCCTGGCGCCGAAATGGCTGCGGATTGGCGGTTACTGGAATCCGCGGGGGGGGATGCCAATTGATGTCTTCTGGCAGACCGCCGCCCCGCCGGAAGGTCTGTGGCTGCCCGATACCGGCATAGCCACCTATCGCGGGCGCTGAGAAATACCCAGCAGCGCCGGCGCCGCCAGACCGATGATGATGACGGCGCAGCCATAAATGATGAGCGAACTTGCGGCACCGATAACATGATAGAGCGCGCCAAACATCGCGGGACCAATACCGTTGCCGATAAAGAAACTGGCCGCGAAGAGGCCGACAGCCGCGCCCCGATGCGTCGTTGACAGTTCAGTACTGTAGGTCTGCAAATTGTTGTGCAGCAGATAGAACGAAAATCCGTGAACGAAGAACAGACCAAGCGCCGTCCACCACGCCAGCTCCAGGCTGAAGCCGAGCAGCGATAATCCCATCAGAATGCCGCCGAGGCGCGTCATCAGGCGCACCCCGAGCGTGTGGACAATACGGCGCACCATGATTGCATAAAGAATGCCACCGACGCCGGCCATGCCAATGACCAGCCCTGATTCGCTTGGTCCCGTCCCTGCCCGCTCGCCAAGAATACCTGCGATATAGGGGAAGAACCCGTAGGCAACCGCCCCCTCGACCATGACCAGAAGATAGAGTGGCACCGTGCGCGGATTGGCAAAGATGCCGCGATAGCCGCGCATGACCGGGCCAAACTGCGGCATGGAGTTGGTCGCTTCCTTCTGAGAGGGAAGGAACAGCGTCACCAGCGTGCCGGCTGCCAGCGCCATGACGGCAGCCAGAACAAAAACCGCGCGCCAGCCAAAATGGTCGGCGACGAACCCCGACGCCGTGGCACCCATCATCTGCCCGAGAATGATCATCGCCAGGAAACGGCCGATGGCAATCTGGCGTTCGCCAAGCGGCACCGCGTCCCCGATCGCTGCCAAGGCAAGCGGAATGATCCCGCCGCCAACCGCGCCGGAAACGGCGCGCAGGAAAAACATGAGCGAATAGCCGGAACTGAACGACGTGAGAAGGAGCAGGCCGGCCAGCGCGAAAACCGAAAAGCGGATCATCCGCGTCTTGCCGATCGCGTCACCAAACGGGCCGAGGATCGGTTGGCTCAACGCATAGCTGAGTGCAAAGCCGGTCGAAAAAATAGCGATGTCGCCAAGCGGACGCTGAAATTCCAGCGCCAGCTCCGGGACGATCGGATCAAGAAGGCGCATGGTGAAGGTCGAGGCAAAGCCGCAGGCGCCGAGCACGGCGATGATCCTGCCGATCGGTGCGGCGGGGCTCGTGCTCACACGTTCAACGGCCGCGCCTTGGCGAGCGCATCAAAGGCCATGAGATCAGATATCAGCGCTTCAAACTGCGACAGCGGCACCATATTCGGCCCGTCAGATGGTGCCGTTTCAGGATGTTCATGCGTCTCGATAAACACTCCCGCCACCCCCACCGCGACTGCCGCGCGCGCCAGCACCGGCACGAAGGCGCGCTCGCCGCCAGAAGTTCCCCCCTGCCCGCCGGGCTGCTGGACCGAATGGGTCGCATCGAAAATGACCGGCGCCCCATCACGTTTGAGGATCGGCAAGGCACGCATATCCGACACCAGCGTGTTGTAGCCAAACGAGACGCCACGCTCGGTCACCATCACATCCACGCCACCAGCCGCAGTTACCTTGGCAACGACATGGGTCATATCCCATGGTGCGAGAAACTGCCCCTTCTTGACGTTGACACAGCGCCCCGTGCGCGCCGCGGCCACCAGAAGATCGGTCTGCCGGCTGAGAAAAGCCGGGATCTGCAGAATGTCGACAATTTCGGCTAGAGGCGCACATTGCGCCGGTTCATGCACGTCGGTAAGCACCGGCAGGCCGAATTTTTCCTTGATCTCGGCGAAGATCGGCAGCGCCTGCTTCAGACCAATGCCGCGCGCTGAGTCGGAGCTGGTGCGGTTGGCCTTGTCAAAAGAGGATTTATAGACGAGGCCAATGCCAAGTCGGCGGGAGATATCATGGAGTGCTGCCGCCATCTCCAGCGCATGCGCCCGGCTTTCCATGGCGCACGGGCCGGCGATCACCGCCAAGGGCAGATGATTGGCAAACGCCACCTTGCCAACAGTAACGATCCTGTTTGGACGCACGCTTCTTGGGCCTTTCTCGACGCCTTGCGAGACTTACATAGGCTTTGCCGTTCGTGCAAAGTGGAATTCGCTCGCCAGCGCTCAGACGAGACGCGATTGGTCCTTTGCTGCCGCAATGAACGAGCGAAAGAGCGGATGCGGCTCAAATGGCCGCGATTTCAGCTCGGGGTGAAATTGCACGCCGATAAACCAGGGGTGATCCTCATACTCGATGATTTCCGGCAAGAGGCCATCAGGTGACAGGCCCGAAAAGCGCATGCCCTTCTTCTCGAGTTCATCACGATACGCGGTATTGACCTCGTAGCGGTGGCGGTGACGTTCGCTGATCTGCCGCGCCCCGTAAATCTCGGCGACCCGTGAACCCTCGCCAAGAAGGGCCGTGTAGGCGCCAAGCCGCATCGTCCCACCAAGATCGCCGCCACTGGCCCGCGTTTCAAGCTCGTTGCCGCGCATCCATTCGGTCAGCAATCCGACAACCGGCTCTCTGCAGGGGCCAAATTCCGTCGAACCCGCCTCGGCGATGCCCTGCAGATGGCGCACGCCTTCGATGACGGCCATCTGCATGCCAAAGCAGATGCCGAAATAAGGCACCTTGCGCTCGCGCGCGAAGCGGGCGGCCAGAATCTTGCCCTCGGACCCACGAACGCCGAAGCCACCCGGTACCAGAATACCGTTAACGTGTTCGAGGAAGGGGCTTGGATCTTCGTTCTCGAAGACTTCCGATTCAATCCAGTCGATCTTGACCTCGACCCGGTTGGCAAGCCCGCCGTGAACAAGCGCCTCGATCAACGATTTATAGGCATCCTTGAGCCCGGTATATTTGCCCACAACCGCAATCGTCACAGACCCTTCAGGGGCATGCAGCGATTGCGTGATCCCCTGCCAGCGCTGGAGATTGGGTTGCGGTGCCGGCTCGATGCCAAAGGCCCGCAACACCGCATCATCGAGGCCGGCATTATGGTATTGCTGCGGCACATCATAGATCGACGCTGCGTCACGCGCCTCGATCACCGAATCTTCCCGCACATTGCAAAACAGGCCAAGCTTGCGCCGCTGGTCGGCGGGGATTTCACGATCACTGCGGCACATCAAAATATCGGGCTGGATGCCAATCGAGCGCAGCTCTTTCACTGAATGCTGGGTGGGCTTCGTCTTCATTTCGCCCGCCGAGGCGATGTAGGGCATCAGCGTCATATGGATGT
>FSSH01000909.1_pt1 | contig 32767 bp, 24 predicted proteins | sample 1166101 | NCBI WGS metagenome assembly FSSH01 (sample SAMEA32972668, study PRJEB13176) | freshwater metagenome | biome: Drinking water system; feature: Biomass in drinking water that filtered by 0.45 um membrane; material: drinking water | place: USA | collected 2012-12-20 | depth 0 m
CGACCCGGTGCAACCGCCTTGGCAGTTGCTGATATTCGGCGCCGGTGCCGACGCGATACCGCTGGTGAATTGTGCCAAATCCCTGGGTTGGCGCGTGACCTTGGTCGATCACAGGCCCGCGCACATCAAACCGGAGCGTTTTCCATTGGCCGATCAGCTTTTGCATCTGACCCCGGAACAGGTCGCGGCGCAACTGGATTTGCATCCCTTCAACGCGATAATGATGATGACGCACAACGTCGAATACGACCAACGCTACTTGCAATCCATCGTCCATTGCCGCGTGCCGTTTATCGGTTTGCTGGGGCCGGCGCATCGCAAACAACGGTTACTGCAAAGCCTGGGCGACGATGCCGCGCTGATCAACGAGCGGGTGTTCGGCCCGGTAGGATTGGACATAGGCGCGCAAACCCCGGAAGAAATTGCGCTGTCTATTGTGGCGGGCATCAATGCCCATCTCAACGGCTGTAGTGGCTTGCAACTAGGCAATGACATAGTCGCGATCAAGCATGAATGCAGCCATTGATAATGTCTATGCCGTCATCCTGGCCGCCGGTGCGTCCAGTCGGATGGGTAGCCCCAAGCAATTACTGATCTGGCAAGACCGTCCATTTCTGGCGCATGCAATTGGCAGTGCGCGGTCTGTTTTGGCGGAGCGAATCGTGGTGGTGTTGGGTGCTAATGCCGAGGCAATAAAAGCCGCTATCGATCTGTATGACGTAAGTGTGGCGCTGAATCCGGATTGGGCGGACGGCATGGCCGGTTCTATTCGAGCAGGTATCCAGGCCTTGCCGGCCAAGGCCGATGCGGTGTTATTGATGCTGTGCGACCAACCCCTGATTAACGCCGCGCATCTGCAAAGCCTGCTGCAAGCCTGGCAACACGCGCCGGAGCGCATCGTGGTGAGCCAGTACGCGGAGTCGTTTGGCGTGCCGGCGGTATTCCCGGCTGCTTATTTTGCGCAGCTAGCCGGTTTAACAGGCGATCTCGGGGCCAAACCCTTGTTGATGCAGTTTGAAGAAACGCTGGTAAAAGTGCCCTTACGGGAAGCGGAACTGGATATCGACACGCAAGGCGATTATCAGCGTTTTCATGCACATAAATCAGATGCATCCGATGATTGTGGAACCGCTTGACGACTACCTGCTGAGGATTCGCGAGATATTTTTCGAGTTGGGCATTCCGGAAGAGCTTCCATCAGCCAGAGGCTTGGAATTATGTCGTGAGCCGACCGAATTGGTCGTCGCGGAAACCACGCCGCAGGGGAGGGAGTTTTATCTCACAGCGGTTGCAGCTGCCGCCTGGCAAGCACTGAAACTGGCCGCCGCCGAGGATGGTATCGTGTTGCTGATGGTCTCTGCATTTCGCAGTGCGGATTATCAAGCCGACATCATTCGGCGCAAGCTTGGGAAAGGTCAAACTATCGACGAGATTCTACGCGTCTTGGCGCCGCCCGGCTACAGCGAACACCATAGCGGCCGCGCTATCGATATTGGCAGCGACGATTGCCCGGAGCTGGGCGAGCAGTTCGAAAATACCCGCGCATTTCGTTGGCTAGCAAACAACGCGCAGCGGTTTCAATTCTTTCTATCGTTCCCGCGCGACAATCCATTCGGCTATGTTTACGAACCCTGGCATTGGTGTTATCGGGACGATTCCGGGAATTATTGACGTCAAAATAGTGGGCTAGCAGCAAACTCTTGTTATCGCTGGCCCTTCAATGCCGTAAGGCTTAAGCCATCGTATGGCGTCAATAGGCGACAGCAGTATTGCGACCCTATTGGTCTTTGATCATTCGGTGCATTACTCTATCGTTAATGCGCCCTAAGCGGGCTACTCAGCATCTCCTTCGAAGTTGGCATCTTTCGGTTTTAAGAGGTTGTTCCACTTCTCCGGTGTCTCGTTTCTTTGCTTGATGGCATCAGCGGCAATCCGCCTAGAGGACTTGAGAAACTTCTCTGCTTGATCAACGGCTATACCGCTTCTCTTCAACTTACCAACAACCTTGATGGGCTCACTATTTTTTACCTGGTCCTCATCCTTCAGCTTCTTGAGTTCACTTTCAAGGTAGTCCCAAAAGTCCTGGAACGTGTAATGCGCTTCTGCCTTAGCGATAGTTTCCTGCGCAGCATAAAAATCGGGAATAACTACCGATTTACGCAGGTCGAGCCACTCCACAAGTTTCTTGTTATTTCCGTTGCTGGCTTCCTTAAGGATTTTCAGCGCGTGCATGACGGGTAGATCTTCTGAAACGGTAAGTTCACAGACCGGAAGTAGATCCAGCATAAGGTGAAGGGCCGTGTCTTCAAATTCACCGTCCACCAAACCACCATGTGCGACCTGATTCCTCAACACCGGGAACAAGAAAGCGTAGTATTCAAAGAAGAAAAAGCTTCGTATCCTCTCATCAATATGCTGAAGTTTGTCGTTCAGCGATGAGATGTCTAGCTGATTCTCGGAGACGCCGATTTCTCTGCATATATCAGCAAAAATACCCTCAATTTGCAGGGGGGCCATGCTTACAAATGAAATGTAGTCCTTCTCTTCAAAGTGACGCAGCATCGTTTCAATGACCTGTGTTCGGTCGAACAGGATATGGGACTTCTGAACCAGATCTGCGAGCTTTTCCCGAACACTTGGAAACTGGCCAGGAGCACCCTTGATATAGGCAGTCGCATACGCCTTAAACTTTTCAGGAGAGCTTTTGCATTCTTTCACTAACTCCCGGTAGTCTGAGACGGGCAGATCCATAAACTTGTTGGAATACACATCCAGCGAGCGAACATCATATGGATCGCCAAGAGGCCAACGAGATCGCCGACCGAATGCATAAGGGCTATTTCCGAATAGCGATGACCCAATGGGAACAACAGGAAAACGTTGAACAGAAGCTTTGTTTATGGCATGTTGCTTAATCTGGTGCGTCATGTAATCAACGATTTCATCTTTAGCAACAAGATTCTTCTTCTCGAAATATTCCAGTTGATTTCTGTAGTAACGCTCATCCGCAGTCAAACGACCATCATTCTTCTTTTTCTGTTCAAGCGAATCTAGTTCTTTCTTGATATACGAGAGATTCTCCGCCAGGGCAATTAAGTCGTCGTTCACACGGATAGCTAGTTCGGTGAACGTTGTCTTCGGTTCGACTTCAAGGTCAAGGTATTTCTTCTCTACAAAAATCCAAAATTTTTCAGACTCATCAGGTATATCTTCACGCCAGGAGCATGCTTTGTAAGTTGATTCAAGCTCTTCGTCATTAGCAGTGGGGGTTAGATCCAAAAGTTCGTTCAGAAACACCTTTGCAAGTTTTCTCTTTCCAATCGTTAAAACATCGTTTTCGTTCAGAACCTTAGCTCTCAGGTCCAATATTTCCCCGATAGTAGTTGATTTATCGTAAGCCATTCTTCAAACATACCTGTTGTATTTAGGGTCGTAAGGCAGATCATCGAAGCATCATCCGCCGATAAAGCAGCCATTACTCCGTTCAACCATTTCGAACAATGCCAAATCTAACGTCACCCAATTTGACGGGTAAATTCCCTTTTTTGACCAGGCGGTGAAAACTCGAATACGGCCATTCCTTATTCGCGCTACAGTCAGAGGGAGCGGTTAGAAAATACTGCTGCTTTTCGTTGGCTGCCAAACAACGCGTAGCGGTTTCAATTATTCCTGTCGTTCCCGCGTGATAATCGCTTGTGATAAGTTTGTGAACCTTGGCATTGGAGCTATAGGGCCGATGACCGCCGATGCCCAGGAGCTTTTGACGGAAATAGGTGGTGAAACGGCGACAACGTCCTTGTTATCGCCGATCTGATGGCTTTAAACCTCGGCGCTGCTCAACCAAAGATCGTGCTTGTTGCACAGGCTCAAGGCGTAAACGGTACCGCTGTATCCCGCCAAACTGAATTCGGAAATGGCTGCGGGATCTTTGGTGGGGTCGAATAGGCGTTCGTTCAGGAACTTGTAGTCTTTATCCAGCAGTACGTGTTTGACAATGTAATGCTCGTAGCCTTTGACTTCGTGCGGCGTGGTGATTTTGACGGTGGCTTTGCCGTCGGCTTTAACGACTTCAATCACTGGCAGATGCGTCGCGGCTTTGCCGGCCCAGCGGCCTTGCGCATCCTTGGTATAAAACACATCGCCCGGCGGTGTGGGTTGTTTGCCTGCTTCGGCTGCCTGGGCCAGGGTGGGGGCAATGACGCTTACCGCCGCACCGGCGGCACTCAATCGAATAAAATCGCGACGTTCCATGAAAATTCCTTGTTATGGGTTAAAAGTTGTTTGCCACTGAGCGGAGATTTTATCGCTCGGCAGGGCTTGGTTTTAGAGCCAGTGTTTTGCTCTCCATCCCTTATACTGAGGCGGTCCTTAAATTCCCTGTATCCGTCATTCCCGCGAATGCGGGAATCCAGTATTGAAGCTGGGCTCCCGCATTCGCGGGAGCGACGATAATTAAGGGCCGGGTAATAAGTTAAGGATTTAAAGCATTCGCTACGACCCAGGCTCCATAGGCCGCGTGAACTTGAAATGTATCACGATTTCACCGGACTTTTGTCCTTGGGTTTCTCCGCCTGTTTTTGTTGGGCTTCCACCACGCTCACTGTTTCGCCTTCCACCAAGAGATCCGAGGGGCTGGCGACCAAGGTATCGCTGGCCGAGATGCCTTCCAATATTTCCAGTTCGCGGCCGAAGTCGCGGCCCAGTTTTACCGGGCGAAACGTCACACGATGTTCCGCATCGACCACTACCACATGCGGACCGGCTTGATCGATGACCAACACATTAGCCGGCACCACCAAGGGGCTGGATTTGCCGGCGACATTGATGGAGATTTCCACGTAGGAGCCGGGCAGTAACTTGCCGTCTTTGTTGGGCAGGGCAATATCCACTTGTCGGGCGCGATTCACCGGGTCCAGCGCGCCGGCGACATGATCCACATGGGCGCTAACCGGCTTGCCTTGCGAATCCAGGACTCTTACCGAGACTTCCTGGCCGGCCTTGATGTCGTCCGCGTAGACTTGCGGCACCCAGACCGTCAACCGCAACGGGTCCGTTTGGGTCATCGCAAATAGCTCCTGACTGCCAGCGACGATCAAACTGCCGACATCGACCGCCCGGCGGGTAATCACGCCGGAAAACGGGGCGACGATGCGCCGATAACCTTCGATATTTTCCAGGCGTTTGACATTGGCTTGCGCGGCCGAGAAATCGGCTTCGGCTTGCAGGAAAGCACTGCGTTTTTCGTCGAATTCCTGTTGTGTGCCGCTATCGGTACCGTTTAATTGTGTCCAGCGTTGCAGGGTGGTGCGGGTCAGTTCCAGCCGGGCTTTGACTTGGGCCAGCGCGGCGCGCGATTGCGCCAGTTCCTGTTCCAGCTCGGGTACGTCGATGACCGCCAATAGATCGCCTTTCTTGACCTGATCGCCTATGGTCTTGTGCCAGGCACTTAAGTAACCGTTGCTGCGCGCGTAGAGTTGGGTTTCGGTGTTGCCGCGCAAGCTGGCGGGCAATACCAGTTTGCGAGTTGCCTCGCCAGGTCGGGAATGCGCAGCGATGACGCTGCGTTGTTGGCTGGCTGCTGTTTGCGCCTGCAAGGTTTCCGCTTGTTGGAGGTTCTGCGCCAGGCGCCAGGCACCGGCCAGCAGGAGCAATAACAATAGCCCCACACCCAGCCGTTTTACTACCAGCAGGGTGCGGTGCGAATGGTCGGAAGCCGGTCGAGCAAAGGGTGATGAAGGGATGCTATTCATGTGGTTTTAGGGAGTTACAAAGGTTGTACGATGCGAAAGTCGGTGCGCCAGCCAGCGATGAGTGCCGGCAAATACCAGCGGCACGAACAGTAAAGTGGACACGGTGGCAAAGGCCAGGCCACCTATCACCGCGCGGCCCAGCGGCGCGTTTTGTTCGGCGCCTTCGCCCCAGCCGATGGCCATCGGTAACATGCCGACGATCATCGCGAAGGCGGTCATCAACACTGGTCTGAGCCGGGTGGCCGCGGCTTCCAAAGCGGCTGTCACGGGCGGCACACCATCTGCTAGACGAGTGCGGGCAAACGACACCAATAAAATGCTGTTGGCGGTAACCACGCCCATCGCCATAATGCTGCCGGTCAGGGCCGGGATGCTTAGCGTGGTGCCGGTCAGAAACAGTGTCCAGGCGATGCCGGCTAAGGCGGCGGGTAGGGCGCTAACGATAATCAGTGGGTCCAGCCAGGACTGGAAATTCACCACCAGCAGCAGATACAGCATCACAATCGCCACGGCCAAGCCGGCACCCAAACCGGTGAACGAACTTTTCAGGGTTTCGATTTGGCCGCGCACGCTCAACTCTACGCCGCGCGGCAAATGGCTGCGACTATCGGCAACCAGCGTTTCGATTTCCCTGCTCACCGAACCCAAATCCCGGCCTTCGACGCTGGCATAAATATCGAACACGTTATTCGAGTTGTAATGCGTCACCGCGACGGGTAACACGGTGCGTTTCAGTTTGACTAAATTGCCTAGCAATTGCGGCTGGCCGTTACCGCCGCCCACCGGCGTGCGCATCAAGGCATCCAGATTATCCAAATACAGCGGATTACCCATCACGCCGATATTTACCGAGTTGCCGTTGGCCGGATTCAGCCAGAATGACGGCGCGGTTTGCATGCTGCCGCTCAGAGTCAGTAACAGATTTTGCGCCAGATCGCGGGCGGATAAACCCAGTTGTTGCAATTGTTGCCGATTCATTTCCAAATCCAGCGCCGGCCGATTCATGCGTTGATAAATATGCGCATCGACGATGCCGGGAACTTGCCGCAAGCGATTTTGCAAGGCGATGACCTGCGGCATCACTTCGTCGGGTTTACCCCCGATGAACTGGATGTCGATAGGGGCGGGCACGCCGAAATTCAAAGTCTGGCTGACCTGATCGGCGGGTTGGAAGAAGAATTCCAGGTTGGGAAAGCGTCCGGGCAGTTCCGCACGCAGGCGTTTGATATAGTCGGCGCTCGGCGCATGGTCGCCGGGACGCAGCGAAATCATGATTTCGGTGTCGGCGGTTTCCACGGTGCCGGAATTGCCGAACAAGGTGTTACGGGTGCTGTAGGGGCCGCCGATGATGTCCAGCAGATCGGCGATTTCTTCGGCGGGAATGATGCCGCGAATGACTTTTTCCACCGCATCGATGTGCTGCGGCATTTCCTCGATGCGGGTGCCGGACGGCGCACGGACGTGCAAGCGAATCTGTCCGGCGTCCACGGCCGGAAACAAATCTTCTCCCAATAGCGGAACCAGGCCCAGCGATGCCAGGCAAAAGCCTAAAATCGCCGAACTGTAGCGCAAGCGGTGTTTGAGCAAATGACTGGCCAATATCAGATAGTGGCCACGAAACTGTTCGAATCCGCGTTCGAAGGCGTGATGCACGCGCTGAAAGCCGCGCGCCAGTGCGTTGGTTGGTGGCGCATCGGTATGGCCGTGATGGCCGGACATCACATACATTACCAGCGTCGGTACTAGGGTGCGCGATAAAACGTAAGACGCTAGCATGGCAAATACTACCGCTTCTGCCATGGGCACAAACAAACTGCGCGCTACGCCGGACAGGAAAAACATCGGCACAAACACGATGCAGATGCATAAGGTCGAGACCAGCGCCGGCATCGCGATTTCCGCTGCGCCATCCAGGATGGCTTGATGCGGGTTTTTGCCCAGCAGCATTTGCCGCTCGATGTTTTCGATTTCCACGGTGGCGTCGTCCACCAATATCCCCACCGCCAAGGCCAAACCGCCCATGGTCATCAGATTGATGGTTTCGCCGACTAGATATAAGGCAATCAAGGAACACATAATCGACAGCGGTATCGATACCGCAATAATACAGGTGGTGCGCCAGTTACCCAGAAACAGCAAAATCATCGCCGCAGTCAGGCCAGCGGCGATCAGTGCCTCGTGCAACACGTTGCCGATTGCGGCTTTGACGAACAGCGATTGATCGAACATCAAACGCATATTGATACCCTCCGGCATCATTCCCAGCATTTTCGGGATGGTCTGCCGGACGTGCTCGACTACCTCAAGCGTCGAGGTGCGACCGACTTTGAAAATTGAGGTCAAGATGCCGCGTTCGCCGTTTTGACGGGCGATGGTGGTCACCGGCGCCGCACCGTCACGCACCGTCGCCACATCGCGGACCAGCGTGGTAACGCCGTTCACAGTGCGAACCGGTAGGTCGGCCAGACGCGGAATCGCGGCCACTGCCCCGTTCAGGCTGACATCGTATTCGTTACTGCCGATTTTTACGGTGCCGGTGGGTAAAATCAGATTTTGTGCGGCCAGGGTATCGTTTAAATCGGCGGGCGACAGTCCGCGCGCCAACAGAGCCGGAGCATCGACATCCAGCGTAATTTGCCGGCTTTTCGCGCCGAACGGATTAGTCATTGCCACGCCGGGTTTGGATTGCAACGCGGTCCTGGCGATGTTATTGACCAGGTCGTTGACATCGGTTTCCGGCACAATGCTGCTGGAGATACCCAATTGCACCAGCGGCAAATCGGCGGCCGAATATTGAATGACCTGCGGAGGCGCCACATTGGTCGGCAGCGAACGGTAAACCGAGTTGCTGCTGGACATCACCTGCGCGATAGCGGTGCGAATATCCGTGCCAGGATGGAAAAATACTTTAACGACAGCCGCACCGCTGTAAGACAAGGATTCACTGTGTTCGATGCCGTCGATCAATGCCATGGAGCGCTCGACGGTGGTTGTTAATCGGTCGGATATTTCCTTGGCGGTCATGCCGTTGTATTGCCAGAGCATCGCTACTACCGGAATATCGATGGTCGGAAAAATATCGGTCGGCATTTTCCGCAGGACGTAGGGGGTAGACAATAGAATCAACAGCGCCGCCACGACAAAGGTATAGGGGCGGCGTAAAGCAATATTAACGATCCACATGGATTTCTCGGGAGATACGATTGATTAGCAAGCCTGTCTGACTGGTCCGGCCGGTTTTGAAACTATCGTTTCTCCAGCAAAGGCAAATTCGCGCTTACGCTAAGCAATAGCTATACCAAGCAATCTGCATCGGGTTTTCGGGGCATGATTCCTGATGTACGCTGGGATTTAGGCGGAGTTAGCGGCACAGTCTTTGCGCCGTAAGTACTCAGTAATGTTGTCCTGTCAGCAGGAAGCAATCAAATACTGCTGCTTTGGTAACAGGTTGCTGTGTTGCGCGTCTTTGGCTTTAGAGTCCGCAACCAGGACTATCATGCCTTTCTGCTGTCGCGTTCGCCGACCAATTCGCCGGACAATTCCTCCTGATATGCCTGGGTGATTGCTTTGGAATCTTCGGCTTCTTCGCTTTCCTTGACGGCAGTACGAAATCCCTTGATTGCATCGCCCAGGTCGGCGCCGACATTTTTCAGGCGTTTGGTGCCGAACACTAAGACAACGATTGCTAAAACTACTAATAGATGGGGAATGCTCAAGCCCATTTTTTGCTCCAAAATTGAAAGTTGCTGATTTTAGGTAAGCCCTTTGCTGATGCTGACTTATCCTCTTCAATGCAGTCTTCAGCAAAATAAGGGCCAACATGCAGGGTGAGTACTGGAATACGGAGAATTACCCCCGATAGTCCAGGCATATCAACAACACCAGCTTAAGCTGCCGAGTGTCGACAGCACGCTGTTTAGCGGCAAAAATCCGGGAAAATGCTGATATACAAACACCTCATCAGCAGACGGTGCTGGTATAGGAACAGGTCTAAAAAGGGTGGGTATGTTTTGAGACGGATTTCAGTTAATTCGCGCTGTCGAAAAGCCCGAATTAATGGGAGCAGCAGGGTAAAGCGCAACACTTGGCAAGCAAAATTCAGATTTCAGGGGGTCTGCTGATATATCAACACAATATCAACACATTCTGTTGCTGTAGAAACATTTATGTTTCGTAAAAGCACGTAATCCTTTATTATTAGCTTGAAATTCAAAGTGGCATGAACCGTGCTTGGAGCCTGCTATCTCGCTGTTATTTTTCGAGCATTTTGGCTCTGCAACATCCACTTCTGCTGACCGGATCGCCGGAAGCCAGTTTGTCCCCCAAAGGACTGCTGGCTTTTTTTTTGGCCTGTCGCCAGCGAAAGTGCCGGTTAGCGGATGGATTTTTGGCTCGGCAGGCTGATTTTTTGTTCGGCGATTGCGTACCCGCTGTTAAGTTTCGACGTCGCTGAATAATCAACATTTTTAAATCTTGGGAAACGATATTTCATGGATACATTTTTGAGTAGCGGCTACGTTACTCGCAATAAAGGGGGAACCGTATGACACTATTGGCGTTTGACGAATCGCAATTACGGCAGCTGTCGCACACAGTGCGAGCCACGGCGATGGTTTTCGAGGATCCGGTTTCGCGAAAACTGTTGGAACACATCGAGCGGATTGCGCCCAGCGATGCGACGGTGTTGATCATCGGCGAGACCGGCACCGGCAAGGAGTTGGTGGCCAGGCACGTACATGCCCTAAGCAAACGCGCCAAAGGACCGTTCGGTGCTTTAAATTGCGCGGCTTTGAGTGAAAATCTGATTGAAAGCGAATTGTTCGGCCATGAAAAGGGCGCTTTCACAGGCGCTTTGAATTCCAAGGACGGCTGGTTCGAAACCGCCAACAAAGGCAGTTTGTTTTTGGACGAGGTCGGCGATTTACCGCTGGGTTTACAAGCCAAATTATTGCGGGTATTGCAGGAGCGGGAGGTGGTCAAAGTGGGTTCGCGTACGCCGTCGCCGGTGGATGTCAGAATCATCGCCGCTACCAACGTGAATTTGGAAGAAGCAGTAGCGGCGTCGCATTTTCGCGCCGACCTATATTACCGTTTCAATGTGGCGGCGATTCATCTGGCGCCTTTGCGGGAACGGCCGGGCGATATTTTGCCTTTGGCCAGACACTTTTTGAAAGTCTACGGCGACCGCCTGGGCTATGGCGAAATCAAGCTATCGCCTTCCACCGAGCTGGCCTTGTTAAATTACGACTGGCCCGGCAATATTCGCGAGCTGGAAAATGCCGTGCATAGGGCCTTGTTGGTCTGCCCAGGCAATCGGTTGCGTCCGGAGGATTTCAAATTGTCCGGCGTGCGGGCCTCGCAGACCGGCCCGGCGGTTTCGACCTCTTCACTGGAAAGTTCGCTACTACGCTTGTGCGAACAAGCACCGCCTAAGCTGTTCGACATCATCGAAGAAACCGTGATTCGCACCGCATTCGAATTTTGTGAAGAAAACCAAGTGCAAACCGCGCGCCTGCTGGATATTAGCCGTAACGTACTGCGCCACAAGCTGGGGCTGTACGGCATGTTGGCCAATGGTCAGAGAAAATTGGCCGTCGCTTATCAAGAAGGCGAAGATTAATCTCCGCAAATTCCTTCAAGTGCTTTGCCGACGGCAGGGTGCTTAGTTCAATCTGATTAGTAAGAAGCTTCAGCTGAGCGTCATACCCGCACGGATACCCACAGGGCACAAGAGCGGGTATCCAGTGCCATGGATGGTAAGCTTCGAATCATCCATGAAGCCTGGATTCCGGCACTCCCTGCCGGAATGACGATCTTTTGGGTGCTATAGGTGAAGATTCTTGCTAATCAGGTACTTCATACGCTATTTTCCAGGTGCCGGGGTCGATGTAGCAGGGCCAATGCCGACAATCTGCAAAATCGTATCTTCATCCTTCGCGCCGTCGTAATGGATTTCGTTGCCGTAGTGGGTGACGAAACTGCCAGCCGGTACCGGTTGCAAATGCTCCGGATCATAATCCGTGCCGGTACCGACCCACCAGGTTCCTGAAATCACAGTGATGAAGCGGTCGTTTGGGTGCGAATGCGGCTTGCTGTTGTGATGAGCCTTCCATTTATTCAGCACGACATACAGGCCGGGTTTGTTAGGATCGCCGACCAATACCGCGCTTTCCGAGCCGCTGGGGTTTGCCACCCAATTGATTTGCTCCGGCAGTTTGATGGAAATGGCTTTTGGATCGAGTTCCAGCGCTGCCGCCGAGCTACAAGTAAAGGACAAGGCGACTGCCAAACTCAGTAGCGATAACGGGGGCCGAATACGTGTACGTAACATTTAAATCTCCAATTTATAGGAAGTTGGTGCCATGGGTTTCGGGGTATCCGGTTACACAGTGCCTATTCCTTTTGACTTAATGGCAGTAACCCGTCTACCAACCAGCACTTCCGGATACCCCGAAACCCACGGTTTTGAAATTGCATACAGTGCGCCTTGGTTTTTTGCCTAGGCCTTCTTTAGGGTTTGTTGCTTGTTACCGGTAGCCGAAATTGACTCAAATCAGGCGCATTCACCGGATTTTCGCTATGCGGCGTGCCGGCGGGTACCCAGTCGTAGGGTACCGGTTGGCCGCGATACAGCGAGTTGTTCGCAGTGGCGCGGCCGGTCACAGCGTCCTTACCGGTACGAAAATAAGGATTCACGTATTCCCAGACTATGTCGCCGTCGCTTGTTACTTGAAACAAGCGGCCGCTCTGGCCTTCGTCTATGAAGGTATTGCCGTTAGGCAGGCGGCGGGCGGCGCTGATATGCGTGCTGCGAAACGACCAACTCGGTCCGCCTGAACTCTCACCTGTGTATTGCCAGACAATTTCTTTCTTGATCGGATCGATTTCCAATACCCGAGAGCCGCCGGTGCGCGGCACCGGAGCCGGCGGATAACCGGCGATGCCTTGGTTATCGAACACCAGTAAATTACCGGCGCCGGGCAAGCCTTCCGGGATGATATGCGCATCGTGTTGGGCACTGATTTGATCGACCGGGCGCGGTACTTTGCGGGCCAGTTGTTCTTCGATAGACGCGGCTGGGTAGTGCGGTCCCAGGTTCCAGACCACTTTGCCGGTCTTGCGGTCGATGATGATTATGAAATTAGCGTTGCGCGCATCGATCAATAGATTATCGGGATGAAAACGCTGGTCGCCGGCCGCATACCAGCGGTTCGGGCCGACTACTTTTAGATTGTTGACATGCAGGTAGTCGGCAATCTCGGCATTGCGGACCAATTTAAGTTCGGCCGGCGTAAAGCCAAATTCCTGCAAATGCTCCGAGGCAATCCATTTCCAGACCACTTCGCCTGCCGGATTGACTTCATAAATCACGTCGTCCAACACTTGCGGCTGCTTAAAGCCTTTCACCGGATGCACCAGGTTTGCTAACACCACGGTATTGCCGTTCGGCAATCTGGCCCAGTCATGATGTTGTTGCGCAGCGCCGCCAGGGGCTTTGTCGCCGAAACGCCAGACGGTTTTGCCGTCCCAATCCAGCTCGGCGATAGTTTTGGTGATTTTCTTGCTGACTTGGCCGGGCACCAAGTCGGTACCTTTGCCTTCGGTAGTTTCCTGCGTGACAAATACATGTCCCAGTTTACCGCCGTTCACGGCGGGATTGATAAGGGTGCTGTGGCTGGCGGTATCCGGCCATTCGTGAACGGAATTGCCGTTTAAATCGATCAGATGGGCGATGTTGTCACCGCCGCTGAACAATACAAACGAGTTATACGCTTTGCCCGGGTCGTAGCGTGTGGTGCCGGTAGGGAACACGCTCGGTCCTGATAAGGCCGAGACGCTAAGCGCGGTTCCCAGCACAATTAACGCGGTTTGCTGCCAGGCCTGGGATTTACGCGATGGCCGGTTTTGTTTGCTGCCGCGTGCGGTTGCGGATGGTCTTATTTGGGTCATTGCTTATTCCTTTATAAACGGGCGTTTGGTTGTGCGGGTGCTCAGGGATGGCTATTAGCAATGATCAAGCCAACAATTTCTTGTTTAACCCATTTGCCTAGCGAAAAGCTCTAGCTAATAGACTCGTAACCCATTCAAGGCTTGGTGATTCAAAGCTTTGCCATTAATGCACCGCTGCTATCTGGAAATCTTTGCAAGCAAATTGCGCGGTAAATTGATCCGGAATCTATCGGGTTCCGGCTGAGGTTGCTGAATCGCGGGCAGGCTGCCAGCAAATTGTATTTCTAATTCAACAGATGCCGATCAGCTGCTCAGCAAGGCTGATTCAGGCTAACAACAAAAGCGATTCATCTAGTCAGCAACTGCTGTTTGAGTTTCAGCAGTTTTACGTACAAACACTGAGTCATTTTTTGTTTATTTTTGCTGATTAATAACTTATAGATAATTTTAAAAATAAACAAAAACAATAATTTATAAATTATTTGACGGATGTTATTCGCCTGTTAGCGCTATTTACTTACTGCTGGCATGCCTATTGCAAAATCGATATTAGAGCCGGTTTTATTTATTGCCGGCAGAGTTTTGATGTTGGTTCATATCGATTTTTTTAACATTCGTTTAGGTGGAATAGTGAGCGATAAATTAGCAAGTGCTTTTTCAGTAAGCGCTACTCGACAGGATGGGGTTCCTCAAGCAATCAGTTCGCGACGCAGGTTATCGACTTGCGTGGCAATGGCTATCGCCGGAGTATCCATGGCGTCTGCATTAGATGTGGAAGCCGCACCGAAAAAAAACAGCAAAAGCAAAAGCGTAAATAGCAAAGCGGTTAGCGATTTGGAAGCGGAAAATCAGGCTTTGCGTCAGCAGCTTGCCGCCGCCAAACAACGCGAATTGGAATTTATCAAGCAAGGCGCAATAGGTGCTGCACCAGCCGGAGCCGCTACTGCCGGCACAGCCACCGAAACCGCTGCTGCGCAGAATGAAGCGCCGGCAACAGAGTTAGCCAAGAACGAGGATGACCAAAAAGCGGATCTTGGCGAGGTGGTTGTTAAGGCCAAACCCAAATTGGCGAAATTACACGAGGTAGTGCAATCGGTATCGGTGGTATCAGGTACCGAACTTAACCGCGAACTGTCCAGGGACTTGGGCGACATCACCCGTCGCGCTTCCAACGTGCAATTCAATCAGAACAATACCCGTGGCGCGTCTTTGTCGGTGCGCGGTTTGGGGAAAAGAAGTTTCACCGAAACCCAGGATCCCAGCGTCGGTGTGACGGTGGACGGCGTGCCCTATGCCTTGACCCAGCTGGCCAACTTCAGTTTTTACGACGTGGAAGCGGTGGAAGTGACTCGTGGGCCGCGGGGTACCGAAGGTGGTTTATCCGCAAGCTCAGGTAAGGTCAATGTCACCTCAAAATTACCGACCTTCGCGCCGACGGCGGAGTTGTCCGCCGCTTATGGACAACGGGAATCGTTGATTCTGCAAGGCGCCTTGGGCGGCACGGTGATCGACAATTTTCTCGCTTGGCGCGGTTCGTTTATCGTCGACAAGGCCCGCGGCTTTTACGAAAACGAATACGACAGAAATTACACGCTATACAACCGGGATCGCTTGAGTGGTCGCGCCCAGTTATTATTTACCCCAATGTCCAATCTGACTGCCAGATTCATCGCCGACTTTGAGCCGAAACAACCACAGGTGCAAAACGGTTTGACCTTCTATCACGATCAGCCTTTTAGATTTGCCGACGGCAGTCTCACGGATCGAAACGGCACGTCCGCCTACTCAAAGCTTAACGGCTATTTCAGTCACAGCAATCAATTTGCGATGAACGATACCAGCAGTCCGGGGGCGATTAGCGCCGTAGGCTCAAGAGCGGCGGCCGGACAGTATTTTGCGAATCGAGGTTTTAACTATAACGACTATATCGGCGGCGAACAGCGCGGTACGGTCTGGTTCGACCAAAATAAAGGCCAAACCGTTAATAACCAGGGCGCGGCGGCTTTAATCGACTGGGAAGTTGGTAATCACGTGTTAAGTTCCAGGACCGGGGTCCGCGAGTATCGCTTCGATGCGCACAACGACGAAGGTACACCGTTTGACATCAGCGTCGATGGCGGCGGCGGAGTTAAATACAATCAGTGGACGCAGGAATTTAAAATCGTTAACAAACCCGGCGGCTTTCTGGATTACAAGGCCGGCGTGATCGGTTTGTGGACCAAGGATAATGTAGACTCGAAAGCCGGGTGGGGTGCCGATGCCGGTGCCTGGTTTGCCACCAACGGCCAGTACAATGCCTTATATAGAAATGCCGGCAGCAATCGCGGTGCCGGCGTAGCGATTCTAAAAGACTTGTTGCAGGATGCGCGCACCTTCGAATCGACCGAGATCCGCACCCAATCCGGCGCCCTATACGGTGAGTCGGATTTGCACTTTACCGATAAATTCACTCTCACCGCTGGGGTCCGCGCCACACACGAAGACCGTAAGTCGCGCAACTATAAGATTATTGGTAGAAACGGTGTGGGCGGGGCCTTTAATCCAGTGGCGGTGCGTGATGTGGCGACCGGTGGCTTTAATTCCGATACGGCGCAATCCTTTACGGTAGATCAGAACGGCGATGGGGTGATCGACAAAAATCCCGATGGGACCAATAAAACAGTGACCAACACCTTCTACGGCTCTACTGAAAACTACGGTAAGCTTAATGCTGCGCAAACCGCTGTAGTGGCCGGCGACGCTGTAGTGAATAGTGCGGAGCAGGCCGCGCTGGCTGATTCCTTGGCGGCTCGGTACTTTGGCGGTTCCAGCTATTCGGCGTTGACTGCCGCGCAAAAAACCATGGTGGCCAATGCCAAAACCTTGCGTGCCTCGCAAATCGGTCGCTTGAATCAAACCGTCGAGGATAATTACCGGGACGTGTTGTATACCGCGCAACTGACGCCCAGCTATAAAATCAATGAAGACCTGACGACTTATTTGTCCTGGCAATACGGCGAGAAATCCGGTTCGATTGCGCCGGTTAACGGGCTGCCTTTTACGGTCAAGCCGGAGGAGACCCATGCTTTGGAGTTGGGTTTTAAATCTTTTTGGCTGGATAAGTCGGTAGTCTTGAATGTCGATGCCTTTGTCATGGACATTAAAAACTACCAGCAAGCCGTGCAGGTGGTCGATCAATTCCAAACCGAAGTCAATCTGGCGCCCGGCGGCTCCGGCTTGACAGCCTATGCGACGACTCAGGGCAATGTCGGCAGGGTGCGAGTGCATGGCGTGGAATTGGACAGTGTAATCAACACCATTCCCGATTTGTCGATCCGTTTCAACGGTGCCTATAACGTCGCCGAATACCTGGATTACAAAAATGCACCTAAACCCGATGAGCTGGGTTATCTCACCGGGGATTACGTCGATATGACCGGCCAGTATCTGCCGGGCGCTTCCAAATGGAATTTCAACGTGGGTGCCGAATATTCCAAACCGATTTTCGAGAGCAAATACATTGCACACACCAGCTTTAATACCAACTACCAAACCGAGTTCAATAACAGCGATACCTTATCCGCCTATGGTTGGGTGGGGGACAGAGCCAGAACGGACGCGGCGATCGGCATAGGTACCCGCGACAAACACTGGGATTTAAGCCTGATCGGTAAAAACATCTTCAACGATAGAAATCACGAAGTAGGCTGGAATTCCTATGCGCCGGACCCTTATCCGCGTTGGTTCGGTATTCAGCTAAGCGGGAAAATTTAGGATGGGAGCCGGAGCAAAAGATGCCATTCAGACCAAATCGTAAACTTGGAATAGAACTGTTGACAGGCGGGCAGCTGGTCAGCAAAGGCTGATGACCTTTCAACAGTTTTTCAGCTGGCGGCTTTCTCAAGGTGTTAGACGGATGGATAAATTTGGTTTTAAAGTTAGTTATTAAATTCAATTGTTTAAATCTAATTAATGGATGGCTAGGCGGATGTTTATCATCCTGTGGCACGGTCGTTGCGTTGAGCGTTACAGAAAGTTCGGATTGCGGGCGTCGTCGTGGCGTTGGCTCGAATTGGTTTTTGTAACATTCGAATAGGTGAGATCGTGAAGGAAAATTTAGTGGGGAGTCTGTCGGTGGACAACATCGAATCGGTGAAAGTGCCGCTGCACATCAGCAATCGACGTGGTTTGTCGGTGTGCGTGGCAATGGCAATAGCGGGTGGTTCGATGCTGCTTGCTAACGATGCGACCGCCCAAACGGCGTCGGTGAAAAAAAGCGCGAAAAAGACCGGTAACAAAACAGTTGCCGATAGCAAGGTCAGCGATTTACAAGCGCAAGTCGACCGCTTGAGCCGGGAACTGGAAGCCTCAAAACGGCGTGAGCAGGATCTGCTTAAGAAGGGCGTAGCTACAGCGCCTGCTACGGCTGGTACCGCCGACGCAGCTGCGCTAAGCAGCCAGGAGCCGGACAATGTCGTGGCCGCCGCCGAGCCGGAGCCGGAAGAAAAAGCCGACGAGCCGCAAAACCTCTCGGAAGTGACTGTCACCTCGCGGCGTAAGGAAGAGAAATTGCAGGAGGTGCCGATTCCGGTGGCGGTCATCAACCGGGAAACGTTGGAGCGGGATAACGTGGTGTCGGTGCAAGATTTTTCCCGGCGCGCGCCCAACCTGGGTGTCACGTCGGCCAATGCGCGGCAAACCAGTATCGCTTTGCGGGGTTTGGGTAAAAACAGCGGTAACGAATCCATGGAGCCCAGCGTTGGGGTGATGGTGGATAACGTCTGGCGGGCCTGGACCGGGGCGGCCTGGGCCAACTTTGCCGACCTGGATCAGGTGGAAGTGTTACGCGGTCCGCAAGGTACGCTGCAAGGTAAAAACAGTAACCTGGGTTTGCTGAACATTACCACCAAGGCACCGTCGTTTAAAAACAGTTATTACGTGGATGGTTTTGCCGGAAGCCGCGATGCACTGCAAGGCAAATTCGGCGCCACAGGCACCATATTGCCGGGCTTATTGGCCTACCGGGCCTCGGGTTTTATCGATAAGCGCGACGGTTTTGTGAAGAACTTCGATGTGCATCGCAGCGAGGGTGATTTAGGTGAAACCAATGCCCTGGGTGGCCGTCTGCAATTTTTGTTTACGCCGACTGAAGATTTGAGCGCGCGCTTGATTGTCGATAAAACCGCCTCAACGCAAACCATGAGCGTGCAACCACTCATCGCCGATCCAACGACATTTGATGATGGTACCCGTCGGAATACTAGCTTTAGCACCCGTTTGGCTAGGGACTGGTTTAATACGCTGCGCAGCAATGGTCAAGCCGTGACCGTGATTGGCGATCCTAGGGCGATGGCGAATAACGAAAGACGCCAGTCGCGTGGCGACGGTTCCGGGGTATCCGCGGAAATCAACTGGGATGTGGCGGGGCATCGACTTACCTCGATTTCAGCTTATCGGGATGCGTTGTTTGAGCCGAATCATGATGGTGAATCAAGCACCGCTGACGTCGAGCGCATCTCCGGTTGGACTGTTAAAAACGAGCAATGGTCGCAGGAGCTTAGGCTGGCGTCTAAAGATCCGGGGCCAGTCGATTACCAATTTGGGGTGTTTGCGATGCGGGCTATCGCCGATACGTTTAATCAACGCCTTTTCGGGGTCGATGCCGGTGCTTTTCATGCAAGCAACGCCCAATATAGCCTGTTGAACGCCACTCCGGCGTCCCGGCAATTATTGGCTGCATCCATGCGCGATACCATGTTGACGCAAAACGTCGTGCCGGCCACCGACAGCTATGCCGGCTACGGTCAGATCAACTGGCATGTCACCGATGATGCGACCTTGACCTTGGGCTTGCGCAACACCTTTGAGCGTCGGGAAAACACTGGTTACAGCCGGAATTTAGGGGGTGTGAATTTGGATGTTTTGGGAGCGTCATTGGGTGCCAACGCGGCGCAAATTGCTGCTGCCAAAGCCATCCGCAGCAATCGTCTGGGGCCGGAATGGGATGCACCGCGTCAGGGGTTCGATCAGAACTCGCAAAACTGGTTGATCAATCCCAGCTATAAGGTCAATAAAGATCTGATGGTTTACGGTTCGGCGGCCGGCGGTCAAAAATCCGGGGCCGCACAATTCAACTTTAATACCGGTGCGACGGAAAACGTCAAACCGGAAGACGTGATGGACTACGAATTTGGCTTTAAGAGTACTTGGCTGGATCGCAAGCTGGTGTTCAACGTCAACTTATACCAAACCGATATTCAAAGTTTTCAATCTCAGTTGGTTAAGGCCGATCCATTGCGCTCAGGGCAATTTTTGTCTCAGCTAGGCAATATAGGCGGTATCCAATTGCGCGGTATCGAGTTGGAAACCAATTGGGACATTACTCAAGGTTTGAATGTGTTCCTGAACGGTTCGTATAACAAGGCTATTTATACCGACTTTGCCAACGCACCGTGCCCACCGGAGGCTAACAACACGGGGTTTTGCGATCAAACCGGCAAAACCATCCCCAACGCGCCGGCCTTTACCGCCAACTACGGGATAGATTACCGGGCACCGCTCACCTTTGGTTACGGTAATGACTACGGTCTACAGTGGCATGCCTATCTGATCGATAGCTTTAAATCGGCAGCCAACTACAACGCCAGTTTGTCGCGTTACGGTAAGCAGGATGCCTATCACGTCACCGACGGCGGGATTGGTGTGGGTACCAAAAACGGTAAGTACAACCTGGATTTGGTCGGTAGAAACATTTTCGACACCATCTACTTTACCAATGCCAGTAACTTTTCCGGTACCGGCGCGGCTAGCGCGTCATTCGGCGATGCGCGTTACTACGGGGTGCACTTTAGAGCCAAATTCTAATTGTTACTTACGCCGGGCAGCTAAAGTGCCGCCCGGCAAACTGATTGATCGAAACATTTGCAAAGGAAATACTTATGTTATCTAAACACTTATATTTACTTGGTTTTGGGGCGTTGATTTACGGGGCGGCCGCTTGCGCGGACGACCCGGTTACCCCCGCTATACCCGGTGTCTCCGCCGGTGGCGTAGTAGCCGAGCTAATCAAGGAGGGCTTTAACGGCACCGAAGGACCGATTGGCTATACCGACGGCAGTTTATTGTTCACCGAAACCCAAGCCAACAAAATCGTGCGTATCGGCTTGGACGATAAAGTCTCGACGTTTCTGGAAAATTCCAACGGCGCTAACGGTCTGGCTTTGACGCCCGATGGCGAAATCGTCGCAGTACAAACCCTAAAAACCAAAGTCGGCGTAGTCTATCCAGCCAACAAGAAAAATACCTTGGCCGAAAATTATCAAGGCACTGCATTTCAGCGTCCTAACGATTTAGTCCGCGCCAGCAATGGCGGTATTTACTTTACCGATAGCGGCACGCGGCCGAGTAAGGAAAATCCCAATCCGCCGCCATCGCATCCCGGTGTATTTTATATTTCACCGGGCGGCGAGCTTAAGCAACTGGCAACCGACATCGAGCGTCCTAACGGTATTCAATTGAGCAAGGACGAAAAAGTGTTGTATGTCGCCAATACGCAAGGCGAACATATCCTCGCTTACGACATTGCCGCGGACGGCTCGATTCAGAATCGCCGCAACTTTGCCAAACTGGATGGCTGGAAAAAAGGTGAAGACGGCACTTGGTCCAGCGGAGCGGATGGCATTGCATTGGACGATGAAGGTAGATTGTATGTTGCCTCCAACGCCGGCGTAGAAATCATCAGCGCCAAAGGTGAGATTCTGGGCGTGATTCCACTACCCAAAAAGCCGCAAAATCTGGCCTTCGCCGGTATCGATAAGAAAACCCTGTATGTGGTGGGTCGCGGCGCGGCCTATAAAATTCCGTTGCTGACTGCCGGTATCAGCAGTCGGCCGAAATAACATGGTGTTGTTGGTGCATCTGAATTAACCGGACTCTTAAACCATCGTCGCGCTGGCGAATTTAAGGGCTATCGCAATCATTCATCAAGCTCTCGTGGTGATAACCTCTAACGGGCAAGGATTTATCCTTTGCCCGTTTTTTTTGTCCGGCGTTTTTTGCCAAGCCCCATGTTTTGGAACTCGGTATGTTGCAAAGTTTCGCTCCGGCTTATCTGCAAAATCTCCTCTCAACATGCCAATACAACCTTAAACGCTTGGCGTGGTGCTAGCCCAGCAACAGTGCGTGTTGCGACCCTGCTGAATTTCCACCAGCTGCCTGAATTTTACTTGGGAATTTATAAATTCCTGAAAAGGGTTCGGATGAATTTCGAATAAATATCACCTTATAAATCAATGCTTAACAGGCTTATAGGCTTTTGATAAAACCGGTTTTTTCTGGGTGGCATGCTAGTTGCTGTATTCCTAATGAGGAACCTTATTTACGCGCGCTAAACCGTGCAGTTAGCAAAATTAATAACAGGAAGAAATATCGATGAAAAACACGACCACTGCTGCTTTATTAGCTCTGATCTTGGCCGCTCCGGTAGCGTTTGCCGCCGACGAGGACGCCGGCAAAAAAGCCGAGGCGCCGGCTGCGCGGCCTTATACCTATAAAACCCCAAAATTGAAGCGCGCTGAAATCGATGCCTTGCTCGCCAAGCCCGAGCAAGTGTTGTTTATCGATGTGCGTCGTCCGGATGAGATCAGCAAGATCGGCACCTTTCCAGTGTATTTGAACGTACAAATCGATGAGCTGGATAAGGTGTTGCCATTTATTCCCAAGGAACGCTCAATCGTCACCGTTTCCAACCACGCCGGCCGTGCCGGTAAATCCGCCGATTTGCTGGCTGAAAAGGGTTTCAAAGTGGTTGGCGCGATAGGCTCGCAAAACTATGAAGAAGAGGGCGGCAAGATTACCAAAATCGTCCCGCCAGCGCCCAAGCCTGAAGAACATGCCAAAGAGCAAGAGCACAGCAAAGGTCATAAGCGCAAAGGTTAATTTCCGAATGAGGTTGGGTGATCCCTACTTCGTTCTATCAAGCTGACATTTTGGAGGAATTCCATGAAAATCAAACTATATTGCGCGGTGGTCTGGGGGTTGGCAATTGCGCTCTCCGACGCAGCCCAGGCAGCCGACGAAAAGCCGGCGGCCGAAGCCGCCGCCCCGCAAGCCGGGCAATCTAAATCCAAGCTCTGGTCTTATCAGCCAGTGAATACTCCTGCTACCCCTGAAGTGAAGCAGAAAGACTGGGTGAGAACCCCTATCGACGCTTTTGTATTGGCACCCCTGGAAGCCAAAGGCATCAAACCTTCGCAAGATACCGACCGAGCGTCGTTCATCCGCCGGGCTACGCTGGACGTTTGGGGTGTAATCCCTACGCCGGAAGAAGTCGATGCATTTGTCAACGATAAATCGGCCGATGCCTATGAAAAATTGGCTGACCGTTTGCTGGCTTCGTCGAAATACGGCGAGCGTCAAGGCCGCAAGTGGCTGGATTTGGCGCGTTATGCCGACAGCACTGGGTTCCAGAACGACAATGATCGTTTGAACAATTGGCGATATCGCGATTATGTGATCAATTCCTTCAATCATGATAAGCCCTATAGCCGTTTTATTCAGGAACAATTGGCGGGTGACGAATTGTGGCCGGGTGATGAACAAGCCTTGGTTGCCACTGGCTTCATGGCGCAATTTCCGGACAACAGCAACTCGCGCGATTTGGTACAGCGCAAATACCAAATTACCACGGATATTACCGATACCGTGGGCAAGGTGGTGCTGGGTCAAACCCTGGAATGCGCGCGCTGCCATAACCATAAGTTCGACAAAATCAGCCAGAAGGATTACTTCTCCTTCCAAGCCTTTTTTGCCAATATCGCCCCGGTGGATAATGTTCCGGTCAGCAACAAGGGCGAAGTGGAAAATCAATGGCAAGCGCAATGGGATAAATGGCAAGCAGCCACCAAGGACATTCGCGCTAAGCAAAAAGCCATTATCGACACCCATCGTGACGAGGCACTTAAATACCACAAGGAACGATATCTGACGGACTCTCGGGAAGCGATATTTAAACCCAAGGAGAAATGGACTGCACAGGACCGTTGGGTTAATCATCGTCTGGCGAATGTGACCAACGAGGGCAGTTTGCAATCGTTTTTTAATGAAAAAGGCGAAAGTACCGACCCAAAAACCTTTGATAAAAAAATTGCCGAGCAATGGGCGGAACTGGACAAACTGAACAAGGAATTGCGTAAATTCGACGATTTGAGGCCCGCCACCAGCTCCAATACTATTTCGGCGATGACCGAGTTGGGGCATGCAGATGCTCCGCCCAGTTTCGTGTTTGCGGTGGGTGATCACGAGAAGCCGCTGGAGCAAGTCGAGCCGGCCTTCCCGGCGGCGATCACCAGTGAACAACCGGACATCAAGCCATTGGCATTTTCCTCAGGCCGTCGTTCGGCGCTAGTGAAATGGTTGACCAGCGAGACTAACCCCCTGACCGCGCGCGTTTATGCCAATAGAGTATGGGACCAGTACTTCGGCAAGGGGATTGTGGCGACCGTGTCCGATTTCGGCAAAGCCGGCGATAAGCCGAAAAATCCGGAGTTGCTGGACTACCTGGCAAAGCAGTTCGTGAAAAACGGCTGGAGTATCAAGCAATTGCATAAGGAAATTCTGTTGTCCAGTGTATATCGGCAGTCATCCGACTACCGTGAGGACCTGAAACAAGTGGATCCCGAGAACGAACTGTTGGCTGTGTTTCCACGTCAGCGTCTGGAAGCCGAACAGGTGAGGGACTCATTGCTGGTTGCCGCGGGCAAGTTGGTTGATAAGGTCGGTGGACCCAGCGTGTATGCGCCTTTACCGGCTTCCATTAACACCAACTATCGGAACAATAACGCCGCAGGCTTTAACGACCGTATGTGGCGTACTTCCAAGGATGAGAAGGATCATAATCGCCGCAGCTTGTATATCTTTACCCGCCGCAGCATTCCATATCCTATTTTGGACTCCTTCAATATGGCATCGCCGCAGGAAGCGCACAGTAAACGCGAGGTCACAACTACGCCGCTGCAAGCTCTGACCTTATTCAATAGCGAACTGATCTTCGATTGGTCGAAATCTTTAGCTGGCAGGGTCATAAACGAGGCAGGCGAGGACGAGTCGGATCGGATCAACCGCTTGTATCAGATTCTGTTTGCCCGCAACGCCAATGATGAGGAACTTGATACTTTGCAGGCTTTTCTTGACGAGCAGCAAAAAGTGATCAGTGCCAAGGCGGCGGACGGCAAGTTTGAAGTCAACGTACCGGCTGAGGTCAAAGACAAAAAGATCGATGATCCAATCCGTGCCGCTGCATTCGTGGACCTAGTACACACGGTGGCAAACTCCAACGAGTTTATCTATCGCTTCTAAACCGGTGCCTGCCGGCGGATATTCTGCATGAATAATTTGCCGGCAGTTTTCACAGATAAGGGATTTTGCCGAGAGTGGTTTTTTGCTATGGCGCTGAAACGTTTTTCCGTCAGCGGTATTTCAGAAAATGATTTTTTGGCCCAATCCCAAATATTCAAGAGAGATTATTATGAACAATAGATCGAGACGCGACTTTTTGATCAAAACCGGCTATGGATTGGGCGGTCTTACTGTAAGTGGATTTCTACCTGGTGGCGGCGTGATCGCAACTGCTTTGGCCGACGATGCAGCCCTCAACGCGCTTGCCGGTCAAAATCCGCTGGCGCCCAAGGCGCCGCATTTTGCCGCGAAGGCCAAAACCGTCATCTGGCTGCACATGGCCGGTGCGCCGAGTACTTTGGATTTGTACGATTACAAACCGGAATTGGTCAAACGTGCCGGCACCCCGATTCCAGCATCTTTTTTACAGGGCATCAAAACCAGTACTCAGGGTGGTATCACTAAATTGATCGCCACCAATAGAACCTGGAAGCAGCATGGTCAAAGCGGCGCTTGGTTTTCCGACTGGTTGCCGAATTTGGCGGAACATGCCGATGATTTGGCTTTTATCAAATCCAGCGTCACGGTCGGCGCCACCCATGATATTTCCATCATGAAATTGAACTCCGGCGGCTTAAACCCGGGCCGTCCGACACTAGGGGCCTGGATTCAATATGCATTGGGTTCGGCCAACCATAACTTGCCGGCTTACGTGGTGCTTTACAACGATAAACGCGAGCCGCGCGGCGGAGTTACCAACTGGGAATCCGGCTTCTTACCCGCCGTGTATCAAGGTACCCCGTTCCGTCCAGGTGATTCGCCAATTCTGCATTTGCAAAATCCACAATACGTGGCGGATGGTGAAAAACGCAATGCGCTGGATTTGTTACGTAAAATCAACGAAGCCCATTCCGGTCGGTATCCGAACGACACCGAACTGCAGGCTCGTACAGAGTCCTACGATTTGGCGTACCGGATGCAGGAAACCGCGCCGGAGGCCGTGGATTTCAGCAAAGAATCCGATGCCACTAAAGCGCTGTACGGCCTGAATGATGAAATCACCCGGCCATACGGTGAGTTGTTATTGCGTGCCAGACGCTTGACCGAGCGCGGCGTGCGCTTCGTGCAAGTCGTATCCGGCCCTACCGACATCAAAGGCGACAGTCGCGATTGGGACGCCCATCAAAACATTGAAGAAAACCACAGCAAGCATTCGAAGATCATTGACAAACCGATCGCTGGTCTTTTGAAGGACTTAAAAGCCAAAGGCATGCTGGATGACACCCTGGTGGTATGGACTTCAGAGTTTGGCCGCACGCCTTGGAGCGAATCCGGCGACGGTCGCGACCATAATCCATGGGGTTATACCCAATGGATCGCGGGTGGCGGTATCAAAGCCGGTTATACCCATGGCAGTACCGACGAATTGGGCGTGCAATCCGCCAAAGGTACCGAAGTCGATACTTACGATTTGCATGCCACAATCCTGAATCAACTGGGGCTGGATCATCTGAAACTGATTTACAAATATCAAGGCCGTTCGGAACGCCCGACGGTGGTGTACGGCAAAGTGATCAAGGAATTGATTACCTAAGGTCGGGTTTAAGAGACTCACCCGAAGGCGTGGCGCTTTCGGGTAAGCGATTCGCCGAATTGGCTATTAGCCCGGTGAGACGCGAATTTGAACCGATGGACATCTCTGAAAATTCCTTCTTTATCAAACAGGGTTTCAAGAAAACACCGTCAGAGAGCAAGCGTTTGTCCCGGCACGGATGTTGGGTGGTCAATGGATGGCAGACCGGTTTATCTCCCGGTAAAACGTGATGCTGGGCCTTTGTGGGGGCCTTGGGTGGCAGTGTTAGCTCGAGCTTTGCTGACGAAGAGGGAATTTTAGAGATGTTCTGAGACAACTATTAATGCGGTTTGTAATGCCGTGACAAGGTTATTGATATGCGAAAGACGATTTATCTTTTCGGAATTTGGTTAGTTCTCAGCAGCAGCGCGGTCATTGCCGAAAGCGAATTCGATTTTGAAGAGTTAATGAATGATGTGGAAACCAAAATTCAGGAAGTGCAAAACAATATCGCCGCCAAGGACGCCACCACCGCGGTAACGCAAGCTAAGCAATTACAGGACGAATTCAAACTGGTCGAAGGATTTTTTGCGAAGCGCGGCAATGCTGACGATGCGACACATAACGCCAAGGAATATCAGGACAAGGCGGCGAATATTCAGAATGCGCTGGCTGCCGGTGATTTCGATACCGCTGCCGTTGCCGCTAACGATTTTTCCAAACAATGCCGCGGCGCCTGCCACGACAAATACAAACCCCTCTAATTGAAGCATTATGAAAAACCTAATTTTGAAAAGCCTGCTGCCTGCCGTATTTGCTTTGCCGGTATTGGCCGCATTACCGGAAGGCCATCCTGCCCCGGATTTTCAAGCGCCAGCCTCCCTGGCCGGCAAGGCTTTTAATTACACGCTGGAAGACGCTTTGAAAAAAGGCCCGGTAGTGGTGTATTTCTATCCGTCCGCTTATACCGGCGGTTGTAATTTGCAGGCGCATAGCTTTGCGGTCAATCATGAAAAATTTGCCGCCGCCGGTGCCAGCATCGTCGGTGTATCGCTGGACAGCATCGAACGCCTGAACGACTTTTCCGCAGACCCTAATTACTGCGCCAGCAAATTTCCGGTGGCATCCGATGCCGACGGCAAAATCTCCGGCAATTACGATATTGCCGTGAAAGCCGCCGCGCCGGGTAAAACCGATAGCCGAGGCGAGGAAATCAACCACGGCTTTGCCGAGCGCACCACCTTCGTGGTCACGCCGGACGGGAAAATCGCCGCGACCTTGGGCGGCTTGAAGCCCGAAGAAAATGTCGGCAAAGCCCTGGAAATCGTGGAAAAGCTCGCTGCCGATCGATCGAAGGCTAACTAAGCATGGGGTTTTGCCGCTGGCTATGCGCTGTGACGCCCACACCTAAACCCCGCAGAGCAAGAGCACATTGGCGCCGGCGTAATCCGTGGCTGGCCGTCAGTACGTTCGCGTTGTTGGCCTCCGCGAAAACCGTATTTGCCGAGCAGGGCGCTGAGCTTGCCTTACAACGTATCGGCAACGGCAACCCGGTCGCCGGTAAACAAAAGTCGGCTGACGAGCGCTGCCAGGAATGCCATGGCGAGGATGGCAACAGTGGCGATGTCAGAATTCCCAGCCACGCCGGTCAATTCGCCGGTTATCTAATTAAACAGCTCAGCGATTTCAAATCCGGCGCCCGCAGTCACGAAATCATGAATGTGATGGCCGCCGATTTGACTCAAGAAGACATGGCCGACATCGCCGCGTATTTTGCCAGTCAAAATGTCATGCGCGGAGAGCGGATTGCCGACAATCCGCTCGCCAAAAATTTGTTTCTAAACGGCGATGCGGCTCGGGATTTGCCTGCTTGCGCCAGTTGCCATGGTGAAAACGGTAAAGGCAAGATTGCCGATAACGTCATTTACCCGGTGATCGGCGGACAACGCCGGGTTTATCTGCGCAGTCAAGTGACCAATTGGAAGCTGGGCGAACGGAAAAATAGCCCGGAAGGCGTGATGAATAAGGTCGCAAAGTCTTTAACCGACGACGAATTGAATGCCTTGGTCGAATACCTGTCGGGGCTGTAACGAGATGAGTGTGCCGCTGGAAGCTTATTCCCATCCTTTTTACGGAGTTGATATGAAACGTTTTTTTCTGGGTAACGCCCTATTGCTGTTAGTCGCGTTCTCGGCGCTGGCTGGTTTACAAGAAGGCGATGCGGCGCCGGATTTCAATACCCAAGCCTCGTTTGCAGGCAAGCCGTTTGCCTATTCCTTGAAGGAAGCGCGCGGCAAGGGCCCGGTAGTGGTGTATTTCTATCCGACCGCTTACGGGCGCGGCTGCAATATTCAAGCAAGAACCTTTGCGATTAATCACGACAAATTCGCCGCAGCCGGCGCGACTATCGTCGGCGTGTCTCTGGACAGCATCGAGCGTTTGAACGAGTTTTCGGCCGACCCTGAGTACTGCGCCAGCAAATTTCCGGTGGCCTCGGATGCGGACGGCAAGATCGCCAATGCTTACGGCTTAAGCGTGGACGAATCGAAAACCGGGCGCTTGGACAGTCGCGGCGTACAAGTCAATCACGGCTCTATCGCCAGGACCACGTTTGTGGTGGCGGCGGACGGCAAGATTGTTGCCAGCGTCGGCGACTTGCAACCGGCCGAAAATGTCGAAAAAGCCTTGGAGATTGTGCAAGGTTTGGGCAAATCCGCACAGGCTGGACAATAACGGGTTAAGGACGTGTGCAGTAGGGGGGCGAAGTACAAGCTTATTCTCAACGGATAGTGTCATCAACAAAAGGTGTTTAAGAGGGCGGTAATGAAGAAGTCTTTGAATTGGTTGTTATATGAAACCCACCGCTGGCTGGGGGTGGTGTTGGCTTTGTTCATGTTTTTCTGGTTTTTTACCGGCATCGCGATCATCTATTCGACGCCGACCACGCAAAGCCGCAGTCAACAACTGGCGCATGCGGAAAGCCTGGCCCCGGAAGCGGGCTGGTTGAGCCTGGGCGAAGCCTGGGAGCGCAGTACCGAGCAACGTAAGCTGTTTGCCGCGCAACATAAATCCAAGCCGGCAACGATGGGGGAACACGGCGCGCAGGCAAAAGCCGAGGCGGGCAATGGCGTAGAACAAGTTGTCGGGATAGCTGATGCACGCTTGGTAAGACGTAACGATGAGCCGTTTTGGTTGGTGGAAGATAGCAAAGGCGCGCGCTTTGCACTGTCCGCGTTAGACGGCAGCTTACGCGAAACCACGGTGGAGCAGGCGCTACGCATCGCCGATGACTGGTTCAAGCGCGATGGTATTAACCAGAATTTGCACGTATTGGAAACGGTAGAAGCGCCGATCATTCTGCGCAATCAGGATGCCTTGCGGCCGTTTCATCGGGTGGCTAGCGACGCTGGCGACGAGTTGTTGATTTCGGCGCGCACCGGCGAAGTGCTGCATGCCTCGACCCGCGTCGATAGAGCGTTTTACTACGCCGGCAACTGGCTGCATTTGTTCAAACCTCTGGAAGCCATCGGTCTAGGACAATATCGTCACGATGTGCAATTGTGGTCGGGCTTGGGCGCGACTATCGCTTGTATCAGTGGTTTGATTATCGGTTGGCTGCGCTGGCGGCCGGGTTTTAACGGCAAGCCCACTTACTCACAAGGCCGCACGCAACCCTACCGCGAATTTTGGTTTAAATGGCATTTCTGGAGCGGTTTGATCGGCGGCACCGTGGCGCTGTCTTGGGCGTTGAGCGGATTTATCGATACCAATCCTGGCAAATTATTTTCCGAAGCCAATCCGACGCGGCAAGAACTGAACAGATATTTGGGCAAGGTGTTGCCCGATGCGATGCGCAATTGGCAACCGGGTCCGCTTAACACGGCCCAGGGTAAGGACATTGTCGAACTGGGCTGGCGCCGCTTGGGCGGGGAAGCCGTGTTATTGGCCTACAGCCGCGATGGTCGGCGGTTGCCTCAAGCCGTGGATGGGGCGGTTCAGCAATTCAATAAAGTGTCGTTAACCGCCGCGATTAATCGCGTGGCAGAATATACACCAATCGCCAGCCAGGAGTTATTAGACGATTACGACAGCTATTATTACCCCCGCCATCATCAAAGCTTGGTGGAGAAACCCTTGCCGGTGGTGGCCGTGCAATTGGCGGATGAAGCCGGCACCCGGTTTTATCTGGATCCGCAAGACGGTAGCTTGCTAGCCAAGCTGGATCGCAGTCGGCGGGTGTTTCGTTGGCTGTATTCCGGATTGCATCATTGGGATTTCGGTTGGCTGTATCACCGGCCGATCTGGGATGCCTGGATGTTGACTTGGGTAGGTTTCGGTCTGGTACTGGGTGCTAGTTCGCTGGTGGTAGGTTGGAAGAGGCTGGTCAAAACGTTTAAACCGAAAACTCGCAGATTAACAAAACCGGAAAATATGCCGGAACTAGCGGCCGATGTGCGGAATTAAGCGGTTTAGTCTTGAAATGTTGAATTTTTTGATGCGATGAAACGGATTTGTACCGGGCAACGAGCCGCCGCTATTCAAACCTTACTCGGTACTGCCAAACTTAATGGTCTAAACCCGGCGGCATGGTTAAAGGAAACGTTGGAAAAACTGCCGATCTGGCCCAATAGCCGCATTGATGAATTGCTACCTTTGACACCTGGGCAGATCGATGCCATTAAACAGATTTTGCCTGAAAGACCAAAGTGGTAGGGCTACGCGCTTACAGCGTATCGCCGAGGCGATTTGATGGAAAAACGATCCCAGCTCATGGCCGACTGGACCAGATATTGCGAGTCGGGTAATCAGACTTTAAGGTAGTGTTCCGGTTAAGTTCAAATAGTAGCGCGTATGTTTGCGTTCTCCCGTTCTAAACAATACGCCCTTGGCGACCAGATCCTGCAGATCGCGAGTGGCCGTTGCCGACGGTGCTCCTGTGATGCTGCGATATTTGTCCGCACTCAATCCGCCTGTGAAGCCATCCGGACCTTCCCGAAACATTCTGGCCAACGCTTTTTCCTGTCGCGGATTCAGTTGCCCACGCACGTGGTCGTAGAGTTTGGTTTTTTGAATTAAGAAATCGATCCATTGATGGGTGTATTCCTGAGCGGCCATCACCAATTCGGCGAAATAAACCAGCCAGTCAGTCACGTCGATCTGCTTGTTAGCCAGTTCCAACGCGGTGTAGTACGCATTGCGTTGACGTTCGATGGTAAATGCCAGAGCGATTAATGTCGGTTGCCCCAGACATTGGGCCAACGCCTTTTCGGCAATGGCGCGACCCATGCGACCGTTGCCGTCCTCGAACGGATGAATGCTGACAAAATAAAGATGCGCAATCCCCGCGCGCTGTAAGGCCGGCAAGGGCGTGTTTCCATCAGGTGCCGTGCGATTAAACCAATCAATGAACCGATCCATTTCCGGCGTCATTTGGCAGGACGGCGGCGCCTCGAAATGGACCTTGGGCGCATAAATGGGACCGGAGACAATTTGCATCGGGTCGTCGTGTGTTCGATACCGCCCGACATCCTGTAGGTCGCTACGACCAGCCGTAATCCAGGTATGCCAGCGATACAACTGCTCGTGAGTTATGGGCGTGGCAAAGTGCTGGTACAGATCGACCATAACCTCCGCGATACCTTGTTCGGCTGGCGGGACTTTTCGATGATCGGTGGTTAAACCGAATTGGCGGCAAATCGAAGACTGCAGGCTGTCCCGGTTGAGATATTCGCCTTCAATGGCTGACGTTTTTAAGGCTTCATTGCTGATTAGCTCAATGGTCAAATGCCGCTTGTCGTCTTCGGACAAATGCTTGATCGCGCCGAATGACACACCGGCGCCGAGTAACAAGCGCTTTTCAAAATCGTCTTGCTTCGTTGCGTCATAGGTGAAGCGCGGCCAACCCGCCAGTTGCCAATTCCAGATCATGATCAATACAAAATGATTTTATCGATCATAAATATAGCATTTATTGAGCTATAAATGACCTGTTTAAGCATCACGACAGCCTGAATTACCAAGATGGGCAAACGCGAGGGTTGTAATTGATGAAGTTAAAGTGAAGTGAGATTACTGGTATTACCGGTGTTACCGCGTTATCTGAAAATCTTGGAGTGTGCCA
>FSSH01000515.1_pt1 | contig 32753 bp, 30 predicted proteins | sample 1166101 | NCBI WGS metagenome assembly FSSH01 (sample SAMEA32972668, study PRJEB13176) | freshwater metagenome | biome: Drinking water system; feature: Biomass in drinking water that filtered by 0.45 um membrane; material: drinking water | place: USA | collected 2012-12-20 | depth 0 m
GCGATCAGCTGGCTGAGTACCAGGCTAAGGTGGCGGCGGCGCAGCATCTGGCCGATCAACGCAAGGCCGCGCTCGATCAAACCCGGGAGAATATCCTCCGTTTGGAAGCCACGGTGCCCATGGAGGCGGAACGCGCGGCGGCTTACAAACGCCTGCTCGAACATGAGGCCGTGACGAAGATGGATTTCCTGCAGGCCGAGGGACAGCGGATCGACAAGACGCAGGAACTGGCCGGGCAGAAGAAGAGGCTGCAACAAGACATGGCGGCGCTTGCGGAGGCCGACAAGCACTATCGGGCCATGATCTCGGAATTCCAGCAATCCAAGCAGGCGGAGTTGTCCATCCTTGAAACCAAAGCCGCCTCGCTCACACAGGATGTGACCAAAGCGGGCCAAAAGGCGGACCTGCAGCGGCTGACGACGCCGATCGACGGTGTGGTGCAACAGCTGGCTGTACATACGGTCGGCGGTGTAGTGACACCGGCTCAACCGCTGCTCATCGTCGTGCCGCAGGAGCATCCGGTCGAGGTGGAAGCGCAGGTCGAAAACAAAGATGTCGGGTTTGTCAGCGAGGGGCAGCCGGTTGAAATCAAGGTCGAAGCCTTTCCGTTCACCCTGTATGGAACCATTCCAGGCCGGGTCTTGACGGTTTCCGGCGACGCGGCGCCTATCGAAAAAGTGGGATTGGTGTATCCCACCAGGGTCAGCATGGATCGGGGGACCATCCAGGTCGAGGGGAAGCAGGTCCATCTTACGTCCGGCATGGCGGTCACGGTGGAGATCAAGACCGGCCAGCGCCGCGTGATCGAGTATCTCTTGAGCCCGCTGCTCAAATCCGTTCAAGAAAGTCTCAGGGAACGGTGATCAGATGGTGAATCTGTCCGTTCCTTTTGTCCGCTGCGTGTTGCTCGCCGGGATGATTCTATTCGTCCAGGGACAGGCTGGCCCTGCAGTTGGCGAGGAGGCCGGTCTGGCCGAACCGCTGCCTGCCCCGGCACTCCATCTTACTCTAACTCTAAAAGGCACGTTGGCCGCTGCGGCGGATAACAACCCTGATGTGCTTCTCTACAAGGAACGGATTCAAGAGGCGCAAGGGCAGGTACGGACGCAATTGGGAGCCATGTTGCCCAATGTGTCCGCCAATGTGCGTCAGACCAGGCAGACGCAGTTTCGGGGAACGTTCGGACTCGATCCGGTCCGGTCCGACCCCTTCAGTATCTTCGATACGCGCATCAGTGCGACTCAGAATCTGTTGAGCGCCAGCCTGATCCAGCGTTGGCGGGCTTCCCGTGAAGCTCTGCATGCCACCGAGTTCGAGGCGGATGCGAGGACGTTTGACACGATGGCCAGTGCGGCGTTGCTCTACATGGAAGGATTGAAGGCCATGGCGATGGCCAAGATGCATGAGGCGAATGAATCGATCATGAGCGAGTTACTGGGGATCGTGAGACAACGGCAGCGCGGCGGGGTGGCCACCGGACTGGATATTGCACGGCTCGAAGCGCAATTGGCTGCGGAACGGCAGCGGGGATCCTCGGTGCGATACGATCTCGAACATGTGAAACTCAGTCTGATCAACCTGTTGGCGTTGCCCCATGAGAGCAGGTTGGTACTGGCAGACGAATGGTCCACGGACGTGCAGGACATCCCTTCGCCACAGCATGCCGTGGAGGATGCGTTGGCACGTCGTCCGGAAGTCCAGGCGCAGTTTACCCGTGTTAAAGCGTCGGAACTGACCTACTCCTCGATCACCGGAGAACGGCTGCCATCGCTGGTGGCTCAAGGGGACTATGGCCTGATCGGAAACCGGTGGAACAATACCCTCGATACCTATCAAATGGCGTTGAGCCTGCAAATTCCTCTTTTTGACGGGGGGCAGCGTGAAGGCCGCATCGCAGAAGCGCAGAGCCGGTTACGACAGGAAGTGTTCAGGATGAGGTCGGTCGTCAATCAGGTCAAGATGGAAGTCCACGATGCGCTGGCCTCATTGGCGGCGGCGAAAGAGCAGGTCGGTATCGCACAGACCGGCCTGAAGATGGCGACGAAAGAACTGGAGTTGGCCCGCGAGCGCTATGTCGTGATTACGGCCGCCAGCCATTTTGAATTGACCAATGGTCTCTCGGCGGTGGCCCGCGCCAGAGAAAATCTGGTGACGGCTCTCTTTCAGCTCAATGCTGCCCGGGTCCATATCGCCCGCTCGACCGGCAATCTCCATGCGCTCAATTAGCCCGTCGATCCCTTGACTTGATCCGGCGCTTCACTCACACTGCCCCTGCATGTACGACCAGCCTGAATCCGAACTCCTTCGTCTATTGGCGGAGCGGGCGGGGATTGCCGCCGATTACTACGACATTGCAGGAATACACCATGTGACGACGGATGAGACCCGCCGTGCGATTCTCGCCGCGATGGGCTTTCGTTCGTTGCATCGGACCGGGCTTGTGGAGGCCCTGACAGCCTGGGACCATCGCCCTTGGGTGCAGGGCTGCGATCCGGTTCGCATTCTGCGGCTGGGGGAAGCGCCCGGCTTCTGGTCGTTGTGTGTGCCTTGCGAGAGCGCAGATGATGCGGCCGTGCGCGTCCATTGGTTTCTGTGTGCAGAGAACGGTGAGCGCTGTCATGAACGGGAAGAAGGGCCAGGGCTGACCAGTGCCGAGACACGCAGCATTGACGGACGGCGCTATATTCGCCTGACGTTCGGGCTCCCGCCGGATCTGCCGCTCGGCTATTACGAGGCGCGGGTACACGCGCAGGGCGGTAGTGCGGACGTCAATGTGAGATTCCGGCTGATCGTGGCTCCCGACCGCTGCTATGTTCCGGAGAGCTTTCAGCAGGGGGGCCGTCTCTGGGGTGTGGCGCTGCAGCTCTATTCCTTGCGCAGTGAACGTAATTGGGGGGTCGGAGACTTTCACGATCTTGCCGATGTCGTCGAGTGGGCCGGCAAGGGGCTGGGCGCGGCGATGATCGGTCTCAACCCGCTGCATGCGTTGAAGAATTCAATACCCTATCACATTAGCCCCTATTCCCCGAGCAGCCGACTGTTTCTTAATGACCTGTACATCGATGTCGAGGGTGTTTCTGAATGCCGCACGGCGCCTGAAGTGCGGGAGCGGCTGACCGATCCTTCGTTCCGCGCGCGGATTGAGGCCGCCCGGCAAAGCGACTTGGTCGATTACGATGGCGTGGCGTCGGCCAAACGCGAAATTCTGAATCTGTGTTACCAGGCCTTCCTCCGGGACAACTTTGAAGGGGCAGAGCCGGAATTGAAGCCGCACACGGATCGAGGGTGGAGCTTCCATAGGTACGTGCTGGAAGCAGGAGAACCGCTGATCCGCTACGCTCTGTTTCAAGCGTTGGAAGAGGAGGGACGAGCGGATTCCGTCTCCACCATGTGGACGGACTGGCCGGAAGGATACCGCATGCCGGCATCCGATGCGGTGCGTGAGTTTCAGCGCCGGCAGATGCACCAGGTACGCTTCTTTCTGTATCTCCAATGGCTGGCGGCAGAGCAGTTGAGCGTGCTGAGGAAGAACACGGCCGAGGCCGGTATGCCGATCGGGCTCTACCACGATCTTGCACTAGGCAGCGATCGACATGGCGCCGACGGCTGGCGTTTTCAAGAGGTGCTGGCGCTGGGCGCCGATTGCGGCGCGCCGCCCGATGCGTTTGCTCCGGAGGGACAGAACTGGGGATTTTCCCCGGCCGATCCTCTTCGTCTTCGGGAGAGCGGCTACCAGTATATGATCGAGTTGTTTCGCAATAATCTGCGTTACGGCGGCGCGATCAGGCTTGATCATGTGATGGCGCTGTTCCGGCTGTTTTGGATTCCGCGCGGGGCGCCCGCGTCTCAGGGGACGTACGTGCACTATCCTGCCGAAGATCTCCTTGCGATCCTTGCGCTGGAAAGTACGCGGGCACGCACGCTGGTGATCGGAGAAGACCTGGGCACAGTCCCGGACTGGGTGCGTGACAGGCTTAGGAGCGCAGGCGTTCTCTCCTATCGGGTATTCTATTTTGAGCGAACCGAGACTGGAGCCTGGAAGCCGCCGGGCACGTACCCGGGCCAATCCCTTGCCGTTGTGACAACCCATGATCTTCCTACGTTAAGCGGATATTGGGAGGGAGCCGACATTCAGACTCGTGATGAGCTGGGTCTTATCGGGTCTGAACAAGCCAAAATTGGGATGTTGATGGAACGGCAGGCAGACAAAGCGCGAATCATCGGGGCATTACGATCAGAGGGGCTGTTGCCGCCCGGTGTCTCCGACGATCCAGGCCTGACCCCGGTCATGACCTGGGAGCTGGCCGATGCGATTCATCAGTATCTGGCACACACGCCTGCCTGGATGGTCCTGGCGAATATTGAGGATGTGATCGGTCTGCGCGCGCAAACGAATGTGCCGGGAACGGTCGATCAACACCCGAATTGGCGGCGGAAATTGAATGTGACGATCGAGGACCTGGCGCAGGATGTCCGATTCACGCAGCTTGCGGCACAGTTGCGCCCGGCACGGTCTCTTGGGTAAGGACATGCCGCACACAGCCTTGGATTCAGGCAGAACCAACGACCGACTATGATGCACCGTAACCATCTCATCCTGAGCATTGCGGCCGCCTGTTTTCTTGTCATCTTTGTCATTGAAGAGTTTGCCCCCGTTAACGTCGTCGGCGCATACGGATACGTGCTGCCGATCTTGCTGGTCGCGATTCTGCGTAACCGGACCTTGATGCTGGTGACCGTGCTGGCGTGTGTGGCCGCGACCTATTCAGGTCTGCTGCAGCCGACCAAGCCCGGGCGGTTTCAGGCGGCGGTCATCAATCGGAGCGTCGTGGCCGGGGTGTTGTTGCTGGTCGCGTATCTCGGCATGAGTTGGGAGGAACGCAAAGCCCGTGAGGCGGAGGCGCGGGCGGCGCTGGCGCAAGAGACTGAGAATCTTCTGAAAGCCAATGCGCAGCTCGTCGAGGCGAAGGATCGGCTCAACCGGTCTGAACGGCTGGCCGCGGTAGGCCAATTGGTGGCCTCGGTGGCGCATGAGGTGGGGACGCCATTGCATTCGATTGCCTGGCATGTGCAAGCGCTGGCGGAGGAGCCGGCCTTGACGCCTGATATGAGGAAGCGGGTGACCGTCATTGATGAGCAGCTGACGCGAGTGGTGCGCATTATTCAGGACTTGCTGTCCTCGACCCGACCTCGCCAGCCTCAACCGAAGTGGCTGCCGGTGGAGCAGGTGATCAATCCTGCGGCTGTGCTCATGGAGCCGGCCTTCCATGCGAAAGAAATCGCATTGACGGTGGTGATTCCTGAGCACCTTCCGCTCGCGTGGGCCGATGCGGAGAAAATGCATCAAGTGCTGGTCAATCTTTTGACCAACGCATTAGCCGCCACGCCACCCCAGGGCACTGTGACTGTTTCGGTTGAATGCCGCCCGGTTTCGCCGGACGAACTTGAGCGAGGCCGCCGTGTGGCCGAGGCGATGTCTCCGCTGGTCATCGTGATTGCCGTGCAAGATACGGGAAGCGGGATGCCGGCAGCCGACGCACAGAAAGCCTTCGAGCCGTTTTTCACCACGAAGGCGGTTGGCAAGGGGACCGGCTTAGGGTTATTCTTGAGCCGCGAAACGGTTGTGGCCCATGGGGGCGAGCTTTCAATCGACAGTGAGGTGGGGCGTGGTACCACAGTGACAATGACCTTGCCTGGATTACAAACTGAGCCGGCGGCGGTATGAGGGGATCGATGCATACGGCGACCATTCTTGTGGCCGATGACGATGCGGTCGCGCGTGAACTCCTGGCCGATGCCCTGAGACAGGAAGGCTATGCTGTCGAGGCGTTTGCCAGCGGAGAAGAGGTGATCGCACGCGGGCGACAAGGGCGCGTTGATCTGGTGTTGACCGATATCCGGATGGGCGCGGTCGATGGACTGACGGTCTTGCGGGAATTCAAACGGATGAGCCCCGATACGGAAGTCGTGGTATTGACCGCATTCGGATCTCTGGAAGGCGCAATCGAAGCGATCAAACAAGGGGCGTACGACTATCTGGCGAAGCCGTTCAAAAAAGAGGAGATCAAGCTCGTCGTGCACCGGAGCCTCGACCACTGCCATCTGTTGCGTGAAAATGCCCGATTTCGCGAGGAACTCAAGGGCAAGAGTAAAGGAATGGATGAGTGGTCGCCGTTGGTGGGCAGCAGCCCGGCGATGCTCGAAGTGTATAAGTTGGTCGCCCGGGTGACCGACAGCAAGAGTACGGTATTGCTCCAAGGAGAAAGTGGAACAGGAAAAGAACTGATTGCGCGGGCGATCCATGTGAACGGGCCTCGCCGGGATAAGCCGTTCATTCCGGTCAACTGCGGTGCGTTGCCGGATACGCTGTTGGAGTCTGAAATGTTCGGGTATGAGAAGGGTGCGTTTACCGGCGCGGTCGGCATGAAAGCCGGGCTGTTCGAGGCCGCAAACGGCGGCACCCTGTTTTTAGACGAAATCGGGGAGCTTGGTCCGGCATTACAGGTCAAGCTGCTGCGCGTCATGCAAGACCAGGAAGTGCGCCGCGTCGGCGGTACGGGATCAGTGAAGGTGGATGTGCGGATCATTACGGCGACGAACCGGAATTTGGAGCAGTACGTCAAAGAAGGAAAATTCCGTGATGACCTCTACTATCGGTTGAATGTCGTCAGGATTACATTGCCTTCGCTGGTGGAGCGCCGGGAAGATATTCCGATGCTGGCGCATCATTTTCTCCAGAAGGCGTCGTCCGGAGGGCCGAGTGTCGTCCGGGGGATCCTTCCGGAAACCATTGCCGTGCTCACACAATACCGGTGGCCTGGTAATGTGCGGGAGCTTGAGAATGCGATCGAACGGGCCGTCTCTTTAAGTCATGGGCCGCTTGTGACGCCGGAAGATTTACCTGAGGCGGTGCGACAAGGCTCTCTCGACGAGGAGGAGAGGAAGCTGTCTCGAGAGGAGCTCGCACATGATGCGTACCTGACTTTGGAGGAAGTTGAGAAACGGCATCTGATTCGCGTGCTGAAAGAGATGAAGGGGAATAAAGTCAAAGCCGCAAAAATTCTAGGCATTGACAGGCGGACGCTCTATCGAATGGCCGAGCGGTTTGGTCTGGATATTGGAGAAGAAGCCGAAGGAGCAGAAAAGGAGCCTGCGTAGGGCAAAACAACAGACGCCACAGGCAATCGGCCTGTGGCGTCTGTATCGCTGCGTTATTGCAACTTGAAGAAGGATTGCGTCGTGTACGGGTGCGACACGATTTTCAACTTGTTCTTAATCAGACGGAGCTGATTTTCAGGGCTTTCCGGGTACTGGGTCTTGATGGGGGCATAGCCGTCAAATAAAGTGCGCTTGCCTTCAGTCATCACGTGCAGGCTGAGCTGAGTGGTCTGGTCAGTCCCCGGCGTGACTGTGGCTTCGACGCGGCTCTTGACGACGCCCCAGCAACAGCGATAGAGACTTTCGAGCCCGCCATTTTCCTCGCGATACCCTGTCGTCAAGGTCGTTGCGTCTTTCCAGACGATATTCTCATAGCCGCTATTGGTCAGAACTTGCGTGACGGCTTGTTTGACTTGGTCCGGGGGAGCGGCAAGCTGGGCTTGAATGATATCAGGCTGTGGATGTGAAGCGCAGCCCAGTGCTGTCAGTAGCAGTGCGGACACAAGAGCAAATCCAGTCTGTCGCATCATCGTGCACCTCCGTGGGATCATCGCGTTTGACTCTCCGCCAGTTTGTACACCATATGGGTATCGGTCTGAACCACGCCTTCAATACCATGAAGACGGGTCAAGACCAGCTGCGTCAAGGCGTCTTGATCCGCAATTTCCGCCACCGCAATGATATCGGGTTTTCCCCAACAGGGATCGATGCTCTTGATCTCCTTGAGCTGCGCCAAGGCTTTCACAACGGAAGACGTCTGCCCCGGTTGCACATTGATCATGATATAGGCACGATCAAACATCAGGGAGAGTCCCGTTTCAGGCGCATGGATCGTGTGGGGGACGGTTGCTGACGCCATGTCGCTGTCACTATAGCGAAGTAGCGGAACTGCTGTCAACGGAGGTTTTGGCTTGGAGCGGGAAGGCGGAAGCGGGGAACCGGCTCTCTTAAGTTTCGGTTTTTCCATAGGTTCACTCTGGGGTTACTTGGGTGCGACAAGCACTTCGACATTGTAGCGGTCACTGACGCGGGTTAAGTCTGTTTCCAGTCGTTTGGGGCTCCCAATACGGCCTTCCGGGTCGTAGACAAAGCAAAAGAGGGTGGTGCATCTGTTGCGGGCTGAGTAGAAGGCCGAATCCGCTGAGACCTGCTCGGCAATTTCCTTTGTGGTCATGCCGGATCTGGTTTTTTTTGCCACGATCGCGATTTGCTCTCTGTTCAGCAAGAGCGTAGTGCGAGGGACGCTCCCCGCATAGGGCGGTGTCCATTCATCAGTGCCAACCTCATCGAATTCCATCTTCAACAGAGCACGTAAGAGGTCCTGCAAGTCGTAGTCGTCTTCAATTTCGACCGTTGGCCGGGAGTCTTTTCTGAGGCGCAATTGGCGCGCAACGGCATGCAGCCGAAGACAGACTTTTCGGACAAGCTTGAGTGTTTCTTGCTCGGAAAGGGGCTGGAATGGGGGCAGATCAAGCGTGTCGAGGGCCGCTGCCGATGGCACGGATGCGATTGGCGTGGGCACCGGCGAATGTGCCGGTTGTTCTGAAACGGGACGTATTTCCTGGGTTGCGGAAACAGCCGGGGCCTGGGGCGTCACGCTGGCTGTTGTCGGGGAAGGTACCTGGGCCGCTGGTGTTTGAGCAGGACGTATTTCCTGGGTTGCGGAAACAGCCGGGGCCTGGAGCCTCACGCTGGCCGATGGCGTTGGAGTCTTGCGTACTTCTTGCGTTGCAGAGAAGGCCGGCGCCGCAGTTGTCGCGGCTGGTTTGAGTGGAGCGGCTATTGGCTGAGTGGTTGAAGCTGTGGTTGGTCGGTGCGATGCCGCGGGAGCGGTCGGTGTATGAGGCAAAGGTTGAGCGATTGTCTTCTGAGTGGCGGGTTGAACCAGCCGCATCTGTGCGGTGGTCGAGGACTGAATCTTTTGGGTTTCCCGAGCGGCGATCGGCTGGGGCTTGATCCCTTGGAGTTCCAACTTCTTGTCCTCCAAGGTGCGTATCAGGTCCTTGACTGCAGCGATGCTGTTGGCCGCTTCCGTTTTGTTTGACGTGCGAAGCTTATAATTGCGATAGGCCTGAAATTCGTGCGATCGTTCCCCGAACACGCGTTTGACGCATTCGCGGAGCTGCAATTCGGCTTTGCTCCTGGCGGCATCGCGATAGGGGAATCCTTCTTGGCTGAAATCGTTGATCGCCGCGAGGACTTCCTGAAGCTTGCTGGTCCCGGTGTCGATTTCTTCGAGAGAGATCGGTTTGGGCGGAAGTTGAGGGTTGTCTGCTGTGCGTGTACGTGCCATAGCGGTGTGGGGAAAGTGTAACTGAGGGTCCTGAACCTGGCAAGAAAACACCCGATTTTGACGAGGTGTGTTTTGGGGGTGGGTGTTTGGAGGGACGGACTGAAGGCGCACATCATCTTCCAGCCTCCTGTGATGATGGGGGTCAATCAACCCACTTAACACCTCTGGCCGATACAGGGGCTGTATGGGGGGCGCGAGCAATCGGTGGAGCAGCAAGTGCAGCGGCAACCCGTGTGAATAGATAGTCGACATTGAAAGGCTTGGGAAGAAATCGTTCCGGCTCGATCAGGATCCCTTGGTTTGCCAAGTGGCTGAGAGCGTGGCTCGACATAAAGAGGACACGAAGTTCTTTCTTCACACAGAGCACCTGTTGAACAAGGTCGTTTCCGTTGACGCGAGGGTACCGATTACCGTGGGAGAGCACCGCAAAGCCTGGAGGTGGAAGAAACAGATCTGTCAGCAATAAGTCGATCGGGCCGGTCGCTGTGCTGTAGAGGGCCATGGCTTCTGAACTGCCTTCGGCCTGCAAGACCCGATATCCCGCTTTGGTCAAACTTGTGACGCACAACAAGCGCATGGAGGGGTCATCATCGACGACGAGGATCTGGCCTGTTGCTCTGGAATCGGTGGAGTCGGGATGGGCCATGGGGCAGTGAGTTCCTTAATAGAGTTAAGCGCTTTTCGTGACCATATGCCGCCTTATCGGAAGAGCACGGCCAATTCTTGAGTGGGCGATGGATACCGGAAAGGTTGGATTACATAGAGAATGAGAGGGAAGGTGAATGCGGCTGAGATAAAGGGCAGGCAGAAAACAGAACCATGGCTCCCGTAAGCTGGTATTCCCTGGCCAAGGGAGGCGATGAGCACAATGGGAGCTGCAACACGGCTTCACTCGGTGCTGATCAATCGATGGCCGTCTTCTTGTTGATGAGTGGCACGGAAATAATCTCGGTCTGTCCGTTTGGCCGCTGGATAACCGCACGCCGGATCCGTTCGAGCCGGCCTAATCCGAAGGTAAGTTCAGGAGTTTGATCGGTCAGCATGCCCACGCTTCCGATGACTGTGCGGGTATAACTCGTGCCCTGGTCCGTCTCAATGCTGATGCGAGTACCAAGACTCGCGACGGTGTCGGGAACGACGATGGTGATGTAGTTGCCTGGAGCAGTATTCAGGAATGCTCGCACCGGGCCGTCTATGTTGAGCCATACGAGATCTTGTCTGCCATCGCCGTCAAGATCGACGATCAACGGTGACTGGCCGAAGTGCCGATTCTCCATTCCCAGGGCCGGTGTGTGTTCAAAGGTACCGACCCCGTTCTCGACAGATTGCAAATAGGTACGGCCTGACAGTTTGAACCATTTATGAAGAGGCCATTTGATATAGTTCTGTGCCACAAACAAGTCGAGCTGCCCGTCGAGGTTGAGGTCCTCAAACACGGCGCCCCATGCAAACCCTTCACCGGTCAGCCCGTACTGGTCGGTCACATCGGTAAAGCGGAAGTCGCCGTCATTTCGCCAGATCATCCAGTTGTGCGTGTGGCGCTGGTCGTCTCGCAGATCGCCCGACGTCAGAAAAAGCGGAATGGATCGTCCGACATTGGTGAAAAAGAGATCCTGGTCGCCGTCGTTATCGATATCGCCGACCGCCAAGCCCATCCAAAAGCCGAAGTCTGATTTGGTAGGGACAGGCTGAAATGTTCGATCCTTCATGTTGCGGAAGATCTCGACTGCGCCGGTATTCTGGGACACGACCAAGTCCTGCCACCCGTCCGAGTCCAGGTCAACAAAGACGGAGAGGAAGGTGTTCTGCTTACTGGCCGTACCGGACGATTCGGTAATGTCGGTAAATGTGAGGTCGCCGTTGTTCAATAACAGGCGATTCGGCTTCGCGTGCGTTGGATCGTTGAAGGTCGCACTCCGGAACTTCTTCGCATTCACGAAGACACTGATGTAGAGGTCTCCGTCCCCGTCATGGTCGATATCCGACACCGCGACGCTAAACGGGACCGAGTCAGCAGGGAGATCGACGGGGATCGGTCTTTCCTGAAACCGCCCCCCGTGATTGAGATAGAGGTAGACGCCGTTCTCCCGCGCCACAATCAAATCGGTGTCCCCATCGGCGTCTATATCGATTGCCGTACTGCCGTAGGTGGCGCTGGTATTTGAGAGGCCTGTGCCGGTTTCGATATTGACCAGGCGGCCATTGCGATAGCTCAATAAGGCGTCGCGCTGTTCTTCCCCACCACCGACAAAGATCTCGTACGTTCCGTCTCCATCGATGTCGATCACCGACGCCCCGGTAAATGGATGCGTGCCTTTCTTCCACACATGCGCAAAGTCGGCCGGTACCGGAGTAAACGGAGTTGGTGGCGAAAGGGTAGTGGATCCTGATGCACAACCACTGAGGACACACAGGCCCACCATGAGGCGGACCACTGTCATGATGGGACCCGTGTCAGAGAACCAGCGGTGTTGCATGTCAGTCGCTCCTTGCAGTGGCCAGTGCATCCGGTGAACCGTTATTGGAAGGTGATCCATCGCCAGAACTCGACGTACCAGGGTGTGCCCCCGTCAGCCAGGATGGTCTCCACGGCGAACGGCATGCGATGGCCCTCGGAATCCCCAACATCCACCCGGAAGACATTGCCTTGGCGATCGGCCAAAATGAAGTTGTCCTTGGTAATGGTGGGTGCCACCATGGCGTATACGTCCCCATTCGGTGCGACGAGGGCCTTGGGAGCGAGGTGTTCCATCTTCTGCAACTTCATCGAGGCATTTGCTTTCTTCTGCAGTTCCTCTGAAGAAATTACTGTGCCGCCAAGCTCGGTGTGCAGGGGCTCCGGGTTCCCGGTGGTGGCAAGGGTGACCAAGGCGTCTGAAGCCCTTCCAGTTACGGACGCCGGCAAGTCTGCCGAGTAACCGGGTGATGCAAACGCCAGCACCAGTGCTGTTGCCGCCATGGATAGGTTAAAGGCCTCACCGTTCTTTTCCGATTTCGAGCTGATCGTTGCGTCCGTCATCATCGATCTCCTTTGGTTAACAGGTCATTGGTTGTTGAGACTTTCTGCTGTTTGCGACAACCGGACGGTCTGGACTCCGTATGTGTGCGAGAGGGCTCCGTTCATCCGATCGTATGAGCTGTAGTCCCTGCCTGCGCCAAAACCTTACAAGGCGTATGGCCTCTGCGGAATCGGAGGAGAAATGCCGTGAGCAGGAATGGGATCATCCCTGAGTCGGCGCCGATACGGGCGGGATGGTCATGAGAAGCTGATGAATAGTGCGCGGATCAACCGAAGAAGAACTAGGAGCCGAAGCCGATTATCCGGCAGCGGCAATTGGGAGAGGTATCGTCTGATGAGCCGCCAGTACGAACATGGAACTACAGAAGGGGATAGCGCCGATGAGGCGACGGTACGCACAAAGTGCGTTATCAAATGAGAGAGACGCTGGAGGTGCTTATCCGCGCGCCCAATCACGATAAGCCACTAAATAGCGCGCGGGTCAACCGAAGGTTGGTATGGTGCCCCCGATACGAATTGAACGTACGACCTACGGTTTAGGAAACCGCTGCTCTATCCAACTGAGCTACGGGGGCATGAGCTAAATCTACAGGAATTTCGAGGGGATTGGAAGAGGGGACGGGATCCTTCGAGAGGTTGCTAGCGGCCACTGTGCCCACATTGTGCCCATGAAGCTTGCGGGACGCCTTGCGGAGATCCGCATCGCTCACGATGTTGTAGTGGTCAAAAACGCGCTGGCGGAACGGATCGTGTCCGGGGATGGAGACAGGACAAACGGGAGTTGATGCTTGAATGGGCTCGTGAGATGTAGAAGCAGGGAAAGTGTGATGCGGAAATCCAGCGAGCCACGCAGTTCTAGGGCGGGTTCTTGAGAAGGAATTGGCGGACCTAAAAAGAGAATGAGTGAGTCGCACAAGACGGCTTGGCGTGAAAAGCAAACAGCGCCCGCGGCGGTAAACGGCTCCCTATATGCTAACGCCTAAATGCCGAGATAGTTTCTGGTGTGAATCCAACAACGCGGGTTTCACTTCTGCAGCGAGTACTTCGAATGAGCCCTTGAGCGAGCCTCGCACTATTTCAGACTCCGTGAGGTAACAGTCCACAGCGCAATTGAAGCGCCAAACTTCGGCATAGGCCTTACGCAGCGATTGCGCTAATTCAGGATCAAGTGAGAACATGTCCCCCTTAGTTGCCTCCCAAGCCTGAACGAGCAATTTGATGATCGCTCGACCACCTGCAAGGCTATGGCGGTCGATATGAGCGAGATTGTCAATAATTTCGGCCAAGAGCGACTGCAACTTGCGTTTCTTGTCTGATTCTGCCTTTTCACGATCACGCAGCCAAGTTACTGCCTGAGCCAACAGTGCCCCTCCAGCGCCGCCAAAGCCGACAAGCAAAGCAGTTTGCCACATCGAAGACACATCGCTGGCATTCATATGCTAGCTCCTACTAATGGCGGCGATGGCGGATAGAGGCGACCCTCCGTTTGACTCCGGCGTGTCCAACGATTGTCGTCGCTTGGCTATACGATAGACCCACGGCGGAACAGGAGCCGGATCGGCCCACAGGCCTTTCCGCCCCCCTCGTACCTCTCTTTCTAGCCCTTCCGGCACTATATTCCACGGCGCATATGACCTTTCAGTACTTGCCAAGCCCAACATCAACAAGTAATTCGCTGACTGTAACAGTCAAGTTTAGACCAACTTCGGGCCGCACGGCCTTGCCTTGACCAACCGACCGGTTTTCATGAAGTCTCGCATGGAGTTGTCGGATTGTTTGAGCGAGGTTGTATCCGTAGTACGTCAGCGGAAACTGTTTTTCTTTGCCCGGAGTTTCAATAATCTTCTTGGCCTGTTTAAGCCTCTTATCGAGCGTAGCGTGTGGGGATTCGCCAACCAACGTAAGGCAATGGCTTAGAACGCCTTCAGCAAGATTGTTGGCGCGGTCAATTGCATCGAATGGAGCATGGCGTGTAATCGCTTGCTGAAAACCCTCATAATGTTGTGTGAGAAACTCTTGAAGCGGAAGCCCAACACCTTCAAACTCTGGCATTGCTAAAGTAGGTGCTAGCTGCACTGGCGTAAAGGTGAGGACTTGACGGTTCAATGCATCGGCTTGAATTCGAGTGATGCGCCACAGCGAGTTGCGGCCAAACCCACCCGTAAGAAAATATCCAGACTTCCCCGAGCTAATGTCTGTCTCCCATGCATAGGGGCCGCCTGGAGGGTCCGCATGATAGACCCAAACGGGTACGGAAGTCTCTTGATAAATGGTACGGTTATTCCGATGTTCTTCTCTCAGATTGATAGTCGTAGAACCGGCTTTTCTATATACAATCGCTGACCAACATGGGGAACCATCGCTGGAGGGAACGGGTCGCAACACGGTGTGGGCTGGATGCTGAGACAGACTGCGCTTTCCTTTTTCGAGACCGGCAGGAGCTATATCTGTTTGGCCTAAATAGACCCCTTTGAAAATCAAAACGGTGGGGTCCATCCGAACAACTTGGTATTCCTGGACAGGCTCAGCAAATCCCTCAGAATTCTGTAAATAATAAATCGTGCGTGAAGAGGAAGGCATACGGCTCCATCGTCTTTACTGCTTCCGTGGATGTCCCAACTTCAATTTATCCGCCAGACCAGAATCAATCATTTCCCTCAGCAACTGCCGTGCCACCATCTTCGCAGTGAGCCCTCCGACGTGCGTGACTTGCCCTGTGTCCAATTGGACAGTGCCACCAGAACCGTCTTCAACTTCTACATAGCCTACTGTATAGAGCTTATCGTCAGTTTGAATTGTTACCTTGCTGGTATGCCTCATCAAGTCGCGTGGCTTGATGAGCGTGAGTTCCTTGCTATAGAGGTCGAAATGACTGTCATGAGTCACGAGCGGGATGTTTTCCACACGTGCAATGCACGCATAGAGCAAGTCTGCTCCTCGAAGACGGCTGAAAACGTCATACAAATTCAGCTCGTACACTTTCTTCAAGAACCGCTTGGTGACATGATAGATCTCGCTATTCTCATAAAACAACGGGGCCGGTCTAAAAACCGAACGGTCTGGGTGCAGCTCTCGATATCGGCGTGATTGCGTAGCCTGAAACTCAAAAAAGATGAGACCGGGAACCACCCAAAGAGCCTTATCGTCATCATTGAGATCTCTGAAAAACGAGTAGCAACTGAAGTGCTCAGCGTCATCGGAGTTTACGATTGAGGCGAGAACACTTGCGTCGAGTGCGTAACGTTTTTGCATCTAGTGCGTCATCCCCTTCGCTACCCGGTGCTCCATCTCAATCCGGCCCAACCGTTCCAGCGGGCTCAGCCTGTGCCGCATCAGCGATAATTCCGGCTCTTTGAAGCAATCTTCTCAAGGGGCGGACAATATCCTCTGCATCGCGTGAAAGTAGAAATGTTCCATCATCGACCACGTACAAAATGCTTAGATAGCTCAGTCCAACGGTTGCAATGAAGTCCTTGGCGAAGCTGAGCAGGTCATGGATTTGTTTGTAAGTGATGGGAGGGATGTCTGTTACATTTATTGCTTCAGGATGCGCTAGTTTCTTATCTCGTCTGAATTTCAGAGCATTCAATCCAGTCGGATCACCATCAGCCAGAGAAGGTAAACGGTTGGTGTATTCACGAGCTAGTAATTCTGTTGCCTGAGTGTCTTCGAGGGATTTAATCTTCGTTTCCGGGTGCCCAAATTCAATTAATTTCTTCGAAACATACCGCCTATCTACGGGTTTAAGTGTGGAGCTGTTTGCCTGCAGAAGTTCGAGTGCGCTAGGGAGGCTTCGGAGTGTGTGCCTCTTCGGTTTGTCGTAGATTCGATTTACAGCCAGGATCGCCATCTCAGTATGCACATGTTGAAGGCGTCCAAAAAGATGGCCAAATCCATACTTTGCCTCATTGATAACAGTGGCGTTGAGGCCTATTTCCTTCACTAAAGCAAGGGCTTCTTCAGCCTCATAAATATCGACTTGCAGTCCGTTCCAGACAATGTCGTGTAGCTTGTCTGCTATTTCCATTCGGATACTCGACTATGTGCCCGTGATTGTGCCCGCTAGGGTCTCTATGCCACCCTCCGCCACCCACCGGCAACCTAAGCAGAAATGAAAAATCCCTTGTAACCGTTGAAGATCGCAAGGGGTTCTGAGTCGCCAGCAAGTTTAGGAGACCGTTGCTCTATCCAACTGAGCTACGGGGGCGTAGTTTGAATGTAGCGCACCGGCGCGCGGATTGGAAGAGGAGGGACCGCCATGCGGCCGGTGCCTGTCATCCGCAGCAGCCGCTGGAAAAGACTTGCCGCTGGCGATAGGCGTTCCAGCAGGACGCACAGAGCTGAACGGTCGAGTGGGTGAATCCATCGATCGATTCTGCTCGCCGCTCCACGAACGTTCCACAATCGGAGCAGGGGCCTGCTGCCGTTGATTCAACGCGACGCTCTTGAAGTACCACGGGACGCCTCCTTTGTGTTGGGACGAATTTGCTGGTTGCAGATCGCCGACATGAAGAGGCGATTTCGTCGCAGGTTCAGCACGGTATTTCGTCGCTGCCCGGTCGGCGACCAGCTCTTGGCCTGGTGCAATTCCTTCTGCAAGCCATGCAGTTGTTCGTTCAGCATTTCCACAACTCGTTCCAAGTCCATCAATCGGTGGTGTGCCATTGTCGTCATATCAACCTCCTGGTTAGAGTGGACAGTGCCGGATTACCCCGATAAGCACGCCTTCGATCTGAAACTCATCAGACGGTTGAACCATGATCGGTTGCATCGCAGCATTGGCCGGATGCAGTTCGATGTGTGTCTCTTTTTTAAAATAGCTTTTGATTGTGGCTTCGCGATTGACCAGCGCGACAATCGTTTGCCCGTTCTTCGCCGTGTCTTGCTTCCGCACGACCACAAGATCGCCGGGAAGAATGCCTTCATCCTTCATGGATTCTCCCTTCACGCGGAGCGCAAAAGTCTTGCCGCCCTTCAGCATGCTGGAGGGAACATCGACCAATTCCGACTGCGGGATCGGATCGATCGGGGAGCCTGCCGCGACGATGCCGGCCATTGGAATGTCGGTCTTCCGCTGTAACTGCTCCAGCACCACAGGCACGATGCCGGGGATCCGTCTCATGCCGGCTTCATAGCGAGCCACGGTGACGCGATTCGTATGCAAGGCATCGGCGAGTTGCTGCTGTGTGAGCCCCAATCCTTCTCGAATGCGCTTTATATCGTGCGATTTCATCGTGTAACCAATGGTTACACACAAGAATGTCTTATGTCAAGCGGGGTTTTCAGCGATTTTTGAGAAATATGCTCTCTCACTGTGCATAACTTGCAGTGCTGGAGCGTGATTTCAAATCTATTGCAGAGTGACCTGTACTGAAACTTGGATCTAATTCAGGCTTGTAGGTTTTCGCCTTCAATAAGATTCCAAGGCCCAATATATTGTGGTGAGTTGCCGAGGTTCCTCTATGACTAAAAACTAGGCAAGAAGGTGAGTGATGTGCTCGTTTCAGCCTCTCATGCGCAAGAACGGTAGTTATGCACAGAGATGTCCACAGAAATTGTGGGCAGTCATCGATACGAGTCTCGATGGATATTCGACCGAGGGATGGCCGATGTCTGTTGGACAGGAATGGATGAACGGAAGGGTGAAAAGAAGGGCTCTGTCCTATTCCGACAGCTCTTCATTCAGCGCCACGGTTTTGATCTGCGCACAGACGCGATGCCCGGGTCTTATCCCGAGGTTGGCGAGCGATTTTCTGGTAATGCTGGCAACAAGAGGCGCTCCGATATCCAACAACACGTCCACTGATGACTGATCGATTTCGCGAATCTCCGTGACCGTTGCGTCCAATAGGTTCAGTACGCTGCTTGGTGCCAGGGCCTTCCCTAAGACCAGGCTTACATCGCTGGAAAGAATGTGTACGCGGACGACCTGTCCGACTGCGACAGGCTGAAGCGGCACAAAGAGGGTGTGCTCCTTGAATGCGAGCTGTGTGAGGCCGTATTGCGGGTCGTGTCCTGCTACATGAGCGTCTAAGACGGCGCCGGCACGAGGCGACCCGAAATTTACTCGAAACTCCAGAGATGTCAGGATGTCATTCAACCCGCCGACTCCTGCGACCATGCCGTCTTTTAGCAGCACGACCCGGTCGGCCAGCTGGAGGATTTCGCTGATGGCATGGCTGACGTAGATCACCGGGATGGCCAGTTCCTTATGCAGTCGACGGATGAACGGAAGGAGTTCCTGCTTTCGCTGAATATCGAGGGAGGCCAACGGTTCATCCATTAAGAGCAGTCTGGGGCTTGTCAGAAGTGCCCGACCGATTGCGGTGCGTTGTTGCTCGCCGCCGGAGAGGTGATGGACGCGGCGTTCAAGCAGATGCCCGATGCCCAGGATCTCGACGACTTGTTCGACCGCAATCCGTCGTTCCTCCGGGCGAATGCGATTATAGCCGTACAGAAGATTCGAACGGACATTGTAGTGGGGGAATAATCGAGGTCCCTGGAATACGTATCCGATCGGCCTGTTGTGGAGCGGTCGGCACAGGCCTCTCGTCTCGTCTTGCCATATATCGTCGCCGAATTGCATGAGCCCGTTGGAGACCCGCTCCAATCCGGCCAGGCATCGCAATAACGTCGTTTTTCCGGAGCCGGAGGGCCCGAAGAGCACGGTGATGCCCGATGCCGGCATATCCAGATCAATATTCAGTCGAAAGCCCGGATAGTGGAGGTCAAATCGCGCAATCAAACGCTTCATGATACGTGTATGGGGAATCGGCGGTTTACAATGTACACCGCCAGTAAGACCAGAAACGAAAACATCAGCATCGCAGCCGATATCGTATGCGCCTGGCCGTATTCCATGACTTCGACGTGTTCGAAGATCGTGGTGGACAGGACGCGCGTCTGTCCAGGGATTGAGCCTCCGACCATGAGGACGACACCAAACTCTCCGACTGTATGCGCAAATCCGAGCACGATCGCGCTGACGTAGCCTCTCAACGCCATCGGGGATAGGACTGTTAGAAAGGCATCCAACTTGGAGGCGCGGAGCGACCAGGCTGCTTCCAGCGGAGCCTTGCCGACGGATTCAAACGCGCCTTGGAGCGGCTGGATCACAAACGGCATGGAGTAAAAGACCGAAGCGATGACGAGTCCGCTAAAAGTGAATGCCAGATTCACATTCGCCAACCGGCCGAGCGGTCCATAGGGGCCGAGCGTGATGAGGATGTAAAATCCAAGGACGGTGGGAGGCAGCACGATCGGCAGCGCAACCACTGCTTCCACGACCGGCCTGAAAGGGGAGCGGGTATGGGCCAGCCACCACGCGAGCGGCGTGCCTACGATGAGCAGCACAACGACCGTCGTTGCCGCCAGTTGCACGGTGACCCACAGCGCGCTCAGGTCCATATCCATCATATTCCTACCTCTAGCTCACACAGGGCTAACATTCACTTCAGCTCATATCCATAGCGTCCAATGACCGCTTGAGCCTGAGGTCCGCCCATAAATTCCATGAGTGCTCGTGCCGCCGGGTTGTCTTTTCCCTTAGTCAGTAAGATCATGTCTTGCTTAATCGGTTCATGTAGTTCGGTCGGCACATCCCAGCGAGCGCCCTTTCCGTTAAGCTTCGGGTCTAAGACTTGAGACAGGGCGATAAACCCCAATTCGGCATTGCCGGACTCGATGAATCCCATGGTCTGTCCCAGGTTCTCTCCGGTCACGATCCGAGGCTGGAGCTTTTCCCAGACCCCCAGCTTCTGCATTGTTTGCATAGCGGCTGCCCCATACGGAGCGGTCTTGGGGTTGGCGATGGCCAGATGTGTGATACGCGCAGAGGTGAGCGTGTCGGCTCCCTTCAGCAAGGAGGGATCGGGACTCCAGAGTACCAGGCGTCCGACGGCATAGGTAAAGCGGCTGTCCTTGACTCCCAGTCCATCCTCTTCCAAGCGCTTCGGCCGTTCGGTATCGGCAGAGACGAACACGTCGAATGGCGCTCCGTTCTTAATCTGAGAATAGAAGTTTCCGGTGGAGCCGGCAGCAACCTTGATGCTGTGGCCGGTGGTTTGTTCAAACTCCAGGGCGATCTCGCGGAACGGTGGAACAAAGTTGGCGGCGACGGCCACTAAGACCTGCTCGGCCCAAGCCGGGGTGACACCCGTGCATGTTATGACAAGAAAGCACCATGCAAAAATCCTCTGCTTCATGGCTCATCCTTTCTAGATTCTGGCTCGTATCTGAAAATAGAAGTAATCACTGTCTTTGTTCCCTCCCGCCGGCAGGCCCGCGGAGGCGGGGAGCCGATCGAAATAGGAGCCCTTGAACCAATGGACATACCCCACATCGAAATCCAGGTTAGAGTTGATGGCCCACTGGGCGCGTAATTCCACGTCATGTCCCAACGAAGTGCCGGCGCTTCCGGTGGTGTCTCGTAGACCGGAACTGCCGAAAAAATCCTTGCTCTGAGCGAGATACCAGACGCGATGCTTGAGTTGAACGGTCCAGCCTGGCGCGGGCATGATGATCAGCCGCCACCCCGGTGAATGGAGGTTGGTTCTGAAAAATGGGCCCCAGATGCCGGTCGGTCCGTATTCCCATCGACGTGCTCCGAACAGGGTGTCGAATCCTTCGTTTTGACCGTCGCCGGGTCTGCGGTCTCCGCTTGCGTAATCGTAGTGAAACAAGACTCTTGGAGACCAAGGCAGGTGCAGCGTGTAGCCAAGATCCAGATGTTGAAAGTGGGCAAAGTGATCGGTGACGCCGCGGGTGCCGGTCTGCCAGGCGCTTTCCACTTCGTAATCAATCTCACCCGGTCGGGGATCTTTGTAGAGGCGACCGCCGAATGTCGAGTAGGTGCGGTGGTCAACCCCACTGGCCACGCGCTGATCGTTCAAGCCCAAGTAATACGTGTCGATCTGAAGCCAGGGAAGATGCCGGCTTTCCAGGTAAGCCCCCCAAAAGAGCGACTTGTCATACTGGCGGTCGAGGCTCACATCATCACGAACGACCGGTTCCACGAAAAATGCTCGAAGGCGCCAGACTTGGCCCTGGCTGATCTGCCAGTGGAGCCCGTCGAACGCATTCGAGGTGTTCCGGAAGTCGTTCCGCGCAATCAGCCGGCGGCGGCCGAAGTCCATCGTCATGCGGCCGAAATGGACATCGTTGCGCAAGCCGCTCCCGAGCACATTGTTCACGGTGACCGACCCCAGCAATTGCAAGATGTCAAATTCGTTGACCGTCGTGGTATCCCGAAAATCTCCCAGGGCCCTGTTCAGAAAGGCTCGCGCATCCTGTCCTTCAAAGAGAAATCTGAACGGGCCATCGCCCCCTAACCCGACGCGCAGACGGGATCGAAGAAGGATCTGAGGATCAGTCTGGCCGTTGCCGATTGCCTGGCTTGCCCGCCAGGGATGATCATAGGATTCAAACCGGGTCCGCTGCTCGAGACCAAGGTCGATCCAGTCGGGTAAATGCAGTGAGGTTTTGAGATATCGATTCCAGTCAAGTTCCCGCCGTTGATTGAGGACTGCATCGGCTGGTTCGATCCAATTATTTCCGGTTTGATCTGTAACTTTGAAGTAGCTCTCATTGGTGATCCAGCCCCTATCACGCATCAGCTTGAACACCGGGTCTTCGGTGTTCTTGAATACCCACGTTCCGTTGTTCTCGGCCAGTTCGCCATATTCGACGGCCTGTGCCGATGCCGCCTCGACGAGGAGGAGCAGGGCGGTCAGAAAGCGGCACCACCGAACTCTTCCAAACACGAATGCTCCTTTCCCGGGCGCTCTCGATTCGCAAACAATTTGTGCGTAGGGATGGTCGTCAGCCGCCACGCAGCGCATGGACTGTTCCTGTTTCGCTGGTGTCATATCCGCCCAAGGCATTCAGCTCGTCTCGAAACCGGCGGCTGAGAAGTGTTTCAAACAAATGGGCCAGGGTCGGATGGGATTTCAAATAAGCTTTGGGAACAACCAGATCGTAGCGTGCCGCTTGCAGCGGCACGAAGTCGAGATCGAAGAGTTGCGCGGCCGATCGGATTCCGATCCCCACATCGGCCTGGTGTTCCGCAATGGCTCTGGCCACCCTGAAATGTGTCGATGCGATGTGGTTATACCCTGGAACTTGCGTCGGCGCCACTCCCGCTGCCCGCAACCGCTGATCGAGCAGCAGTCTTGCCCCTGAGCCTTCTTCGCGATTGACCAGGGTTATCGTGGGGTCAGAAAGATCGGCGGCCGTGCGAATGGACAACGGATTTCCAGGCCGAACCAAGAATCCCTCCTCCCATGTCGCGAAGGTCACGACTTCATAGTTTGATCCTTTGAGAGATCGGCGGAGAAACGGCATATTCGACTCGCCGGTCACCGGATCGAAGAGATGGAGTCCCGCGACATGTACTTCGCCGCGTTGTAAGGCATGGAGTGCTGCTGTGCTGCCCATCGTCCATCCGATAACAGACGTCCGATCTTTCTGTCGCCGCATATGTTCGCCGGCCAGAAAGATAGCGGGGTCGCAGCCGGCTACGGAGATTTCCTGCTCGATCGTCTGTCGATCCCGAGAAAGTTTCACGCGGACGGTCGAGCCTGATCTGCCGCCGTGTGTTTCAACGACATACCCGTCAGCCGGGACGGTGAAGGACAGTTGCTCGCCCAATCCGGTGACGGGTCTCACGATGGTCCGCTTTCCAACAGTAGAGACCTTGACTCGGACTGGTTGTGCCCCCCGCTCCTCAACGCGAGGGAGGCGGCCGATCAGGGTGCCTTCAACGATGTCTTCTTCCTGGGCAAGGCTGAACAGGTCTTCGACGCGGCAGGTCAGCACCGAGGCTAAACGGAGGGCGACGGCGGTGGTCGGTAAGTACAAGTTGGATTCGATGGAGGAGACGGCTTGGCGCGTGATGCCCGCGCGTGTCGCGAGTTCGGATTGAGAAAGCCCTGTGCGAGTGCGGAAGGATTTCAGGTGGTTGGAAAATTTCGATGTCGAATCAGAGGAGGGTTGCCTGCTTGTCATGATGATCAAGTAGCAATAATACTTGTCGCATGTCAAGTATTATTGCGTCGAGACGGGCCGTACTCAACTCCATCATCCAAATTCATGGCTGGACAGTCACCGGTTGCTCCGATAGAAGTAGTTGTTCGTCTGAGTAGGGAAATGGTTCCAGGGAATCGACGTTCAGGCTGGAGGCAGATTGCTATGACAGTTCATACACAGGTATCGATGATTGGTATGTATGTTTTCATTGGACTCATCGGGGCATCGATACAGGCGCCTGCTGCCTCGGCGCAACAATTTGGGACCCCGAAGGGAGAGGAAGGCACGCGCATCTTCAAGGCGACGGAACACCCCCACTACAGCGGGCAATTTCATTTGTCAGGTCAGAAGGCGATGTTGATCGGAAGCATGAAGGATGAGGTTCCCTGGGATCACCTCGACTACGCCGGAAAGCAACTGACCTCGGTGGAGGGAACGATCGACATCGAGGTGAACGAGGTGACCAACAGCGGCCGAGTAGTCGCCGAGTTTGTCGAGGGTACCGACCGGTATCGGATCGTGTTTGACCGGTTCGCCGCGAGGGCTCCGTTCCAGGACGGTGGCATCGCCACCAGGATCTATGAGCATGGCGATTCAAACAACGGGGATCCTCTGTACCCGAAGACGTGGCTGTACCTGGGAGGGTGGGGCACGGCGACGATGTTCAAAAATGATGCGGTGCTCTATAGGGACTACGATGCCCATTTTATGGTGATGGAACGATCCCGCGATCCCAAGACACGCGAAGTGCGATATCCGACGAAGCGGGTGCTGCCCGGCGGGGAAACCGACCCGGCCGGCATGGAAATCGATCTGTGGGTCCGATCAAAGGAACAGAACACCAAGAATTTCCCCCCGTTTGAAACATTCGTCCATCTCTGCTGGGACGAAGTTATCTGGCGGAGTGCGCGCTAAGGCTGTTGGTCGAGCGAAACTCCCGGCTCGGTGCCTTCGCGTGCTCGTGGCCGGGAATGAGCCGATGGACCGGCTTCCTCTCATGGAACTTCCTCCGACTAAGCGGCACGCAATCTTGAACTAGACCTCCCCCTCCGAGTCCGTTACACTTCGTCGCGGTCAGAGGGGGACGCTCATGCGAGACGAACGAACAGCGGATTACTATGTGCTTCTGGAACTTCTGCCGACCGCTTCCGAGATCGAGATCAAAAAGGCCTGGCATGAGCAGCTCCAGGTCTGGCATCCCGACCGCTTCACGCATGCGCCAACGCTACATGCAAAAGCGGAGGCCCGAACCAAGCTCATTAACCAGGCGTACGAGACGCTGAGCGATCCCGCGGCGCGAGCGCGCTACGATGCGACGGTGCAGCCGGCGGCGCCTTCGACTGCTCGCGCCACACGGCCGTCCTCTGCGTCGTCCTATGCAGCTACTCCACCCAGGCAGGCGGCGCCTCAGCCTCGCGAGCGACGAGGACCACAGTCCCCCATCATGCTCGTGAAGCAGGAGCGAGGTACGGTCATGGTTCCGGCTATCCATCTCTACATCGATACCGGAGAACCCCATCCGTACGATTTCAGCGGCTTCACCAGAATCGCCGGGACGATGCGGGAGCCGTTGCCGACGGGGAACTATGCCGTTGCCGAAATGCCCGAGCTGCTGGCGATCAAGAGCCTCAACGTCGAAGTGTTCTATACGATCTTCTCCAATCCTCATGACAACCGCGCCGGGTTTCTCCCGGAGCTCGAACGGATGCTGGTTTACCCGGCCCGATTCCTGGTCATCGAAGGGGTCCTCACCCATAAGAAGGGCGGAGGCCGCCTGAATCAGTATCACAAGAATGGCGTGATGGATTTTCTTGATGCGTTGACCGCGCGGTATGGTCTACAGATCATCTATGCGGATACGCGAGACGAAGCGGAAGAACGCATTGCCAATCTTGCCGCCCTCCACTACTCCTACCACTTTGCCGAACAGATGGGATTCGGCCGTTGCCTGATGGAGAACGATGTGTAGGAGCGAACGGCGTGGGAAGAAGAGCGTATGGCCGATGGCTTATAGCACGACCAAAGACAATCCCAGGCTTTTCGTGTTCGTGGCATAGACCATAGGCCAGTAGCTCCCGGTATCTCCCACTTCTAAGCCAGATTTTCCGCCAGGCTTCGTAGACCACCACGGCCACGAGATCGGACAGAGTGAGGCTTCGGCTGTTGAGTCGCATCGGTTCGTGGATGTGTTGGGACTCAACGACTGTGTCCCGCAGTCCGCCGGCAGCTCATGGGTTTCCGGAACGAGGAGGGAGATATTACCCTTTGAACAGCTGAGCAATCCGTCCGATCAGATTGCTTATTGGGGGGGATTGAATCCGTGGGGATTGAGCCGCTGCCAGCGCCAGGTATCGGCGCACATGTCCGGGAGTCCACGCTCGGCCCGCCAGCCGAGCAGGTCGAGGGCTTTGCCGGGATGGGCATAGCAGGCCGCGATATCGCCAGATCGGCGAGGTGCCATGGCATAGGCGATTCGTGTTCCGCTGGCCTGCTCGAACGCTCCTACGATATCCAACACGCTATAGCCCTTGCCGGTGCCGAGATTCACCGTCAGGCACTCTGTTGATTGGCTCCATCGATCAAGTGTCTCAAGCGCTTTGAGATGGCCGGTAGCCAGGTCTACGACGTGAATGTAATCACGTACGCCGGTCCCGTCCGGCGTCGCATAGTCGTTGCCGAAAATAGTGAGATGCGGTCGACGTCCCACCGCCACTTGTGCGACGAAGGGCATCAGATTATTCGGCGTGCCCTGCGGGTCCTCGCCGATCAGCCCGCTCGGATGGGCACCGACCGGATTGAAGTAGCGCAGAATGCCCATACGCCAGGACGCATCGCTCCGCTGCACGTCGCGCAGGATCTCCTCCACCATGAGCTTCGACCGGCCATAGGGGTTGGTCGCAGAAAGCGGATGATCTTCCGTCAACGGCAACCGTTGCGGGTCACCATAGACCGTGGCGGATGAGCTGAACACCAGCTGTTTCACCCCGCATTCGCCCATGGCCTCCAGCAGGCGCAACGAACCAACCACATTGTTGTCGTAGTAGGAGAGGGGCTGTTGCACCGATTCGCCGACCGCCTTGAGACCGGCAAAATGTATCACCGCAGTCGCTTTACAGTGCCGCAAGGCGGCGATCAGCGCGGCACGATCGCGGCAGTCGCCCCGGATCAGCGGGACAGTCTTTCCTGTGATCTGCTGGACGCGTGCCAGGGCTTCAGGGTGGCTATTGCAGAAATTGTCGAAGACTGTGACGCCGAGCCCTGCCTGCAGGAGTTCTATGCAGGTATGAGATCCGATATAGCCGGCCCCGCCTGTGACGAGAATCATGCAGCCCCTCCGCTGAATCCAATCCGATGTGTGCTTCTGGTGCCAGGGTATCAGATCATGAGGGAAGATCAAGAAAGAGAAACTATATCTGTGAAGAATTGTATCTGGAAAACAGCGGGTGGAGAGCGTAGCGACCAGCTCGCGGCCGTGTTACTGAGAGCCTGTGATTTCAGAGTTGATGAACCAGTCGAGACATTCCTTACCGGCCGTTCTCGAATCCAACCTGCCGCCAGGCTTCGTAGACCACCACGGCCACGGCATTGGACAGATTGAGGCTTCGGCTGTTGGGCAGCATGGGCACGCGGATTCGTTGTGACTCGCCGACCGCATGAATCCGTTCCGTCGGCAGTCCACGAGTTTCGGGACCGAAGAGAAAGACATCATCCGATGTGTACCGAACCAGATCGAAGCGTTGCGTGCCTTTTGTGGACACGGCGAACATGCGGCGATTCTTGAAGCGCTCCGCGCAGTCGGTCCAATTGTCATACACGGCGAGGGTGGCAAATTCATGATAGTCCAATCCGGCTCGCATCAGTTGCTTATCGTCCATCGAGAATCCAAGCGGTTTTACGAGATGAAGCCGGGCGCCTGTATTGGCGCAGAGACGGATGATATTGCCGGTGTTTGGGGGGATTTCCGGCTGATAGAGGATGACGTCGAACATACTGGCTATAGAACGTGATCTGAGAGCCGATAGCTTATAACGGATAATAGGAACAAGGGGAATCCCTTTTTCGTGCCGCTTCTTGGTATTTGGTATAGTGGACAACCACGGCCTTATCTATCTCTGAATTTGTTCGGTCTATCTGATATGCAGCATAGGTCTCTATTTGTCGTGTCGCTGGTGTTGGTACTGGCTGTGGCGGTACGCAGTGTGGTGTACGCAGAAGTCTCAGCCAATATTTCAGACGCGCATGTGATCGAACAGGCGAAGGCGGTGTGGGAAAGCGGCGAGGTAACGAGTGCGCTCGAACTGCTTGATCATGGTATTCAAAGTCATCCACGGTCGGCGCTGTTACACAAACTACGGGGCGACATTCTTGCCACGTTCCGGGGCCCCCAAGAAGCGGTTCAGGCCTATGAGATGGCACTCACTGCAGAGCCGTCTGCGTTAGAGATCCGATGGGCGAAGTGGAGTCTGTTGGTTCGATGGGGGCAAAACGACGAAGCCATTGCGGAATTACGCCGGATTGCCGGGTTCGATCCGACCAATCCGCTGGCACATCTGAAATTGGCACAAGAACTTCGGAAGCTCGACCGGCTGGAGGAATCGTTGGAGTCGTATCAAGAGGCCGTCCGACTGAGACCGGACTTGCTCGGCTGGCGATTGGCCCTGGCGCGCGCGCAGTTCGACGTGCTGGATTATCAAGGCGCAGAGGCGGGGGTGCGGGCTGTCTTAGAGCAACTCACGCCTGGCTCACCGCTGGAGATCCCGGCTAAGAATCAGCTCGCGCAATTGTACGAATCCATGGAGCGGGGACGGCGATTCACTCCTGCACTGACAGCGGGCGCTACCGAGGCTCAGCTGCGGGAATGGGCTGCTATTCGCGCAGAGGCGTGGAAGCTGTTTGCGGCAGGCCGCTATCAAGAGGCTGAGCCGGTCTATCGGCAGATGCTGGCGCTGAATCCCAGGGACGCGCTTGCCACGCATCAGTTGGGAGTCACGCTTATGCAGTTGGGACGGTGCAAGGACGCGTTGTCTGTGTTCGGAAAAATGTCGGATCTGGATCCCAGCGAGGAGGACTATGCCGACACGACATTTCGGATGGGGCAATGCCTTGTGGAACTGGAGCAGTGGGAAGATGCATTCGTGCATTTTCAGATGCTCTATGATGCAGCGGTTGAATTTGAGGAGAGCAACAAGAATGTGATCCTTCCAGCGGGCACGCGTGTGCTCTCAAAGGAAAAATTAGCCCGGTGGCTGGATAAAGTGCGGCCGCATGTTCCTGAGCTGGCGGCAGTCAAGGATGAGGCCGCAGAGAACAGCAAGGGCGGACCTGGCCAGGTTGTATCCAAAGAATTGCCGGTGGAAGAGGTCTATGCAAAGGCTACCGAGCGGGTGAAGCCGCAGAAGGCAATGGATCAGGCGGCGACACTTGTAGGCCGGGATGCGGATTTCAGCTGGTTTCGTTTCGTGATTCCGGCAGGCACCGTCATGCGCGACGATTTTCCCACGGGGGCACACGAGTACATTCCGCTCAATCCCAGCGATACATTTTCTATCGCGCAACGCGAGATCTACTTGGTCTTTGGCTTAGTGTCGGATTCATTCGATGCGGTGCCGCTCACGGCGCGTTGTACCGTGGAGTCGTCGGATATGACGGATGAGTCTCGCGTGGCGGCACAGGATCATGTGCTCACATCGATGAGCGACCGGTCCGGGTATTTTATGCTTACTCCGCCGACAACCGGATGGGCACCGGGCCTGTACCGCTGCGGGTTGTTCGCGGGAGAACACATGTCTGCATACACCCAGGTCGATGAAGTGCGGTTCCGGATCGTCGAACCCGGTGAGTGAATGCAGATGCGTATCGTTCACGGCGTCGGGTTCAAACCAAATCGGTCAGCCGTCAGTTGGGTCGATGCTGTTTATGGCCGGTCTTTTCTGCCACTGGAGTTTCAAAAGCACGGCGTGGTACACACGAGCACATGAGTGCGGCGGGTTCGACGTTCATCGGCATTATCGGCGCGGTTGTTTTTCTGCTGGCGGTATTCTCGTTCAGCCAAAGAAATTGGAAGGGCGGCTGTCTCTGGCTGCTGGTGGGGGCGGGGGTGATCGTGCTGTTGACTTATCTGGATAAGCCGTCAGCTGCGTTGTGGCGATAGCAGGTTCACCGGTCAGCGGTTAGGGTCAGCAGTATCCTCAACGGTGATTTTCAGCCAGCGACCGGCTGTTGGTAATCGACCTCGATTTTGAAACCAAGGTCTTCAATCATGCCCCAGACTTCCGGCGCAGGCGCGCCCGGCGTCGTGAGATAGCCATTCACGAAGAGCGAATCGGCCGGATACAGCGCCAACGGCTGGAGGCTGCGCAGATTGTGTTCGCGACCGCCCGCGACGCGGAGTTCGGTGCGAGGGTGAAGAAATCGGAAAAGGCACAGCACTTTCAAACAGCGTTGCGGCGTCAGATGATCGCAGTGCTCCAGCGGAGTCCCGGCGGCGGGATGAAGCGTATTCAGCGGAATAGAATCGGGCTCGACTTCGCGCAAGGCCATCGCCAGGTCGATCAAATCTTCATCCTGTTCTCCCATGCCCACGATCCCGCCCGAGCAGATTTCCAATCCGGCCGTCCGTGCGTTCTTGATCGTGGCGAGCCGGTCTTGGAACGTGTGGGTGGTGCAAACGGAGGCATGGAACGCCTCGCTGGTATTCAAGTTGTGGTTCACACGGTCCACCCCTGCGGCTTTGAGCCGCTTGGCCTGGCCTTCATTCATCAAGCCGAGTGAACAGCAAATCTGAATGGGAATCTCCTGCTTGATGGCGCGGACGGCTCCGGCAATCTCGTCGATTTCCCGATCCAGCGGACTCCGGCCACTGATCACGATGCAATAGCGCTGCGCTTTAGACGCGGCGGCCTGCCTCGCGCCCTCGACCATCTGTTTCTGCGGCAATAAGTTATAGCGCTCGATGGGCGCGGTTGAGACGGCGGATTGTGAGCAGTAGTGACAGTCTTCCTGGCAGGCGCCGCTTTTGGCGTTCTGCAGCATTTGCAGACGAACGGTCTTCCCAAAATAGCGGGATCGGACACGAAAGGCCGCATGCAGCAGGTCCAGCAGATCGTCGTCAGACGATTGGAGTACAGCGAGGCATTCATCTCTGGTCAGGGATTCGTCTTGCAGGGCTTTATCGGCAAACCGTTGAAAATCCGTCATGCGTCAATGCTCCGCGCTGTTGAAAATGATGATGGGATAATAGGACGGCCAAAACCTACACGGTTTCAAACGGAGAAGCAATGCCTTGGTAGGGGATGGCGCGAGCAGACGCGGCAGTTGCTCCTGATCCGTCCGCCGGCTGTGTGGCTTCGAGCCAGGGGAGTGCGGTCAGCGTGTTCCAGCGGGCACAGCGCCTGCAGCGGCCGGACCATTCGACGGACTCTTGCTGGCACTGCGTGCAGATGTAGGGAACGACGACGCGTTTTTTGAAGCTGAGCGCCTTTTTGAGTTCGATGATGGCCTGTTCGAATTGCTGCTTGCGCAAGAAGAGGTTGGCCATGATCTTGTGGTAATCGAGCAGATGGTCTTGTGGTCCTTCGATCGTTGAAAGAATATCGAAGGCTTCATCGATCATTTCAAGACGGTAATAGAGCTTGCCCAGATAGAACTGCAGCACGGGATTTTGCGGGTCCTGCTGCAGCGCGTCCTGGTACACACGGATGATTTCGCCCGGCTCCCCCTGGTCCAGGAACAATTCTTCAAGCCGATGCAGGATAATCACGCTCCGCGTTCTGGTATAGACCTTCTTTAAGATTTCGACGGCATCTTTGGTCTTGCCTTCATGGATCAGGATTTCGCCGAGTCCGATATAGGCGGGCAGGAAGCTGCGGTCTTTTTTAATGGCGCCCCGGAAATAGCGGCGGGCTTTATCCGGGTGTCCACGTTCGAGCAGCTGGCGGCCGACCTCATACATGTACCCGATCAGCAACGCGTTCTCAGCCTCTTTTTCCTGATTCGGAAGATGGGCCTTGAGAAGGCGATGCTGGATTTCCAGCGCCTCGCTCCACCGCTCCAGGCGAATGTTCAGGTCCCGCTTGCGAATGAGTGCCGTCAAATTGTCCGGCTCAAGCTTCAGGATTTTTTGGAATGACTGGAGCGCTTCCTCATAGCGTTTCGCGCCTTCGAGATCTTTGCTCAATTCCAGCAGCACTTCGATATTGCGCTCGTCGACACGATGGGCATGCTGGTGCAACCGGATCGCTTCGGGGAAATTCTGCTCAGCTCGATAGATGTTCCCCAGCCATAGCAGGGAATCAGCCCGGTTGGGGTCGATGGCGAGGGCTTTCTCGAAGAGCGTAATCGCTTCCATCGTGCGTTTCGACATGAAGGCATGAGTTCCATCACGATGCAGTGTGTCGACTTTTTCTTTGCGGCGCACGAGCCGGTTGCTGCGCCAGTTTATGATCGCATGGGCCGTTTGCTGCAGGCCGACGACGAAGGTGACGAAGACCGCCCCGATGGCCATAGAGATCAGGACGAGCGTGACGGGGCTAAGTTCGAATTCAGCCGACGAACTTGTATGGATAAGGACTGTCCCCGGATTCAGTTCTCGGAAATAGCTGTAGATGAAGACGCCGGCACTGACGAAGAAGATTGTGATGAGTAGTCTGAGCATGGCTAGACCGTTTTGTGCGCAGCCGCTTTCCGTACGACGATGCGCCGTTTAGGCGCGGCTACCGGAGCAGGTGCCTCCTCGGGAATCGGGAGCTGCGTTGCATCGCTCCATAGCCGTTCCAGGGCATAGTGCGATCGGGTATCCTGCCGGAAAATATGGGCAACGACATCGCCGAAGTCGAGCAACACCCACTGCCCCGATGACGTTCCTTCAATACTCAGCGGACGCTGGCCGCTGCGAGAAAGTGTGCCGTCGATATAGTCGGCAATCGCGCGCGTCTGCCGATCCGATTCAGCCGATCCGATCACCAGGTAATCGGCCACAGAGGTGAGCGGGGCGACATGCAGCACCTGGACATCGACGGCCTTCTTATCAAGCATCGCCTTGCCGATGGCGAGGGCGGTGGCCTTAGATGTTTGTGCGATCGCAATCCTCCTGATATAGGCGATGCTGAAGTATATAGGATTCGACAGGGGGCGGCAACACATTTGCCTGCGCCGTCCTTTGTCGGATCCGTTGTCGGATCTCAGACGAGGAAATAGAGCATGGCGGGATCGGGAGGCAGATGATGCCGCTGCAGGAGGGCATCGCAATATCCAATTGCG
>FSSH01000288.1_pt1 | contig 32723 bp, 25 predicted proteins | sample 1166101 | NCBI WGS metagenome assembly FSSH01 (sample SAMEA32972668, study PRJEB13176) | freshwater metagenome | biome: Drinking water system; feature: Biomass in drinking water that filtered by 0.45 um membrane; material: drinking water | place: USA | collected 2012-12-20 | depth 0 m
GTTGTCATGGGTTGACCTGCTCGCGCCTGTAGTATGTACGTAATTCCTGGTTCATGCCTGATGCCCTCACAGGCATGTGCAGCTTTGCCACAAGCGAAATGAATACCATGGCAAACATTCTGCTCCCCGGTGATTTCACGACCATGCCATGGAAGAATGGCGGCGGGGTAACCCACGAGATTGTGCGCGACGAGCGCCATGGCGCCATGCTGTGGCGCCTCAGTATTGCCGAGGTCGCCAGCGACGGCGCCTTTTCGCTTTTTCCCGGCATGACACGGCTGCTGACGGTCATCGCTGGCAACGGTATGACCCTCGAAGCAGACGACGTCATCCTGACCGCAAAGCCGCGCCAGCCCGTACGCTTTTCCGGCGATACCGCGCTCTTCGGACGCCTGACGAAAGGCCCGGTGCGCGACCTCAATTTCATCTTCGACGCAAGCACGATCAACGCCGACATGTCACGACTTGACGGTCCGGTCGAAGCCAATCTGCACGCCACCGCTGTCGCTGCCGCGATCTGCATCGAGGGGCTTGTGCAGGTTGACGGAGTGCTGCTTCCCCTGGGTGCCGCAGCGCTCGGCCGCCGGCAGCAGCTCGTCCTGTCTGCCGGGAGTTGCGTCATCGTGATCATCGCCGATGCGGTACTGCCCATGACCGTCTAGCGTGTCGTAAAAAGCGAATGGGCGACCTGGCGCCAGCGTCTGTGTACCGCCTCGCGCGCTATGTGCCGCCCGCGATGCACCCGGTGGCGACCAGCCGACCACACATCAGTAATGATGGTATCCGAGCCGGCGAAAATGAAACCATCGACGATGTGGTCAGCGTCAAGCGCGCACAGCGCCGGATGGGTGCTGTCGATGGCAACAAGATCGGCAAGCTTGCCGACAGCAATCGCGCCGCAATTGCGTCGCAGCGCCTGCGCTCCGCCGCGCGCCGCTCCTTGATAGAGGTGGAGACCAACCGAACCGACATCCGCAACCATGACGTTGCGTTCGAGATGACGCAGGCGCTGGGAATATTCAAGCGTTCGCAATTCTTCGCTGAGCGAGATGCGCACATTGGAATCGGAGCCGATACCAAACGCACCGCCGGCGGCGAGCCAGGAGCGGCCATTGAACGGCCCGTCACCAAGATTTGCCTCGGTGATCGGGCACAGGCCGACGACCGTCCCGCTTCGCGCCAGCCCCGCCGTTTCTGCGTCATTCATGTGAGTGGCGTGGATCATGCACCAGCGATGGTCGAGCGGCAGATTGTCAAGCGCCCACGCCACTGGTCGGGTCCCGAGCCAGGCAGTGATATCGTCGACTTCCTTTGGTTGTTCGGCGATGTGCATGTGGATCGGACCATCACCGACGATCGCCAGAAGTGCGGCCAGATCCTCCGGCGTGGTTGCGCGCAATGAATGCGGAGCGATGCCGACAATAGTATCGTGCAGCGCCGCCTTTGCCCCCAGGCGCACGTCCTCGACCAGCTCAAGATAGCTCTCCAGCGTGTTGGCAAAGCGCAACTGGCCGCCAGCAAGCGGCGCTTGGCCGGCTCCGCCATAGCTGTAGAGCACGGGCAGATGGGTAAGCCCGATGCCGCACTCCGCTGCTGCCGCCATGATTCGCAGCGACAATTCCGCCGGCCTGTCATAAGGCTTACCGTCGCTCTGGTGATGAAGATAGTGGAACTCGCCGACCGACGCGTAGCCCGCTTCCAGCATCTCGACGAAAACAAGGGCGGCAATCGCCTCCACCATCTCCGGCGTCAGTCGCCCGAGAAAACGGTACATCATCTCCCGCCATGTCCAGAAACTGTCGCGCCCGGCCGCGCGGTGTTCCGTCATCCCGGCCATCGCCCGCTGGAAACTGTGACTGTGCAGATTGGCGAGCGCCGGCAGCAGCGTATCAACGAGCGTATCGCCAGCCAGTGCAGCAGCCCCGGTTTCCAGCGCCGTGATTTGACCTTCGGCAATCGTCAGGCGCACATTTTCGCACCACCGCCCATCGATCAGCGCTCGCTTGGCAAAGATCATAAAGCACCTCTGATTATGTCTAGACATAATAATTCTAATCGCATAGAGGGTATGCGAGCAACTGGTTTGTTCCGTGCCTGGATCAGCGCTCCGCCATGACGCAAAACCCCGCCTTGTTCACTGCCAGCCGCATCGCCACCATGGAGGCGTTGGACACACCCTACGGCTTGATCGAGGACGGCGCGATCGGGGTTGAGAATGGCGTGATCGCTTATGTTGGCGCCAGCGATCAGATACCGGCGCGGTTTGCCACGCTACCCCGTCATGATTTCGGCAACCGGCTGGTAACGCCGGCGCTGATTGATTGCCATACTCATCTCATCCATGGCGGTAACCGGGCGCATGAATTCGAGATGCGTCTCAAAGGCGCCACTTACGAGGAAGTGGCGCGCGCTGGCGGCGGCATCCTGTCAACCGTTCGCGCCACCCGCGCTGCAACCGTCGATGAACTCGTCGAAAGCGCCCTGCCGCGCCTCGACGGTCTCATCGCCGAAGGCGTGTCGCTGGTCGAGATCAAGTCCGGCTACGGGCTGACGATTGACAGCGAATGCACCATGCTGCGCGCTGCCCGCAGGCTGTCAGCCTTGCGCCCGATTGATATCCGCACCTCCTATCTCGCCGCTCATGCCGTGCCGCCGGAATATGCGGGCCGGGCGGACGCCTATATCGACGAGGTGTGCATCCCGGGCCTGCGCGCTGCCCACGCTGAAGGTCTTGTCGACGCGGTCGACGGGTTTTGCGAGGGAATTGCCTTTTCCACGACGCAGATGGCGCGGCTTTTTAGCGAGGCAAAACGACTTGGCCTGGCAGTCAAGCTTCATGCCGAGCAGTTATCCAACCTGGGTGGCGCCAAACTCGCCGCGAGCTTCGGCGCGCTGTCATGCGAGCACCTTGAATATGTCGATGGCGAAGGCATAGCCGCCATGGCGGCTGCCGGATGCGTCGCTGTCCTGCTCCCCGGGGCCTTCTACACGCTGCGCGAAAAACAGATGCCACCGGTTGACGGCTTTCGCCAGGCGGGCGTGCCAATTGCCGTCTCGACCGATCTCAATCCAGGCTCCTCGCCTCTGGGCTCGCTGCTGCTTGCCATGAACATGGCCTGCACGCTGTTTCGCATGACGCCGGAAGAGGCCCTCGCCGGCACCACGAGACACGCAGCCCGGGCGCTCGGCTGTGATGATCGAGGCAGGATCGCCGCCGGGCTGAAGGCTGATCTGGCGGTGTGGAATTGTGCTGAGCCGGCTGAGCTTTCTTATCGCTTTGGTGTCAATCCGCTTCATGCCCGCATTATCGGAGGCTGTCTGTGAAAGTCATGACCTTGCAACCCGGCGCCGTCGGTCTTGATACGCTCGCAGCCATCTACTGGGCCGAGGCGCCCGCGCGCCTTCATGATAATGCCCGCCCCGGCGTCGAAGCGGCTCATGCCCGGATTGCTGCCGCAGCTGCCGGCAATCTCCCCGTCTATGGCGTCAATACCGGCTTTGGCAAGCTGGCCTCCCTCAAGATCGAGGCGCGCGATACCGCTACCCTGCAGCGCAATCTCATCTTGTCGCATTGCTGCGGGGTGGGTGAGCCGATTGCCCGCCGCCATGCCCGGCTGATGATGGTGCTGAAACTGCTGAGCCTTGGGCGCGGCGCCTCTGGCGTGCGCTGGGACGTGGTGGCGCTCCTCGAAGGGATGCTTGCGCAGGGCGTGACGCCGGTGATCCCGGCGCAAGGCTCAGTGGGCGCGAGCGGTGATCTCGCCCCGCTTGCCCATATGGCAGCGGCGATGATCGGCGAGGGACAGGCCGAATATCAGGGCAATGTCATGCCGGCTGGCGCGGCGCTTGCCGCAGCCGGCCTCAGCCCCGTTGTCCTTGGACCCAAGGAGGGATTGGCGCTGATCAACGGCACCCAGTTCTCCACCGCCTTCGCGCTTGCCGGGCTGTTTGAAGCCTGGCGCGCGGCGCTGGGCGCGCTGGTGATCTCGGCACTATCGACCGATGCCATCATGGGCTCGACCGCCCCGCTGAGCCCGGCCATCCACGCGTTGCGCGGCCATGCCGGGCAGATCGCGGCGGCAGCCTATATGCGCACGTTGCTGGAAGGCTCAGCCATCCGCGAAAGCCACCGCCATGACGATAGCCGTGTCCAGGATCCCTATTGCATCCGCTGCCAGCCGCAAGTGACGGGCGCGGCGATGGACGTGCTGCGCATGGCCGCCCGTACCCTCGAAATCGAGGCCAATGCCGCCACCGATAACCCCCTCGTGCTGATCGAGAGTGGCGAGATCGTCTCGGGCGGCAATTTCCACGCCGAGCCTGTGGGCTTTGCCGCCGATATGATCGCGCTTGCCATCGCCGAGATCGGCGCCATCGCACAACGCCGCGTAGCCCTCATGGTTGACCCGGTGCTGAGTTTTGATCTGCCGCCCTTTCTCACCCCCAATCCCGGCCTCAACTCGGGCTACATGATTGCTGAAGTGACGAGTGCGGCGCTGATGAGCGAAAACAAGCATCTCGCCACACCTTGCGTCACCGATTCAACGCCGACGAGTGCCAATCAGGAAGACCATGTGAGCATGGCCGCCCATGGCGCCCGGCGCCTGCAGCGCATGATCGAAAACCTCAACCGCATCCTTGGTATCGAGGCCTTGTGCGCCGCGCAGGGCATCGAATTTCGCCAACCCCTGGTGACGAGCACGCCGCTCGCCAAGGTTGTCGCCTGCCTGCGGCAGGTGGCGCCGCGTCTGGAGGAAGATCGCTATCTCGCGCCAGATCTTGAAGCTGCCGCTACCCTTGTCGCCAGCGGCGCGCTGGTGGAAGCAACCCGCATCGCCGCGCCCGCGCTTTCCGTCTGAGTTGAGAGGACATTCCCATGTTTGACCGCAAGAACGCTCGCGACATTTTCCCCGCCACCGGGCCGGAGCGTACCGCCAAATCCTGGCAGACGGAAGCAGCGATGCGCATGCTGATGAACAATCTCCATCCCGATGTCGCCGAAAACCCGCATGAGCTGGTGGTCTATGGCGGCATCGGGCGGGCCGCCCGCTCATGGGGTGATTTCGACCGTATCGTTGCCGCGCTCACAGACCTTGAATCGGACGAGACGCTCATCGTCCAATCAGGCCGCCCGGTGGCGGTGGTGAAAACCCATGCGGACGCCCCGCGCGTGCTGATCGCCAATTCGAACCTCGTGCCGAACTGGGCCAATTGGGCGCATTTCAACGAGCTCGATAAAAAGGGCCTGATGATGTACGGGCAGATGACGGCCGGCTCATGGATCTATATCGGCACGCAGGGCATTGTTCAGGGTACTTACGAAACGTTCGTGGAAGCGGGCCGCCAGCATTATGGCGGCAATCTGAGAGGCAAATGGATCCTCACCGCCGGACTTGGCGGCATGGGCGGCGCGCAGCCGCTCGCCGCCGTCATGGCGGGCGCCTGTTGCCTGGCGGTTGAATGCGACGAGACGCGCATCGATTTCAGATTGCGCACCCGCTATGTCGATGAGAAGGCGCAGACGCTGGACGAGGCGCTCACCCTCATCGCCCGCTGGACCATGGCAGGCGAGGCAAAATCAGTCGGGCTCGTCGGTAACGCCGCCGACGTCTTTCCCGAACTCGTCAAGCGCATGAAGTCCGGCGGCCCTCGCCCTGATATCGTCACCGACCAGACCTCCGCGCACGATCCGCTGCATGGCTACCTGCCGCAGGGCTGGAGCGTGGCTGAATGGCGGGCGAAGCAGGAGAGCGAGCCCAGGGTGGTTGAAAAGGCAGCGCGCGCCTCCATGCGCACCCATGTGGCCGCCATGGTTGATTTCTGGAACGCCGGTGTGCCCACACTCGATTACGGCAATAACATCCGCCAGGTTGCCAAAGACGAGGGGCTGGAGAATGCGTTTGCCTTCCCCGGCTTCGTGCCGGCCTATATCCGCCCGCTCTTTTGCCGCGGCATCGGCCCGTTCCGCTGGTGCGCGCTGTCGGGTGATCCGCAGGATATCTACAGGACCGACCAGCGCATGAAGGAGCTGTTCCCGGACAACGCCCCTCTCCACCGCTGGCTCGACATGGCACGCGAGCGCATCGCCTTTCAGGGGCTGCCGGCGCGCATCTGCTGGATCGGGCTTGGTGATCGCCACAAGGCCGGCCTGGCCTTCAACGACATGGTGGAAAGCGGCGAGGTGAAAGCCCCGATCGTGATTGGCCGCGACCATCTCGATTCAGGTTCTGTTGCCTCGCCCAACCGCGAGACGGAAGCAATGAAGGACGGGTCGGACGCAGTGAGCGACTGGCCGCTTCTCAATGCACTCGTCAACACCGCCTCTGGCGCCACCTGGGTGTCGCTCCATCATGGCGGCGGGGTCGGTATGGGCTTTTCGCAACATGCCGGCATGGTCATCGTCGCCGATGGCACAAAGGAAGCCGCCAAACGGCTGGAGCGCGTGCTGTGGAATGATCCGGCCTCGGGCGTCTGGCGTCATGCGGATGCCGGTTACGAGGAGGCGATCACCTGCGCCAAGGAGAAGGGCTTGAGATTGCCAACAGTACTGGGCAATTGACGCCGCGATAAGGCCTGCCCGACAGAGCGTCGGACAGGCCAGTTGCAAACAGTCAGGCAGGCCTCAGATCACATTCTTGGCCATCTGATCGGCGATGTATTCGGCCTGTCGAATGGCGAGGGCTACAATCGTAAGCGTTGGGTTTTCAGCAGCGCCCGTGGTGAACTGGCTGCCATCGGACACGAACAGATTCTTGATGTCGTGGGTCTGGCCATATTTGTTCACCACCCCGTCGCGCGCCTTGTCCGACATGCGATTGGTGCCGAGATTATGCGTCGAGGGGTAGGGCGTGGTCGGGAAGCTCCGGGTTGCACCGGCTGCTTCATAAATCGCCGATCCCTGGCGATAGGCATGCGCGCGCATGGCAATGTCATTGGGGTGATCGTCGAAATGCACATTGGCGACAGGGATGCCATATTTGTCCTTGGCGCTGGCATGGAGTGTGATGCGGTTCTTTTCCTGCGGCATGTCCTCGCCAACGATCCACATGCCGGCCATGTTTTCATAGGAATCAAGGGCGGTTGTGAACTCGCGGCCCCAGGCACCGGGATCAAGAAAAGCCGCCATGAAGGGCAGGCCGAGGGACAGGGTCTCAAGCTCGTAGCCAGCAACAAAGCCGCGTTTCGTGTCGTGATGCGCCTCGTCCTGGATGATGCCGGCCATGGTGGTGCCGCGCCACATCTTCACCGGCTTGTCAAAGACCGCATAGACCGAACCTGTCATGTGACGCATATAGTTTCTGCCGACCTGGCCGGATGAATTGGCCAGACCGTTGGGAAACATAGCCGAGTGCGAGTTCAGCAACAGGCGCGGGCTTTCAATCGAATTGCCGGCGACCGCCACCGCGCGAGCCTTCTGGCGCTGCTCCTTGCCATCCTTGTCGTAATAGAGAACGCCGGTGACTTTGCCTTTCTGATCATGCTCGATCTTGAAGACATGCGATTGCGGGCGCACCTCAAGTTTGCCGGTCGCCTCGCCGCGCGGCAATTCGGCGTTCAGCGTCGACCATTTGGCCCCCGATTTGCACCCTTGAAAGCAGAAGCCAATCTGCTGGCAGGCCCCACGCCCCTGGCGTGGCTGCGAGTTGATGGCCATGCGCCCGGTATGCACGTCCTTGTAGCCGATCTTCTTGGCGCCGGCCTCGAACACCTTGAAGTTATTGCTGCCCGGCAGGCCGGGAATGCCATGGGTGCGCGTGACACCCATGCGGTCCTCGGCGCGGTCGTAATAGGGAGCGAGATCGGCAAGTGTCAGCGGCCAATCGATCAGGTTGGCGCCGGCTACATTGCCATAGGTCGTGCGCGCCTTGAATTCGTGCTCCTGGAAGCGCAGCGACGCGCCCGCCCAATGGGTGGTCGAACCACCCACCGCCTTGACGATCCATGCCGGCAATTGCGCGAAATCCCTGGCAACACGCCAGGAGCCCGATGTCATGCGCTGATCGGTCCACGCCAGCTGGGCAAAGGATTCCCATTCATCATTGATGAAATCCTCGGCCTCATACCGCTTGCCGGCTTCGAGGCACACCACCTTAATTCCCTTCAGCGCCAGATCGGTCGCGAGTGTTCCCCCGCCTGCACCCGATCCCACCACCACCACGACGCTGTCATCATTGAGCGCGAATGTAGCCATGACCCATGTCCTCCTTTTACTTTTCTTGCGCTCGTCAGAGCCAGGTGATGTCGCTGAAGCCACGATTGACGTAGCCGCCCTTCGAGGCGCTCTCGCCTTCATAACCAAAGGCCGGCCATACTTCCTTCTGGTTGTAGAGGCTGACCACCAGATCGCCACGCAGCTTCTTGAACAGGCCGCCCGTCTGGATACGCCGCAGGAGATTGACGCGGTCACGCTCCCAGCCAACGCCGGCATAGACGGTCTTGTATTTTTCACGGGCAAAGCCATCGAGCTCGGCAACGCCGCTCTCGATCAGGGATTTGAGCTTGGCGTCCTTGGCGGCCTTTTCATCATAGGTCTTGACGGCAAGCGCATAAAATTTGTCGGCAATCTTGTCGTGCGGGAAGATGTCGCGCGCCATCTTGACCAGCGTGCGCATGGTCTCAGGCTTCAGACCGGTCGCTTCAAGCCCCCACGCCTCGCTCGTGTGGATGAGGGCATTGCCTGAGACCGCCATCGCCGCAATGGCGCTGGCGCTTAAAAGAAAATGACGGCGGCCAAGATCATCTGGCCGATGCTCTTCTTGATTTGTCGTATCCATGGCGTTTCTCTCCGTTATCGATGCCGTTTATGTAAAACCACGACGTGCCGCTTATTTGCAGCCTTCTCAGTGGTAGCGCCCGTGCCGTTGCAGAATTTCTATCTTGTATCCGTCGGGATCCTGGACAAAGAAGAATTTGGCGAAGAGTTTTTCTTCGCGCATGAATTCCTTGACAGGAGTTGGGTTTAATCCCGCCGTCGCGAAACGCGCATGCTCACTGGCAAGATCCTCGACGACGAAGGCGATGTGCCCATAGGCATCGCCATGATGATAGGGCTCGCTTCGCCCGTGATTGATCGTCAATTCAACCTCGAAATCGGCTTGCACGTTGCGCATATAGACGAGGGTGAAACCGTCGAAGACCAGCCGTTCGGCAATCGCGAGGGCAAAGGCACGCTCGTAAAATTCAACCGAACGCTTCTCGTCGAGAACGCGGATCATCATGTGAATGGCTTTAGCCATGCCTGTCTGCTCCCGATTGGTTGGCACTCACTCAGCTCTTGCCTGAAAGGCTTTTGAGATAATCAATGATCAGGCGCCGTTTCATCGGATCAGCCTGACGATAAAGCATGGTGACGCCGGGCCTCATGGCCTGCGAATCGGTAATCCAGCGATCCATGGTCTCTTCGTTCCACACAAAGCCGCTAGTCGTCAGCGCTTCGGAGTATTTGAACCCCTCAAGCGTCGCGGCGGGTTTGCCGAACCGATCAGAAAGATTAGGTCCCTGGCGGGGTGGGGCACCTGGTTCAACTGCGTGGCAGACGGCACAGCTGGTGACGAATTGCTTTTGTGCCGCCGCAAGGTCGCTGGTTTGTGCCCACGCTGTTCCAGCCCAAGCCGGCACCACCATGCAAAGTACCGCAATTGCCCTCACGCCCGGTCGCGCGGCGTCGGCCAACATCATTCTTCTGACAAGGCGTCGATGCATCCGTCCTCCCGCTCAGTTTGTGCCCTGTGCGGAAAACTAGGCGCATTTGTCCCATGGCTGGTAGTATATCTCTACTACGCCAGCATAACAGTCCGTTTTTCTTTGGTGAGTTGGGGTGTTGCGAGATTACGTAAGGGAAAATCGTTCAACCCACCGGGCAGGTCTGATTTGCCACGCACTTCTTCAACATAAGTGAGGCAGGCGCAGCGCAGAAGGGAAGCAAAATTTGTGACCTCACCTTGGAAAGCCAAGACTTCGTCGTGCAGCTTCGTCAGAAATTTGGCGATCGTGACGCCCTCCTTGGCTGCAATCTCATCGAGAATGGTCCAGAACGCCGCTTCAAGCCTGATGGATGTGGCGTGTCCGCCCAAGCGGATGGAGCGGGTCAGGAAGCGGTAGCGTTCAGCCGGCTGACCAGAAAATATCCAACACATCTTCGCCTCCCCTGAGTTTGTCCATGATCGTGCCAACATCTGCAGCGGTTGGCTTGGGTCCTTTGAGGACCAGAACATCATGAGACTAGCCGAGAGCCGGCTCTGTGCCCAACAAGAAAATCGAACGCAGATCGCCTAGCGGCTATGCAGCGGGCGGATACATTGCGCGCCACGATAAGTTGGCCAGCCATTGCGGGCGGACCGCAACCGGTTGCGTGCCTCGGGGAAAGCCAGTTCTCGCGTCAGGCCAGGTCAGGGTAACACAAGGGCCGCGCGCTGGCCCATCTAGCGGGCTTGGCGCGCTCGCCACCAATCGCGCCCCCGGAACCACGCCGTCATCAGCGGCAGGAACCACGGCCGTCCATCGTAGAAGGGCAGGGCACGAAACGGTATATCGTCGAACGCGGTGGCGCCCTCGGGGTTGCCCAATATCTTCTGCGCCAGGCGATGGCCGAGCCATGGCATCAGCGCCACGCCCGAGCCATTGCAGCCCAGCGCATACCACACGCCTCCCCGCTGGCCGATGCCCGGCAGATCAGAGCGTGTCATGGCGACATTGCCGGTCCAGGCATGGGTGATCGCAGTGTCGCGCAGATCGGGAAAAATGGCGACGAGCTCGCGCCGCAGCCGCTCGCCGGCCTCCTGCAGCTGGATCGGGTGAAGTGCCGCCCTCCCGCCAAGGATGAGGCGTTTGCCATCGGGTGAGGGGCGGTAATAAAGGTGCTTCTCGCGCGTTTCAACGATCATCCTGCCATTGGGGATGAGCGCGCGGACGCGGTTCTCGCCGATCTCTTCGGTGGCAATCAGATAGCTCGGGAAGGGGACGAGGCGGCGCGCTAAATCTGCAACAGCCCGCCCGGAATAGCCGTTGGTCGCCACCACCACGTCGCCCGCCACCACGACGCCACCGGCGGTGATCACGCGGTGCTGCCGCTCGCCGGTCTCGATGCGCAGAACCGGGTTATAGCCCGCCACCACGACGCCGGCGTTGCGCGCCACCGCCAGCAGACCCTGCTGGAAGAGGGCGGGGTGGACGGCGCCATGGGAGTGGAAAACAAGCCCGCCCTGATAGCAGTCGCTGGCGATCTCGCGGTGAAGCGCGCTTTTGGGGATGATCTCGACCGGCAGGCCGACATCGCGCGACAGCAGGTCCGCCTCGCGGCCCATCGTGTCGTAGTCAGCCATCGTCCAGGCGCCGCGAAAGCGCCCCACATGTTGCAGCCGCGCGTCGATACGCTCAGCCTCGATCATCTCCTTGACGAAGGCAAGAGACGCCATACCGGCCTCGATCATCGCTTTTGCCTTCGGCGCGCCATGCGCTGCGATGAGCTTCGAGTAGGACAGGCGGTGGCCATGGCCGATCATGCCGCCCGAGCGGCTGGAAGCGCCTGCGCCTGGGGCGTCCGCGTCCAGCACCACGACCGAGCGCCCGGCGCGCGCCAAAGTGAGTGCGGCCGACAGCCCGGCATAGCCAGCCCCCACCACCGCCACATCCACTTTGGCCGGCAACGTGATGTTGGCTGCTGCCTCGCGGGGCGCGTCCTGCCACCAATAGGGATCCTGCGTGAGCGTATTCATCGCTTGCCTGTCCGGTTGTGTCGCTAGCACCAAACCTGACCTGATCGCGGCATTCCTGCAAGCAGCCCTTGCACTGCCCCCCGCTCTGCCTTCAGCATGCAGCCATTGCGGGCGCCAGCAGGAGGGATTTGCCATGCGTGACCTGACCGGAACCGTCGTTCTCGTCTCGGGCGCCGGCCGCGGCATCGGCCGGGCCATCGCTGGGGCCCTCTACGCGCGCGGGTGCCGTCTCAGCCTTGGCGTGCGGGACGACAAAAGCCTCCAGGCGTTCATGGCTGAGCGCGACCCGGCGCGCCTCATGAGCGCGCCCTATCAGGCGGAAAGCTGGGCAAGCCATGAGGAGTGGGTGGCGGCGACGCTGGCCCGTTTCGGGCGCATAGACGGCCTGGTGAACAATGCCGGCATCAGCGTCGCCATGCCGCTGATGCAGGCCGACGAGGCAAAGCTCGACCACATCTGGGCCGTCAATTGCAAGGCCCCGCTCAATCTCGCGCGCCTGTGCCTGCCCCATCTTGAAGCCGCAGGGCAGGGGCGCATCGTCAACGTCGCCTCGCTGTCGGGCAAGCGGGTGCGCGGCGATAATGTCGCCTATCAGATGTCGAAATTCGCCGTCGTCGCGCTCACCCATGCGCTGCGCCGCATCGGCTGGGACAAGGGTGTCCGGGCAACCGCTCTGTGCCCGTCTTATGTGCGCACCGACATGACATCATCGGTGAAGGATTTTGCTGCTGCCGACATGACCGATCCCGCTGATCTGGCCGAACTGGTCGCCACCATCATGGCGCTGCCAAACACGGCGAGCGTCGCTGAACTCCTCGTCAATTGCCGGCTGGAAGATATGGTGTGAGGCGTCAATCATGCGGCGCGCCGGCGTTTGCGGACGCTTTAGGCTTGCATCACCGGCTGCCTTTCGCCCACAATCGCCCCCATAAAACAAAGGGAGCGCATTCATGACAAAAAGATGGATATTGGGTCTGGCATTTGCCGGCCTCGTTGCAGCCGGCCCGGCACTGGCACAGAAGAAATCGCTGGTGATCGGCATGGGCTCGGCGGATGCCGGCAAGCTTGATCCACATCTGGCATCCACGACGCCCGACAAGGGGCTCCTCAATTATGTCTTCAACGGTCTCGTGCGCATCAAGCCGGGCGAGGCAAGCCCCAATTTCATCGAACCCGATCTTGCCGAAAGCTGGACGCAGAACGCCAATGGCAGTGAATGGATTTTCAAGATCCGTGCCGGCGTCCAGTGCCATCACGGCTTTGGGCTGTTTACGGCCGAGGATGCGGCCTACTCGCTGAAGCGTGCCGCGACCAAGGCAACCTCCTCCTATTCGGGTGATTTTTCCGCCGTCGACAAGATCGATGTCGTCGATCCCTCAACTCTCAAAATCACGCTGAAGACGCCGGTTGCAGGCTTCCTCGGCTATGTCGCCAACATCAATGGCGGGAACATGGTGTGCAGGAAGGCTGCTGAAGAAGCGGGCGACAATTTCGGCAAACGCCCGATTGGCACCGGCCCGTTCATGTTTGCCGAATACCAGCCGCAGCAATTCGTCAAGCTCGTCGCCAACAAGCAATATTTCCGTGGCGCGCCGCAGCTCGATGACATCACGTTTCGCTATATCCCCGCCGATTCAAGCCGCGATCTCGCCTTCCAGTCCGGCGAGCTTGACATGATCTATGGCAAACAGGACCAGACCTGGGTCGACCGCACGGCCAAATTGCCGGGCGTCAAGGTAAAAGCCATGGAGCCTGGCGAATTGTCGGCGCTCTATCTCAACGTCACCGCAAAGCCGCTCGATGATATCCGCGTTCGCCAGGCAATTGCCCACGCCATTGATCGCAAGGCGATCGTCCAGTTCAAGGGCGAGGGCTCGTCGCGCGAGGCGGTGTCGGTGGTCCCGTCAGGTTATCTCGGTACTGACCAGAAGGCTCCGCTTTACGCCTACGACATTGCCAAAGCCAGACAGTTGCTGACGGAAGCCGGCTATCCCAATGGCGTCACGGTCAAGACGATCCACACCACCCTCACCGGCATGCAGACGTTGATTGAAGCCGTGCAGGCGCAATTGAAAAAGGCTGGCATCACTCTTGATATCGAGCTTGTGGAACACGCCACCTTCCATGCCAATATCCGCAAGGATCTGTCGCCCATCGTTCATTACCAGGCAGCGCGCTTCCCGGTGGCGGATGTTTATCTGACGCAGTTCTACGATTCGAATTCAATCGTCGGCAAGCCAACCGCCGTCACCAACTTCACCCATTGCGATGTTGCCGATGCAGACATTCGCGGCGCCCGCACCGAGACTGACGCGGTCAGGCAGCTTGTGCTGTGGAAGGCAGCACAGGACAAGCTCGTCAAGCATGTCTGCGGCATTCCCATCTACGAGCAACTGCAGCTATGGGCGTGGAAGGACACACTCGATCTTGGCTACGAGCTCAACGGTTCGCTCAATCTGTCACCACCCGTCACCGAGAAAACGCGCTTCACCAAGTAAGCCGTTGACAACCGGGCGTCGCCTCTCGCGCGACCCCGGTCTCCGTCCGGAGCAAAGATGACGGCTTTTCTCGTGCGGCGATGTGGTTTCGCGCTTGTCACGCTTTTTGCGGTGCTGACGCTTGTCTTCGTGCTGGTGCGCATCGTCCCTGGCGATCCGGCCCAGCTCATCCTGGGTGATCAGGCAAGCCGCGAAACCATCGAGGCGCTGCGCCAGCGCCTTGGCCTCGATAAATCCCTGGTCGAGCAGTATACCGTGTTCATCGCCGGCGCGCTGCGTGGTGACTGGGGGACTTCGCTTGTCACAGGGCGCCCGGTCATCGGCGAGGTGCTGAACGTCCTGCCGTGGACAATCGAGCTGACGCTGCTCTCGCTCGCCATCGGCATCGTCATTGGCGTGCCTCTGGGGGTGGCGGCCGCCGTCAGGCGCAATCGCTTCGTTGATTACGCAGCGCGTATTGCATCCCTGCTCGGGCTGTCATTCCCGCCCTTTGTCTCGGCGCTGCTTCTGCTGCTGGGTTTTGCCATCGCTCTGCGCTGGTTTCCGGTGATCAGCGGCAAGAATGGTACTTTCTATGAATGGTATCAGTCGATCACTTTGCCGGCTCTCAATCTCGGCCTCATCACCGCTGCCTATATCACCCGCGTCACCCGCTCGGCGATGCTGGAGGTCCTGCAGGAGGATTACGTGCGCACCGCCCGGGCCAAGGGCGTGCCATGGCGGGTTGTCGTCTGGCGTCACGGCCTGCGCAATGCGCTGATCCCGGTCATCACCATCGTCGGCCTTTACCTTGGCATTCTCATCGGCAATTCCGTGCTGACCGAAATTGTCTTCAGTCGCCCCGGCCTTGGCAAGCTGATCGTCGGCGCGCTTAACCAGCGCGATTACACCATGCTGCAGGGCATGATGGTGATCTACACCCTGATCGTTGTCATCGTGAACCTGTTGACCGATCTCGCTTACGGCATCGCCGATCCACGGGTGAAGCTCAAATGACAGACACCGCGGCGCCAGCAAAACCGCGCTCACCGGCACGCTATCTGCTGATGGCGACATTGCGCGCCTTCAATGCCAACAAGACGTCGTGGATCGGGCTCGTGGTCTTTGCTCTTGTTGTCATGCTGGCGCTGCTAGCTCCCTTTTTATCGCCGCACGATCCCCTCGAGCAGAACCTCATTGCCCGCCTGAAAGGACCAGGCGAGACCTACTGGCTGGGAACGGATAACTTCGGCCGCGATATCCTGTCGCGCCTGCTCTACGGCGCCCGCATTTCGCTCATCATCGGCCTTGCCTCGACGGCGCTGGCGCTCGTCATCGGCTCGCTCATCGGCATGCTGGCCGGCTGGCGTGGCGGGCGCGTTGATACCCTCATCATGCAGGTGATGGATGTGCTGCTGGCCTTCCCCTCGCTCATCCTTGGCCTCATCATCGTTGCCATGCTGGGTCCCTCGATGATCAACATCATCGTCGCCATCGCGCTCACCTCCATCCCACCCTTCGCCCGCATCGCACGGGCGCCGACGATTGCCATGAAGGAGCGCGAATTCGTCGAGGCCTGCCGCTCGCTTGGTTATTCCGACACACGTATTCTTGGTCTCCATATCCTCCCCAACATCCTGCCGGAAATTCTGGTGATGGGGTCGTTGTGGCTCGCCAACGCCATCCGCACCGAGGCCTCGCTTGCCTTTATCGGCCTTGGGGTGAAGCCACCCACCGCGACATGGGGCGGGATGATCCGCGAGGGCTTCGAGAACATCCTTGACAGCTCATGGCTCGTGCTTGCGCCGGGCGCGGCGATCCTCATCGTCGTCTTCGCCCTGAACCTCCTTGGCGATGGCCTGCGCGATGCCATCGACCCCAAGCTCAAGGGAGAAGCATGAGCGCAGCGCTTCTCAGCATTCGCGATCTGACGACATCCTTTCGTGTCGACGGGCAATGGCGTGATGTGGTGCGCCATGTTTCGTTTGATGTTCGGGCAGGCGAGACGCTCGCCATCGTCGGCGAGTCAGGTTCGGGGAAAAGCGTCACCGCCCTGTCGATCATGGGATTGCTGCCTCAGGCCAACAGCCGCACCACGGGCGAGATCCGGTTCGACGGGCGCAATCTCCTCAGCCTGCCGGAAGAGGAGATGCGCCAGCTGCGTGGCAATCGCCTCGCCATGATTTTTCAGGAGCCGATGACGAGCCTCAATCCGGTGCTCACCATCGGCTTTCAGATCGCCGAGGCGCTTATCTACCATCGCGGTCTTGATCGCAGTGCCGCTGCCGCCGAAACGTTGCGCATACTCGAGCGCGTGCGCATGCCCGCTGCCGCCAGCCGCCTTGACGATTACCCCCATCGCCTGTCCGGCGGCATGCGCCAGCGCGTGATGATTGCCATGAGCCTTGCCTGCCGTCCGCGCCTGCTGATCGCTGATGAGCCGACAACCGCGCTCGATGTGACCATCCAGGCCGAAATCCTCGAACTCATCAAGACGCTGCAACGTGAGGAGGAGATGGCGGTCGTCTTCATCACGCACGATATGGGCGTTGTGGCCGAGATCGCTGATCGCGTTGTTGTGATGCTCCACGGTGAGAAGGTGGAGGAGGGGGCGACGCCGGCGCTCTTCAAAAATGCCCAGGCGCCCTATACCCGGGCCCTGCTTGCTGCCGTGCCGAGGCTTGGTGACATGGCGGGCAGGAGCGAGCCGGAGCCCTTTGTTCTCATTGATGTGCGGAGCGGCGCAGAAGCGACGCCCGCGAAGAAACAGCGGCGCATCAATGCGACAAGCGCGCCGCTCCTGGAGGTTACCGGCCTCTCCACGCGCTTTGATGTCAGGAGTGGCGTCTTTTCCCGTGTCAGTGCCCGTGTGCATGCGGTGGAGAATATATCGTTTGCCCTGCGCGCTGGCGAGACGCTGGCGCTTGTCGGGGAATCAGGCTGTGGCAAATCGACGACCGGTCGCTCCATCCTGCGTCTCGTCGAACCGCTTGCCGGCAGCATTCGCTTTGAGGGCCACGACGTCCGCGCGCTTGATCGTGAAGGGCTGCGCAGGGCGCGCCAGCGCATGCAGATGATCTTTCAGGATCCGTATGCGAGCCTCAACCCGCGCAAGACGGTCGGCGGCGCCATCGCCGAGCCGATCATCGTGCACGGCCTTGCGGGCAGGGTGGAAGCAGCCGAACGCGTTGCCGCCCTGATGAAGCGCGTTGGCCTCAGCCCGGATATGGCCGGGCGATTTCCTCACGAATTTTCCGGCGGCCAGCGCCAGCGTCTGTGCATTGCGCGCGCTCTCGCACTTGCGCCCAAACTCATCGTCGCTGATGAAGCCGTGTCAGCGCTTGACGTGTCGATCAAGGCGCAGATCATCAACCTGATGATGGAATTGCAGGACGAGCTTGGCCTCGCTTTCCTTTTTATCTCGCATGATATCGCGGTCGTCGAGCGCATCAGCCACCGTGTTGCGGTGATGTATCTGGGCGAGATCGTCGAGATCGGCCCACGCGCTGCCATTATCGATCATCCCGCCCACCCCTACACCCGCCGCCTGATGGCAGCTGTTCCTGTTCCCGATCCGGCACGGCGCCGACCGGCGCGCGCGCTGTCAACCAGCGACATACCAAGCCCGGTGCGACCTGCGGATTTCGTGCCGCCGCTTCGTCGCTGGCGTGATCTGGGTGGCGGACATCATGTCATGGAGGAATAGTCGGCGCTTTATCCAGCCATGGCGCCGAAAGGGGGATATCGAGCACCGTCCGTTCCGGGCCCCGTCACCATCTGCGGGAAGTCAGTGAACGGCATGGCAGCAAGTGGCGCGAAGCTCATGCAGCGCGACCATAGACTTTCGGTACGCCCGCTTCGCGCACATGACTGTGCATGCGTTCATTTGGCAACGCCTTGGCGAGAATATCGGTTGCGGCATTAAGCTTGTCGATATCGATGCCGGTTCTCATCCCCATTTGTTCCAGCATGAAAACGAGATCCTCGGTGGCAACGTTACCCGAGGCGCCGGGAGCGAAGGGGCAGCCGCCAAGCCCGCCCGAGGCAGCATCAAACACCGTGACCCCCGCCTCAAGGCCGGCCAGGATATTTGCGAGCCCGAGCCCCATCGTGTTGTGGAAATGAAGACGCAGCGAGACGTCCTTGCCAACGGCCCGGCGCACGGCCTTGATGCGCGCACTGACCAGGGCCGGATCGCCATAACCGACCGTGTCAGCCAGCCCGATTTCGTCGACGCCGTTTTCCGCCAGATCGGCAGCAACCCGGCATACATCGGCTTCCGACACCCGCCCTTCGATGGAGCAGCCGAAGCTGGTGGGAATGCCGCCAGAAACCAGCACACGGCGCCCCTTCTCCTGTCTGGCCAGGCGAACGATATCGCCGACGATCCTGACCTGATCCTCGCGGTTGCGCCGCGTATTGGCGAGGCTGTGACTATGGCTGGCCGAGACGATGCAAAACAGCATTTCAGCGCCTGCTTCCAGTGCGCGCTCGGCTCCTCTGAGGTTCGGGGCAAGAGCGCCGACGCGCCATGGCGCAGCCAGGTTGCGGGCACCGGTGACAATGTCCGCAGCGTCGGCAAATTGCGGCATGGAGGTTGCGGGCACAAAGCTCGCAGCATCTATCTCCGGCAGACCGGTCGCGGCAAGCGCTTCGATCCAGCGCAATTTCGTCTCTGTCGGCACAAGTTCGCCAACCAATTGCAGCCCGTCGCGGGGGCCGACTTCGCAGATATCCACGTCACGTTGCTGGCTTCCGTGCATCGGGGTCAATTTTCCAAAAGCCGTAAAATCAAAATTGTGTATTTTATATTGATGAAGTACAGTTAATTTAATTTTTCTGTCAATCAGTAATTCTACATCAAAGGGGGCGCGCAATGCAAAAGCGAATAAAAAAATCAGCAAATCCCGCTCTGATCGGGCAGATTGTTGACATCATCCGCCGTGACGGCATCGGCTTTGGTGAACGTCTGTATGAGTCGCGCCTGGCGCAGCGTCTGGGGGTGTCGCGCCCGCCTGTCCGCCAAGCCCTTCAGGCTCTGAGTGCGCAAGGTTTGACAAAATTGATACCGCACAAGGGTTTCATCCTGTGCGTACCGCTGGCGTCCCTGTCGCCGCCACGGGCTCTGATCGCTGCTGATGTCGGTGAGAAGCATTACGAGGCGATCGCCCGGGATCATTTCGACGGGCAGTTTCCGGCGATTGTCAGCGAGGCGGCATTGATGCGCCGCTACCATCTCACGCGTGCGCAATTGCTGCGCTTGCTTGATCGTATTGCCGCCGAGGGCTGGGTCGAGCGCGCCAAGGGGTATGGCTGGATGTTCGCGCAATCCTTGCGTGACCCGACGGGTAATGCCCAGACGGCGCGGCTGCGCCTGATCATCGAGCCGGCTGGCATTCTCGAGCCGACCTTTCGCTGGAACCCCGAGCGCATGGCCATTGTCCGCGAGAATCAGGAGCGGGTTCTGAGGGATGGCATGCGGCTCTATAATTTGTCAGAAATGTTCCGCTTCGGTTGTGAATTCCACGAAGCGATTGCTGAATGTTCAGGCAATGTGTTCCTGCTCGACACGCTGAAGCGCATCAACCATATGCGCCGGCTCTTTGCCTATTGCCAGATGCCCGACGCACACGGGCTCGAAAGCCTCACCCGAGAGCATCTTGACATACTGGATGTTCTGGAGACGGGCGACAGGCGTGGCGCGGCGGCGTTGATGAAAGGGCATCTGCTGCGCAGCGCCGGGGCAGGTGAGCTGGCAATCCAGACCCCGCCGACGGGCTGAACCGCCGGCAAAACGCTGCCACGCTCGACTGGTTCAATTCACTGTTTTGCTGCGGGCGCCAGTCGAAACGAAATCCACAGCGCGATCGTCAGGACGAAGGTCATCGCAGCGACACACGCCGTCCAGCCGAAACGGTCGAAAATCTGACCGAGGACAGCGCTGCCGGCAAGCCCGCCCGAGAAATAGCACGCAAGATAAATGCCGCTTGCAGCTCCTTTGTCGCCGTCAGCCGCGCGACTGGCAAGGCCGGTGGCGGTCGCCTGCGCAAAGAAAGTCCCAACCCCGATGATGGACAGTCCGAGAAGAACGGCGGCGAGATTGCCGGTGAGCAGCAATGGCTGGCCAAGAGCAGCAGCGCCAAGCCCGATCAACAGCGATGTGCGCGTACCAAGCTGGGCAACCAGCTTGCCGGCGAGCGGGGTGGTGACGATGGACGGCAGAAAGACCAGATAGACAAAGCCAATCGACATCTGGCCGATGCTGAGCGGCGGGCGCACCAGAACGAAATTAACGAAGGAGAAGGTCCCGATGAACACAAACAGGATACAGAAGCCGATGAGAAAGCTCGAACGGGTGAGCGGATTGGAAAAATGCTTGCGCACGGCCGCGACCGCCTGCCCCAGTGGCTCGGTGCCCGTAAGGCGCATGGCCGGATGGATGGCCAGCAGCGCAAGGCCGGCACCAAGCAGATTAAGCCCGGCGAAAACGTAGAAATTTGTCGCCAGCCCGAAATGATCCGCGAGGGATGCAGATAATAACCGACCGATCAGATTGGACGCGACATTACCCGTGATATAGGCGGCAAAGGCGCGTGGCGCTTCCTCCATGCTGAGTTCCTCGCCCAGATAGGCCAGCGTCAGGGTGAAGGCCGTTGCCATCAGCAAACCCTGCACGACGCGAAGCGCGGTAAAAATGGTGAGGTCAGGCGCATTCGCCAGCAGGAGCGTCGGGAGGGCAAGAAGCGACAGGCTGACAACGATGCCGGTGCGGCGATTGATGCGTCGGCTTAAAAGCGCGACCGCAAGGCTCGCAACCGCCATGCCGACGGTGCTGGCATTGACCGCCAGCGCCATGTCGGCCGGGCTGACGCCGTAATGGCGGGTCAGCGTTGGCAGGATGGCTTGTGTGGCGAAAAGGTCGATCAGGGTCAGAAAGGCGATGATGCCAACGATGATGGCGCGCTGCAGGCCATGATTGCCACCTGACGTGGCGGCGCCTGCGTCAGCACTGTTTTGAACTGACATCATCATGGCTCCACATCATGGCGCGGCCGGGCGCGGCAAACGGAGGTTTGCGATCAGCACCGCCTTGTCAGCCTGTGTCGTGCCGGGCGGTCAGACCCCCGTCAAGTGAGGAAGACTAGCCATTTAGCGGCGCGCTGATCATGGACGCGACGTTTCAGCTGCGCTTGCTCGCCGGCGCAACTGAAATTCCCAGATTTGGCGTTGCCTGCGGCCCGCTCGCCGGCGGCGCGGCGAGGGGATTGTCTTCGAACAGCAAGGTGGGCGGTGTATCTTCGTTGGCCGCCGCCGCAATCGCCTTGGGGCGGAAATTCTGCGCAGCCAGCCGGGCATCGACCAGTGCCTGACCATTCAGGCCGGCGGCGATCTCATCGCGTTTTTTGCTGGCTTCCTTGTCGCCGTTTTGCGCCGCGACTGTGAACCATTTGTAGGCTTCACCGAGATTTTGCTTGGCGCCAAGCCCGTTGACCAGCAGCACAGCCAGATTGAACTGGCTGTCGACCAGCCCCAGCTCGGCTGCCTGCTCGAAGAGTGGGAACGCCCGCTGATAATCAGGGTTTCCCGTCGCTATGCCGGCGGCATAAAGGGTGGCGAGGTTATGCATCGACTTGCGGTTGCCAAGGGCGGCACCCTTCTCATAAGCGCTGACCGCCTGGGCGATATCGCGCTTCGCGCCAAGCCCCTTCTCATAAATGTTGCCCAGCCGGTAATAGGCCGGCGCATGATCCCGCTCGGCCGCCAGCACCAGCCAGGGGATGGCTGCTTCAACATTGCGCGGGATCGAACGGCCGTCAGCCAGGCGAATGGCGACATCGAAGTAAGCGCGCGGGTTCTGGGCTTCAAGCGCCTGCTTCAGGCGCTGGGATGAAACGCCCTCGGGGAGGGCAGGCAGAGTGACGCCAGCCCGTGTCGCCGCGACGGGTAATGACGCCTCTTCGCCGCGCTTGTCGAGACTGCTGGTCGCATCATCGTTGCGCCGTGTGTTTTCGCCATTTGCCGGCCCGGACTGTGATTTGCCAATCGGCCGTTCGTCATGCGTCGGTGTGGCGATGTCGCCGCCCGACTGGCCAAGCGACCAGACGATGCGCACCGCGCTCAACACGATGGCGACAATCGACAGGGCAACGCCGACGCGGATGACGAGGCCGCTGATTTTGCGGGGTGCCCGCGGCGGGGGCCTTGATAGCAACACATCACCCGATGGCGAGGGCGCGGCAGACGCTTTGGGCGTGCCGTTTCGCCGAAGGGCTGAAATAAATGAGGCGCGCAGGCTGCTTTTGACGCCGCCGCCGCCTTTCTCGGCCCGTCGCTGTATGGCGACGCGGGCAGCGCGGATCGGGTCGCCCGCGCCAAGGCTCTCGCTTCCCGCATCGGCTTTCGCTGCAGGCAATTTGCTGGCTGCTCGTGGCATCTGCGCTTGCGGGCGCCCCGATCCTGGTTCAAGCGGCAGATCGAGTTCGCCCCGATCATCATGAGCGCGCTGAAGTTCAGCCGCACGCGCAGCCGCTTCGCGGGCGGCACTGAGGGCCGATTGATCGGTTTGAACGGCGGCTTTCGCTGCAGCCGGCCGTGCGTCGAGAGGGGGCGCTGGTGCTGCTGCAGGAACGGCTGCCCCCGGCTTGGCGGCGGCACGCGTGACGGGCATCTCGGGTGGCGGAGCGTTATCGCGCATGCGCTCGTTGAGGCGGGTCAGCGCCTCGTGCATCGAGTTGAGCGTTTCGGTAACACGCCGGTCTGAGCCTTCGGCGCTGCGCCGGAATTCGCTGACATGCTTTTCCAGCGACTGGATGACATCACTTTGCGGCGGGGTGTCGCGCTGCAATTCCATCAGTTCAGTCAGGCGCTTCAGTCGGCTGTCGACGTCGCTGTACGATGTATCGGCGCGGGGGCGTTCGCTTTGCGCCCGCTCGATTTTATCAACAAGCGCCGTCAGGCGCTTTTCGATGACCGAAAAGGCCGTTGTGTCAGGCGGATGGCTTGCCAGTTCCTCAACACGCCCGCGCAGTTCGCTAATCATGCGCTGCGTGGTGTCTGATGTTCCTTTAGCCAGCAACTGCACCGCCAGCGCGTCGATGCGCCCGGCGAGCACATTGATCGCATCCGGTGTCTCGTCACGCGTCGAGAGAAGTGACTGAATCTGTTCCATACGGTGGCGCAGATCATCGATGCGCTCATCCGGCAGGCTGTGAAAAGCCGCCGCCTCGACCGGTCGCTCTGAAATCTGGGCACGCAGCCCCGCGATGTCCTCGCGCAGTCTTTCGATGGTGGCGATATCCTGCCTTGGCTGCAGTCGTTCAAGTTTGTCGCCGATTGTTTTCAGATGAACGAGAACGTCGCCGGGCTGGCCAGCCCGCAACAAGTCGCCCATCTCGTCAAGCTGGCTTGCCATCCGTGACAGGGCCAGCGGGTCGACCTCCGCATCACGCGCCCCGGTGATCTTGGAATCGAGCATGCGGATTTCAGCCAGCAACTGCTCGAGCTGGGGCTCGCCTGCGGAGCGCTCGAGACTGCGCCGCAATGTTTCGAAGCGCTCGGGCAGGTCGTTCAGCCGACGATCGAAGGACGGCTCGTGGCGCGAAGCGGCAATCTGCGCTGCAAGGCCGCTCAGACGCTCCTGAATGTCGTGCAGCAACTCCGCGTCGACCCGTTGGGCCTGCTGATGATGAAGAAAATCAGCCTGGTCGCGGGAGGCGGCCGAATCTTCCAGTTCCCGTTGCCGGCTGGCGATCTGGCGAACGGTTTCACTCAAACCGGCGTCAACCGACAACGCCGGCTGCGATCCGCTATCCTCAAGCTGGCGGGCGATGTCGACGAGTTGCGCCTCGATCTTCGCCAGCCGACCGTCATCATGTAAGGGTGGAAGGGGAGGCGCCGGCTTGTTCAACCGCTCGCTGATGTGATCGAGCCGGGCTTCAACCGAATGAATGGCTGCCATGATCGCCGACAGGCGGGGATCATCGGCAAGGTGGCTGCCGCCCAGGGTGCGCGTCTCGCCGATAAGGTCGCGAACGGCGCGCCGCGCCTCGCGCTCCACAGCCGCCAGATCAGAATGGACGTGATCGACTTCGCTGGCAAAGGCTTTGACGTGACGGGCGGTGACCGGACCTGCCTGATCAGCGGCCTCGAGACGGCGCTCGGCAAGCGCCAGCGCGCGCTGCGCCTGCAACTCGGCGCTGCTGACGCGTTCAGCAAGATCGGCCAGTCGCTTGAACATCTGCGACAACTGCACATTGTCGCGGTTATCACGCCGTTGCGGTTGCGCAGCTTTCCTTGCCCGCTCATCACCGCGCCCGTCAAAGTGCTGCCGTTTTGAAAATTCGTGACGCTGACCGTTGAAGGCGGTGGGGCGATCACCGGCGCGCGCCGACGCGTCGCTGATGACACCATTGAGCCATGCTCCCAGCGACAGCCCGGAGCGGCGCGCGATGTCCATCGCCCGCTCATAGCCTACTTCCTCGTCCTCAACGAAGCCGACAGGCCTGTCGTTGGTCCATGACTTACGCGCGGCCATATCCCGCTCCACCCGCTGGCCTGCCTTCCGGCTCTGGCCATCCAATCGGATCTGGCACAGCAGGCGCCATCCGATCTGGCGAGACCTTCAACCCATTATGGTAAATACCTGGTTAACGGGTCGCTGCCGGCGCTTCCGGGAAGAGGCTCAACGCCGGCACTGGCCAATGACCGCGCAGTTCAGAACAGTCGGCGCCACGCGTCACGTCTGATCACGCCGTCCTATCGAGCACGGTGCGCACCAGATAAGCGATGTCATGTCACGCAAATTTTACAACAGGTGATTGGCAGGTCACTTGGACGTATGCGTAAATCACCGGCGCTAAAAGTTGAAAAACAAATAAAATCAAACCGTAGGTGAGGATCTTTTGGCTGGAACAATAAGATAACAGGTCGCCGACTGTCCACGGTCGACCATATCCCGGTTGTTAAGCTGGAGATGGAAAGACGCCATCATGAAATTCGAGAGATAAGACGTGCCACAGAACGTTCAGGTTATCAAAGAGGTCAGAACAACGTCCTTATCCAGAATGGAGACCATGCGTAAGGAAGAGGCTGGGCGTAAGGAAGACGTGTTTACCATCGGCGAGATGGCACGTGATTTCGGTATTACTTTGCGCGCCCTGCGATTTTATGAAGACCGTGGGCTTCTTCATCCCAGACGGGAGGGGTCGTCGCGATTCTATAGCGAAGCCGACAGGACGCAGTTGACGCTCCTTCTTCTGTGCAAGCGCGTGGGCATGTCCATCATCGATATCGGTGAGATGCTGGCGCTCGACCAACAGGCAAGAAACGCCGCCGGCGGCCATAAACACCAACTCACCATACGTGATCGTTTTTCCCGCCAACTGACCATGCTCATTGAGCGCAGGGATGAGGTAGAAAAGGCAATCGACGAGCTGAGCGGTCACATTGCTGGCCTCGACAGCGATCTGGCGATCAGGGGAACATAGTACTGACGCTGAGATCGGCGGGCGCACCCCAATTATTGGTGCGGTGCGGACCTAGGGGTTGTCCGCACGACATCGCCCGCGATGTCGTATAAAAACTCTCGCGGTATGTGCGGTCAATATTGCGTCGGGCTTAGGTTCGGCGCACATTGTCATCCTTGAGAAGGCGGCGCTGCTGCGCGCGCGGTGCGACGTTAGAAACAGCGTCGCGGCGCGAAGCGTCGCCCCCATCACGGGTATGATAATGGCAAAGTAGCCGCGCGGACTGAAATGTCGCGGCACGTCGGGAGAACTAGACCATGCCAAGCTACAAGGCGCCGGTACATGACACGCTCTTTCTGCTGAATGATGTCTTTCACTTCGAAAAATACGGCAATCTTCCAGGCTTCGAGGATGCAACCCCCGAAACCATCGAAGCGATTCTCGGCGAGGCTGCCAAACTGACGGAAGAAATCTTCCAGCCGCTCAATCGCAGTGGCGATGTTGAGGGCTGCAAGCGCCATGCGGATGGGCGCGTCACCACGCCCAAGGGTTTCAAGGAAGCCTATGAAGCCTATGCTGCGGGTGGCTGGATTGGTCTGGCGACCGACCCCAAATATGGCGGCCAGGGCCTGCCTTATACGCTTGGCGCGATCATGAATGAATTCTCGTCGAGCGCCAACATGGCGTTGTCGATGTATCCCGGCCTCACCATGGGGGCGATTGCCGCCCTCATTGAACACGCCTCCGAAGAGCTGAAACAGATTTATGTCCCGAAGATGGTAGAAGGGCGCTGGTCAGGCACCATGAACCTGACGGAACCGCATTGCGGCACCGATCTTGGTCTGATCAAGACCAAGGCCACGCCGCAGGGCGATGGTGCTTACAAGATTTCCGGCACCAAGATTTTCATTTCTGCCGGCGAGCAGGACATCACCGAGAACATCATCCATCTTGTGCTTGCCCGCATCGATGGCGCGCCGGAAGGAACCAAGGGCATTTCGCTCTTCGTCGTTCCGAAGTTTATGGTGAACGCCGATGGGTCGCTGGGCGCCCGCAATCCGGTTGCCTGCGGGTCGATCGAGCACAAGATGGGCATTCACGGCAACGCCACCTGCGTCATGAACTATGACGGCGCGGTAGGCTGGCTGGTGGGCGAGGCCAATCGCGGCCTCAACGCCATGTTCGTCATGATGAACGAGGCGCGGCTCGGCGTTGCCATCCAGGGCCTGTCACAATCGGAGGTCGCCTATCAGAATGCGCTCGCCTACGCCAAGGACCGTATCCAGGGGCGCTCACTCTCGGGCGTGAAGGCCAAGGACAAGGCGGCCGATCCCATCATCGTCCACCCCGATGTCCGCCGTACGTTGATGAACATCAAGACCTTCAACGAGGCGGCGCGGGCGTTTGTTGTATGGACGGCGATCCGCGGCGATATCTCGCATCGCTCCGAGGACAAGGCCGAGAAGCAGATGGGCGATGACCATATGGGTCTGATGACGCCGGTGCTGAAGGGATTTCTCACCGATAAGGGCTTCGAGAACGCGGTCAACGCCCAGCAGATGCTGGGTGGACATGGCTACATCGAGGAATGGGGCATGTCGCAATATGTGCGCGATGCCCGCATCGCCATGATTTATGAAGGCGCCAACGGCGTGCAGGCGCTCGATCTCATCGGCCGCAAGCTGCCGCGCGATGGCGGGCGGGCGATCACCGCGTTCTTCAACGAGGTCGGCGCCTTCATCAAGCAGCATGAAGGCGATGCGGCAATGAAGGCATACGTCGGCCCGCTCGCCAGCAGCCTGCAGCATCTCCAGCAGGCCACCATGTGGTTCATGCAAAACGGCCTTGCCAATCCCGATAATGCCGGGGCGGGCTCGACCGACTACATGCATCTGCTTGGCCTTGTCTGTTTTGCCTATATGTGGGCGATGATGGCAAAGACGGCTCAGGAGAAGCTGGCGAACGGTGCTGGCGACAAGAGCTTTTATGAAACCAAGCTTGTGAGTGCCCAGTATTTCGCTGAACGCGTTCTGCCAGAAACGGCCGCCCATCTGGCGCGCCTGTCGACGGGAGCCAAGACCATGATGGCGCTGGCGCCTGAGGCTTTCTGATCCGACAGCGCCGGGCGGCATTCCGCCCGGCCTGTCCATGAATTTGCGCAAATCATCACGCCCATGCCGTCAAGGCACAAAAACGATTTCGGGAGCTCCACATGGCTGACGCCTTTATCTTCGATACGGTTCGCACCCCGCGCGGGCGCGGCAAGAAGGACGGCTCGCTGCACGAGGTGACGGCGCTGCAACTTGCCACCCAGTCGCTGGAAGCGCTGGCCGAGCGCAATCGCATGGACACGGCGGTGGTTGGCGATGTCATTCTCGGCTGCGTTGATCCGGTGGGCGAGGCGGGTGGCGATATTGCCCGCGCCGCTGCGCTCAATGCCGGCTACAGCACCAAGGTGCCCGGCATCCAGATCAACCGCTTCTGCGCCTCCGGGCTTGATGCGGTGAACTTTGCCGCCTCGCAGACGATCGCCGGAGCTGATGATGTGATGATCGCCGGTGGTGTTGAATCGATGTCGCGCGTTGGCCTTGGCGCCTCAGGCGCAGCGATTGCCATGGACCCTGAGATTGCCATGAAATCCTACTTCATGCCGCAGGGTGTCTCCGCTGATCTCATCGCCACCAAATATGGCTTCACCCGCGACGTGGTGGATGCCTACGCGGTTGAAAGCCACAAGCGTGCCGCCCAGTCCTGGGCTGACGGGCGCTTCACCAGATCGGTGGTGCCGGTGACCGATGTCAACGGCCTCACCATCCTCGCCCATGACGAGATCGTGCGCCCTGACACCAACATGCAGTCGCTTGCCCAGTTGAAACCCTCCTTCCAGATGATGGGCGAGATGGGCGGGTTCGACGCCGTGGCGATCCAGGCACATCCCGACGTCGAGACCGTCCGCCACGTCCATCATGCCGGTAATTCCTCGGGTATCGTCGATGGCGCGGCTGCCGTGCTGATCGGCAACAAGAAGGGGGCGAAAAAGCTCGGCCTGCAGCCGCGCGCCCGTATCCGCGCCTACGCCAATATCGGTTCCGATACGGCCCTCATGCTGACGGGCCCGGTCGATGTGACGCAGAAACTTCTGAAACAGGCGCGCATGTCGATTTCCGACATTGATCTGTTCGAGGTCAACGAGGCTTTTGCCTCCGTTGTCCTGCGCTTCATGCAGGCCTTCGATGTGCCCCATGACAAGGTCAATGTGACGGGCGGGGCGATCGCCATGGGCCATCCGCTGGGAGCAACCGGTGCCATGCTGATTGGCACCGTGCTCGATGAACTGGAACGGCGCAATCTCAACACCGCGCTCATCACCCTGTGCATCGGCGCTGGCATGGGAACGGCCACCATCATCGAACGTGTCTGAGATGACGCAATTGGACGCACGCCATGCGGCCCTGCTGGTGATTGACGTGCAGCAGGCCTTTGTCGAGATGGCTTCGGCCGGAAACGCCCGCAATAATCCGCAGGCGGAGGCGAACATTGCCGCGTTGCTCGCTGCCTGTCGCGGGGCGGGCGTGCCGGTGATCCATATCCGCCACGCCTCGCGCCATGCTCATTCACCGTTTCGTCGTGACAAGCCCGGCTTTGCCGTCCAGCCTTTTGCCGCTGAACACCCGGGCGAACTGGTCGTAACGAAATCCGCCAACAGCGCCTTCATCGGCACTGATCTGGAGGCGCGATTGCAGGCATGGGATATCGCTTCACTCATCATCACCGGTGCCACCACAAATCACTGCGTCGAGACCACAACACGCATGGCCGGCAATCTCGGTTACAGCGCTTTCCTCGTGCGGGATGCAACCTGGACCTATGGGCGCACAGGCCCTGACGGCGAGCATCATCGCGCCGAGGATATTCATCAGATGTCGCTTGCCAATCTGGCTGGCGAATTCGCCGCTATCACCACAACTGCCGCGATCATCGCGGACATACAGATTTCACAGCCGCAACAACGCGCTGGTTGAGCCGGGGAGGCACCATATGAGCATGACCAATTTCAAACTAGAGATCGATAGCGATGGCATCGCGACCGTGACCTGGGACATGCCAGGGCGCTCCATGAATGTGTGGAACGAGGACGCCATTGGCGAATTCGCCGCCGTCGTTGAACGGCTGCATACAGATGACACCATCAAGGGCATGGTCATCACCTCGGGCAAGGAAACCTTCTGTGCTGGTGCCGACCTGACATTGCTCAGCACCATGAAGGCGCGTTTTGAGCGCCTCACGATCGAGCGTGGCGAAAAGCCGGCGATGAAAGCACTCTTTGAGGAAGCCTCGAAACTCGGCCAGATGTTCCGCCGCCTGGAACTCGCCAAGAAGCCGGTGGTGGCTGCCCTCAACGGCACGGCGCTGGGTGGTGGGTTCGAACTGGCACTGGCCGCCCATGGCCGCATCGCCGCGCAGAACGACAAGACCCGGCTCGGCCTTCCCGAAGTGAAGGTTGGTCTTATTCCCGGCGCCGGCGGCACGCAGCGCATTCCCCGCCTGATCCCGGCGCAGGATGCCCTTCAGCTCATCGTTCAGGGCCAGGAGTTGAAGCTCGACCGGGCATCAGCCATGAAGCTCGTCGACAAGGTTGTGCCGCCAGCCGATCTCATTGCTGAGGCCAAGGCCTGGATCAAGGCCAATCCGAAAGCGGCAGCGCCCTGGGACCGTGATGGCTTCAAACTTCCCGGCGGGCCGGTCTATTCGGCTGGTGGCTCCCAGGTCTGGCCGGCCGCTGCTGCCATTGCGCGCCGCGAAACCAATGGCAATTACCCGGCCGTGAAGGCGATCCTCAGCGCAGTCTATGAAGGGTTGCTCGTTCCCTTCGACACAGCGCTGCGCATCGAGGCACGCTACTTCACCTCCGTGCTGCGCTCGCCGGAAGCTGCCGCCATGATCCGCACCCTCTTCATGTCGATGGGTGAGCTGAACAAGGGAGCGCGACGCCCGCCCGGCGTGGCGCCATCAAAACTGCAGACAATTGCCGTCATCGGCGCCGGCTTCATGGGTGCCGGCATCGCCCAGGTGAGCGCGCGTGCCGGCATGACGGTCTATCTCGTCGATCGTGATGAGGCGGCCGCGCAGAAGGGCAAGGAACATATTGTTCAGGCGCTGACCGATCAGGTCAACAAGGGCCGCATGAAAGCCGCCGAGAAGGACATGATCCTTGAGCGGGTGCGCCCGACTGCCAATTATGACGACCTCAGAAGCATCGATTTTGTTGTCGAGGCGGTATTTGAGAATCGTGACGTCAAAAAGGATGTCATCGAGAAGACGTTGGCTGTTATCGGCAAGGATGTCATCTTTGCGTCCAACACCTCGACGCTGCCGATCACGTCGCTGGCCGCCTATTCGAGCCGCCCGGAGGATTTCGTCGGCGTGCATTTCTTCTCGCCCGTCGACCGCATGATGCTGGTCGAAGTGATCCTCGGCAAGAAGACCAATGACCGGGCGCTCGCCACCGCGATGGATTTCGTCAAGGCCATCCGCAAGACGCCGATTGTCGTCAATGATTCGCGCGGCTTCTTCGCCAATCGCTGTGTCCTCAACTATGTCCGCGAAGGCCATATCATGCTGACCGAAGGCGTGCCGGCGGCGATGGTTGAAAATCTGGCGCGCATGGCCGGCATGCCGGTTGGCCCGCTGTCACTCAACGACGAGGTGGCGCTTGATCTTGCCTGGAAGATCCTGCAGGCAACCAAGACCGATCTCGGCGTGAAGGCGGTCGATGAGCGTCAGGAAAACCTGCTGGAAGAAATGGTGGTGAAGCGCGAGCGTTTCGGCCGCAAGAACGGCAAGGGCTTCTATGACTATCCGCAAGGCGGCAAGAAATCCCTGTGGCCGGGCATCGTCGACATCATCAAGCCGACTGATAACCCGGACAAATTCGACCGCGACGATTTGATGCGCCGTTTCCTGGTGACACAGGCGCTCGAAGCCGCGCGCTGCGTCGAGGACGGGGTCATCACCGATATGCGCGAGGCCGATGTCGGCTCGATCCTCGGCTTTGGCTTCTCTCCCTTCACCGGCGGCGTTCTCACCTATATCGACCAGATGGGAACCGAAGCCTTTGTCGCCCTTTGCGAGTTCTTCGCAAAGAAATACGGCAAGCGCTTCAAGCCGAACAAGCTCCTGAAAGAGATGGCGGAGAAGAACGAGACGTTCTACGGTCGCTTCGCTTCAGGCGCTGGCGCCAGACAGGCGGCTTGAAAGGCGCAGCCTCTTCTGCCTGGCGGGAGCGCGCGTCCCGCCCGGCTGGGGCTGTCATCTGCTGAACTTCACGTGGTCATGGTTGCCAGAAAATCTGTCAGCCGCGTCAGGCAGGTTTCACTCAAGGCGCCATCGAACATGTGAAAGACATGGCAGCCGCCGGGATAGATGGCGATCTCGGCGCTGTTGCCGGCAGCAATCCACCGCCCGGCCATGAACATTGAATCATCAACAAGCGGGTCCTTGGTGCCCACACTGAAGAGCGCAGGCGGCAGGCCGCGCACATCGGCATACATGGGCGATACATCCGGGTGATTGAGCGCGACGCCGGCAGGAACGTAGCAGCGGGCGAAATTCACGATGTCGCGGGTGTTGAGAATGAGCTTTTCCGCTCCCCAATTGGCAGCGCTCGGCGTCATCGTCAGATCGAAACTGCCAGCCGTTAACGCCGCAGCCCGGAACGGCGCCAACCCATGGCGCTCGCGCAGGCGCACCATCGTCACCACCGCGAGATGTGCGCCCGCCGATTCACCGCCAATCGCCAGCACCGTCCCGCCAAACCGCGCGCCCGCCTCGCGCCTCAGCCATAACGCGGCGGCCTCGCAATCATCCGGCCCGGCGGGATAAGGAAATTCCGGCGCCAGCTTGTAATCGACCGAGACGACGCTGAGACCCGTCGCATCAGCGATACGTTCGAAAAACCAGTCATGCATATCATTCGAGCCGAGCGTCCAGCCGCCGAAATGGAGATGAAGGAAGGCGCCGCGTGATGGTTGCAACGGCTTGACGATCCGCAGATTGATCGGCCCGCG
>FSSH01001474.1_pt1 | contig 32696 bp, 26 predicted proteins | sample 1166101 | NCBI WGS metagenome assembly FSSH01 (sample SAMEA32972668, study PRJEB13176) | freshwater metagenome | biome: Drinking water system; feature: Biomass in drinking water that filtered by 0.45 um membrane; material: drinking water | place: USA | collected 2012-12-20 | depth 0 m
TGATCGGGCTCAAATCCGCCAAAATTATCGGCATGCCAGGCGTGCGTAAAGCCTTGGCCACCGCCTTGTTTAAAGACGGCGATTTATCCCTGGCGCGCTCAGCCAAATTAGCCGATATGCCTTTAGCCAACTTTATCGCTCATGTCTCGCGCTTGGGCATTCCGGTTATCAGTCAAACCGCAGAGGAAGTGCAAGATGACATGGACACCCTGGACCAGTGGTTAAAACAGGCCTAACAACGCATGGCTCGCATAGTTGTCGTTGATTCCAGCCCTTTGATAGGTCTGGCAATCGTGGATGGTTTGGAATGGTTGCCTAAATTGTTTGATAAGGTGTTTATGCCGGAATCCGTCAAACAGGAAGTATTACCCGGCAAAGCCGCGCCCGGCGAACCCGCCATCGCTCAAGCACTGACCGCCGAATGGATCAAGGTATGGCCGGAGCCCATCGCACCGCAACTTGATATCGATCTGGACCCCGGCGAAACCGACTGCATCAATATCAGCTTGAGTGATCCCGACAAGGTTTTGTTGATCATGGATGAACGCGCCGGTCGTGCGGTCGCCAAGGAAAAAGGACTGCGCGTTATAGGCACCGCAGCGATTATCGGGTTAGCCAAAAAACAAGGTTTGATCCCCTCCGCACGAGCAGTCTTTGAGGTTTTACACTGTTCTGATTTTCGCATTTCCGCCGCAGTCATCAATCAAATATTGGTTAGCGTGAATGAGTAAGGCCATGGTCGACTTTGGACTAACACGTTGAGGTCTTGCGAGTTGTTCAACAAACACATTTCCAGACCAGACGCCTTAACAGTCATGTCGATGCGGATACATTCTTCCGGTTGAATGCCCAGCGATACCCCGTTGGGGACATGACGCTAGTCTGGAAAACGGCTTCCAATATTTAACGATCATCAGCGTTGAGTTTTCCCATGCAACACCCTCATATCACCCAAAAAGGAGCTTAGCCGTTGCTCGCGCAGCCCATCCACCACGATAGCCCGTTCCCGTTTTTTTATGTAAATGCTGCCTTTTCCGAGGAACAGTGCGCTGCGCTTGGCTCATTATTCTTACAAGACGGTGACTGGCAGCATCGGGATGGCGCGTTTTACCGGTGTTCTCTCAAAGACGTTACCGAGAATATTCCAGACACGTTTCAAGCGGAAGTGCTTGCTAGAATGCGCGAGATTACCGGATTGCCTCTCACGAATCGTGTTCTGGTCACGGCGCAACGCATGCTGCCTGGACAAGCCATTGGTATACACAGCGACCGGCCGCTAGTGGGTTACGAAATTGCGCGACTGGTCGTGCAACTGAATAAGCATTGGCAAACCGACCATGGCGGTGTTTTGGAATTATTCTCCTCGCCGGAGAGCGAGGCGGTGTTCAGCGTTAATCCTGAGTACAACAAAGCCTTTGGCTTTCTGCTGCACGTCGATTCATACCATGGCGTCACGGAGGCTATTCAGCCACGACAAACAGTGGTCTTCAATTTCTGGCACGCAGCCAATACACCCGAGCTTGCCGCACACGTGCAGGCCTTGTTTGCCGACATACATTTCTCCGAACTGCCGGCAGCTCTCAACCCTGTGGCCACGGCTGCGGAATCGAGTCTGCCCGAGGAGACGACATTTCATGCCGGCATGGCTGCGCTTGCACTCCATCGCTGGGGTTATGATGAAACTACCGTGATCACCGGCTACCAATACAGCGCCGGCCTTTCTGTCTGCGACAGCTACGATGCCGAGACCTATGCCGCCGTGCGGCTGGCGGATTGGGTGGCATGTTTGTATCGGGATTGGTTTGATCTGGCCCGTTGGCAGATCTTGCGCCGCGAACTTGCAGGAATGGAAATGTTTACACGCCTGATGCCTACGTGGCAGCTTTGTCTGCCGGAATAGAGGGGCCGGACAATGCATAGTCGGCCACCGATTCCGGTAAAGAATAGTCGCAATCGACCCAAGCGGGTCTAAATTTGCGAGGATTGTAGTTGCTGTAGCTGCCGGACCGTCAAAATAACAATATACCTTCACGATCAGTTGTGGAAATTTCTAAAGTTAGTGCGCTGCTTATGATTTCTCAGCGTTTTTGCAGTTCCTTTTCCACTCGCCGCTTCCTTTATGCTTAACGTCAATATCGATCACGTTAGCCAAATGACGGTTTTTTCGCGTTTTTACATGTCCTTGACTGAGAAATGAAATGCATCCTCCAAGGCCCGCTTCCGCCTGTCTTATTCCCACAGTGGCCGCAGCAGTTTTTCCAACAACCACGGATCGTCGAAATGGCGTTTGCCGAGAAAGGCGATAGCATGCGTGCCCCATTGCCGCATGGCGCCGGGGCTGGGTACGCCCATGGGCCACAGTAGGAATCTTTCCAGGCGTTCGCTGCCGGCAACCAAGCCGTCTTCGTCGAACATACTGCGGTATCCGCCGTCGGCCATGGGCAGCGAGCGCAGCGCATCGTAATCCAGCCAGCCATATGGTTTCGCATCCGTCGCCGGCATAGCGGTGGCGATACCGTTGATAAAATGATTACCCGCCGCAACGTTCACCAACAAGCGTTCGCCGGGTTGTCGGGCGAGAATGGACACCGGCGCCAAAACCGGTTCCGAACCATCCAGGGGCTGCACCACCTCAACCCCCTGCCCCGGAAATATCTGGTAATAACAGCCGCAGGCATGAATGCTTTCGTAAGCCAGCGGGCTACCATCCATTCTTAAGGTGACCCGCCAAATCAGGCCGTCGAAGCGACCGGCGTAAATATCCAGCAGACCGGTAGCCGGCCGGGCCGGAAACCAGATCAGGTAATTCAGTTGCAGTAAAACCTGGCTTCCAAACCGGGTATGGGAAGGCAGCCGATAGACGCTGGGGTTTTGTGGATCGACCTGGGCTTCCCCATCGGCACTGAGGCCAACCGTACCGATACGATCATCATCGCTCACGGTATCGACTACCCAGCCCGGCGCATAGGCGGAAAATAATTGCTCCAGTTGAGCCGGTGACGGCTCCGGAATACCCAAGGGATTGGCCGCCGACTGCGCAAGTATCTGTGCGACTTCCGCCGCCTGGATAGAAGGAGAAGCCGGCGGCTCGTAACGTATCAGGCGGCCCTCGGCCGGTTGTTGATGCGCAGCCAGGAAAGGTGCGCGCATTTCGCTATGCAATTGGCGGACGCCGTCGACGATGGCCCAGCGGCTCAAGAAATACAGGCCGAAAATTCTTTGCCAGTTCGAATAAGCATCGGGCGGCTGTATATTCGACAACAACCGAGCGCGTTGGTCTGAAGCGTTCGATAACGGTTGGGCCAGTATTCGGCCACAAGCGGATATTGTCTCCCCAGCCTCTTGAGCCGCCGGGGCTCGCAAGGCGGATTTTGCCGCAGCCGGCAGATTGCGCCATTCCTTCAGCCTTGCGGTTTCATCCAGTCCGCGCAAGCGTTCCAGCCACGCGGCGTAGGCGTCTGCCGTTAAATCGGCGCCTGCAAATGAGGCCAAAAAGCGGTCGATACGCAGACCCGGAAAACCCTCGATGCGCGCGGTAGCCGCATCCGCCACGCCGAACTCGTCGACTCTGACGTCCATATCCCGAAAAAACCCCGCGCAGCCGGCAAAATCCGGCTCTACGGGTAAAACCACCGGCTGCCTTACGGCACAGGCCTGCATGCCTATTGCTAATATGACGGTCAGTATCCACAAATCCGAACCGCGTAGCGAGAGTGAGCAGGCCAGGACGCCGGAATTAGGATAGGCGATTTTGGAACTACGTCCGACAAACCGGCGAATACTCATGACCAACCTCCTAAGTTACGATTGCCATTGTGCTCGAACAGACCATCGGCAGAACTGGAACCCACAGACTATATCCCTAGCGGCGGCAATAGCGCCAACATTATCCCGCCGATAAATTTGGCACCCCTTTGTCGACGCCGATTGAGCGACATTCCCGAAACGAATGCCGGTCTTTAGGGATGCGCCCGCAATATGCGAGATAAAACCGCATGCAACGGTCCGAATCCTTTCTTTCCAAACCTGCCGCGAACGCGGGTAATCCGATTGAAGACCCTTACCCTAGCTGGAGACCAATTGACTGAGTAAAACACTCCAAAATCACATCCTGTTTCTTTCAGAACAACCTCACGTCAAGCCTTGTCTCCCGTTGTTGAGGCAGGATCATTGTCGGAAACCTTTGCTTCAGGCGATTTGGCTAATAAGTCTTTGACCAAGGCGTTGGGGAAACGCCGGCTTGGCGTGATGGCATAAAAGCGTTCCCGAATGTCAGTGATACGGTAGCGCTCAACCAATAAGCCTTGGCGTAGTTCATCCAGAACCACCACCGGCGGCACTAAAGTCAAATGTCCGGATTCGCGCGCCAACAAACGCAGCATCGCCATGTCATCGACTTCGGCCACCACAAGCGGCCTAACCCCGGCTTGTTCCAGCAAGAAATCGAACGCAGCCCTAATTTCACTTTCGATGCTGGGCAAAAGTAGCGGCCTGCCATCCAGGTCCTGCGGGAATTGAAACGGCTGATTGTCTGCGTCCGGTTTACCCACCAGGCTGACCGGCTGTTCGTCCAACAGATGGCAATGCCAATTGGTTTGCGCATCGCGCGGTACCGGCCGATTGGACAGCACCAGATCGATGGTGTGGGTATGCATTTGCGCCAGCAATTCGCGCAGACTACCGGAATGCAGCACCAATTCGACGTCACTGCGCTGCACCAAGGACCTGACCAACTCAAGCTGAAAATTACGCGACAGTGTCGAGACCGCCCCAATCCGCAACAACTGGCGCTCCGCTGCTGAACGGCCATGCATCAGACTGATCAATTCATCCCCAGCCCGAAAAATGGCGTTGGCGTAATCCAAGGTAATCCGCCCGGCTTCGGTCAATTGCAGGCGTTTGCCTTCGCGCTCGAACAACTTTTGCCCAAACGACTCTTCGAGCTGACGTAATTGAATACTGAGCGCCGACTGTGACACATGTAAGCGTTCAGCAGCCCGCGTCAAATTGTTTTCGTTCGCGATCATCCAGAAATAACGCAAATGGTGATAGTTCAGTGAGGCCATTTATTCATTAATAAAATAGAACGTTTAGATTGAATACATATATTGGATGAATTAATAGCCGATTGCTAGCATGACAACACTGTCAACATCACGGGGATTCTCATGAACAACACCATCCGCTCCGCCATCTTATTCATCGAACAACATCACAACAACACTGCGTTTTTAAGCAGACAGGAGTTGCTGCCATGACATCGTTGATTACTTACTCCGCGGTGTCGGCGCCGCTGCTGTTGTTTCTATCAGGAATCCCATCGTCGACCTGGGCGGATCGTCATCCGCAACTTATGACCAAACTTTGCGGAACATTATCGATCATTGCGGTGCTGACAGCTGGGCTTGCCGGCTTCAGCATTTTCTATAAGGGTTCAGGGCCTGCTAGCGTCGCAGAAAACTTGTTCTATATCGATAGGCTCTCGGCCATGATGCTGATGCTGGTGGCATTTATAGGCGCCGTGGTTATCCGTTATTCGGGTCATTACCTGGATGGCGATCCCGGCCAAGGCCGTTTTTTTAAGTGGCTGGCATGGACTATCGCGGCAGTGATGACCTTAGTCATCGCCGGCCATTTCATCTTATTCGTGCTGGCCTGGATTCTGACCAGTCTGTGTTTGCACCGATTATTGTTGTTTTATCCGGAACGGCAGGGCGCTCGTATCGCCGCTCGCAAGAAATTTGTGTTCAGCCGCTTAGGCGATTTCGCACTGATTTTGGCGGGGATTTGGCTGTATCAAGTCTTCGGTACGCTGGAGTTTGGCGAACTGTTCGCGGCGGCGGACACGACTATCCACAATAGCAGTACCTTAAACGCCGCTGCCTTTGCGCTGGTCATCGGGGCTGTCATCAAGTCGGCGCAATTTCCTTTTCATAGCTGGTTGCCGGAGGTGATGGAAACCCCCACGCCGGTATCGGCCTTGATGCATGCCGGCATCATCAATGCGGGTGGCTTTTTAGTAATACGCATGAGCCACATACTGGTGCAGGCACCTGCCGCGCTGCACTTACTGGCAGTGATCGGCACCGTCACCGCCTTGTTCGGCTCTCTGGTGATGTTGACCCAAACCAGCATTAAAAAGTCACTGGCGTTTTCCACCGTCGGCCAGATGGGCTTCATGATGCTGCAATGCGGACTCGGCGCATTTTCCTCAGCGATGCTGCATATCATCGCCCACGCCCTGTACAAGGCCCATGCCTTCTTATCCAGCGGCAGTGTGGTCGACATCGCTCGCGCGGCCTGGGCGCCGCCAATTCGAGACAGTCGCCACCCTGGGGAACTGCTGGCGGCGTTCATCGCAGCATTGGCGTTGACTGTCGGCGGCGCCGGCTTATTCGATCTGAACTTGCGGGAAGAACCCGGCATTGTGCTGTTGGGTGCCATCTTGCAAATGGCCTTGACCTACTTGTTGTGGAATGCCCTGGCCCATCACGCCGGCCCCGCGCAAATTGGCAAAGCTCTGCTTATTGCCAGCGGTGTGAGCCTGCTGTATTTCGCCCTGCAAACCGGCTTCTTGCATCTGCTACGCGCTGACATTGCTCAGCAGATGCCGATAGATAGCCTGTTCGATAGTGTATTGCTGACCATCGTATTGGCGGGCTTTTTCACCATTTTGATGTTACAGATTCAGTACCCCGGCCCGGCTGCTGCCCAAGTTTGGCAAGCGGCCTACGTGCATATCTACAACGGCTTTTACATCAGTACCCTCGCCAACCGCATGATCCAACGCTATGGGTCCAAGCCCGTTCGTCTTAGCCATCGTCACTCTGGAGGAATACCGCAATGAACGCAGCCCTATTGTCATTTAAACCAAACAAGCACTTCGACAGCGACGAGACAGCCGGCCGGACTTACGGCCAAGATACCCTGCAATCGCCAGGCATACTCGCGGCCATTGAGCGGGCCTGCACCCGCATCGCACCGTTGTGGCCCTTACAACAATTCGTCGCGGTCAATCCGTTTCTTGGCTTAAGCGATCGCTCCTTTGCTGAGGCTTGCGAATTCAGCGCGCGCATGGGTCAGGGCGAAATGCTGATGCCGGCGAGTTTCTATGCCGAGCAATATCGGCTTGGCTATATTCAGGATGCCGATATCAGCCAGGCCTTGCAGCAAACCGGCAGCATTTGGACTCTCAAACAATGCTTAATCGAATTGCAAGATCTGCCAAGCCACGATACCGCGTTGCCAGGCAATCGTTGCTACACCTTGGCGGACCATTTGGATGCCGTGCATGGCAGCCAATGGGCGCTATTGATTACCGATGAGATCTCCAAATGGTGCGCTGCTTACTTCGATCAAGGTCAGTCAGCGTGGCGCATGCCATGGCGGGGGCTGCCGCTGTATGCGGCCTGGCGCCGCGCTGCGGCCTTCGATCGCACGCCGGAATTAGCCGGCCTGCCGGCGTTTCGTCAGACGATAAGCGCCTTGCCGGAACAGCCCATTGAGGCGATTACGCAGATATTCACTGCAATGGGCTTGCCCAGTGCCCGGCTCGATGATGCCTGTCATCGGCAATTGCTGACGGTGGCCGGTTGGAGTGCTTGGGTCCGCTACAAACATTGGCAAGCCAGCCCGGAGCAAACCCAGGACGCCTTGCTGCAACTACTGGCAATTCGGCTCAGCTATGACTATGCACTCATTTCGGCGCTGGCAAGCCTGCAAGATATCGAGGCATGGCGAGGCCATTGGCAAGACGCGCCGCTGGTAAATACCGATACCGCTGGAGCACTTGAAATACGCCATATTTTGCAGACTGCCTACGAATTGGCAACGCAGCGCCCCTTGTTCGAAAAACTGGCGTCGGCGTTGGCCTCAACAAGCCATCGGCAAGCCGAGCGTAAAAACCTGCAAGCGGTGTTTTGTATCGACGTACGTTCGGAAGTCTATCGCCGCGCTCTGGAAATGCAATCTCATACTATCGAGACCTTGGGTTTTGCCGGCTTCTTCGGTTTTCCCATCGAATACATTGCGCTCGGTCACCATCAGGGGCAACCGCAATGTCCGGTGTTGCTGAAGCCCAAATTTCGTATCCGGGAAAGTGTGGGCGATGCCAACGTGGGTGAGTTGCGCAATATCCTTGAGAGACGCTGGCTGCGCAAGCGTTTGAATAGGCTTTGGAAGGGCTTTAAGAACTCCGCCGTATCTTGCTTCTCTTACGTGGAAATTTCCGGGCTGAGTTTTGCCGGCAAGTTGCTGAGCGACAGTCTGGGCTTAACTCGGCCGGTGGTGAAACCGAGTATTGCCGGGCTGGACAAAACCATCGTGAATCGCATCGGCCCGGTCATTACCCGTCAGCGCGGCCGCTTGATTGCGAAAGGGCCAGTGGTGGAAACCGGTATAGCCCTGGGTGATCGCATCGAACTGGCCCGCAAAGCCTTGCAGGGCATGAGTCTGACCGACGGATTTGCCCGGATGATATTGTTGTGCGGCCACGGCAGCACCACCGTCAACAATCCTTATGCGGCTGGCTTGGATTGCGGGGCCTGCGGCGGCCACAGCGGCGAAGCGAACGCCCGCGTCGCGGCGGCAGTGTTGAACGATCGAGAAGTGCGTGCCGGTCTGGCTGCTCAGGGAATGACTATCCCGAAAGACACCTGGTTTGTCGCCGGTTTACACGACACCACAACTGATAAGGTACATCTTTTCGATCTTGACCGAATCCCCCATGTTTTTAGTGAGGACCTCCTGCTATTACGCCGTTGGCTGGATCGGGCCTCACAGCTTGCTCGCCACGAACGTGCGCCAGGCTTGGGATTGCCGGATCACGATGCCGCCACCCTCTTGAAAGCGATAGCCAAACGCAGCCGCGATTGGTCGCAAATTCGCCCGGAATGGGGATTGGCGGGAAATACAGCCTTTATTGCCGCCCCAAGACAACGCACTTATCACTTCGAATTCGACGGCCGGGTATTTCTGCACAATTACGATTACCGGCAGGATGCCGACGGTGCAATCTTGAGCCTGATTATGACTGCGCCGATGGTGGTAGCGAGCTGGATTAATCTGCAGTACTACGCCTCGACCGTCGACAACCGCCGCTTCGGTAGCGGCAATAAGGCCTTACATAATGTGGTCGGCACGGTCGGCATTCTGGAAGGCAACGGCGGCGATTTGCGGGTCGGTTTGCCCTGGCAATCGCTACATGACGGCAAAACCCTGCGCCACGAGCCGGTGCGTTTGACCGTTGCCATCGAAGCACCAGCAGAGATGATCGAGCAAGTATTAGCCAACCACGCCGAGGTGCGGCAGTTGGTCGATAACCACTGGTTGCATCTGACGCGTATCGATCCGCTTGACAACCGCTGCTATCGCTACATTCAACCGCAGCACTGGCAAGCCGTCACCGATTATGGCAGGGAGAGATAATATGAATTGGCAAGTAAACACAGCATTTAATCAATCTCAAGCTGCGACGGACCACCTGGATCTGCTGGAAGCCGAGGCGTTATTTATTCTGCGAGAGGTGATTGCCGAATGTCGTAACCCGGTGTTGTTGTTTTCCGGCGGCAAAGATTCGGCAGTTTTATTACATCTGGCTTATAAGGCGTTTCATCCCGAGCGCATCGGCTGCGCCCTACTGCACATTGATACCGGCCATAATTATGACGAAGTGATTGCCTATCGGGACCGGATGGCGGAACGCTACGATTGCCAACTGCACGTGCGCAGTGTCGAGGATTCAATCCGCAAAGGCTCGGTGCGCTTGCGGCATGCATTGGAATCGCGCAATCCCTATCAATCGGTAACCTTGATGGAAGCAATCGCCGAATTCGGGTTTGATGCCTGTTTGGGTGGCGCCCGACGCGACGAAGAGAAAGCTCGGGCCAAGGAACGGATCGTCAGTGTCCGCGACGAGTTTGGTCAATGGGAACCGAAACATCAGCGCCCGGAACTCTGGTCCTTGTACAACACTCGTGTCGCACTCGGCGACCATTTGCGGGTGTTCCCTATTTCGAACTGGACCGAGCTTGACGTCTGGCAATACATACAGCGCGAGGACATCGAACTGCCGGCGCTTTACTTCGCCCACCCGCGCCAAGTTGTGAGGCGTGGCGACATTCTGGTGCCGGTGACGCATCTGACACCGGCCCAAGCCGGCGATACCGTGGAAACCATCAGCTGCCGTTTCCGCACGGTCGGCGATATATCCTGCACCGCGCCGGTGGCATCGACAGCCAGCAACGTGGCCGACATCATCACCGAAACCGCGCAATGCCTGCTGACCGAACGCGGCGCCACCCGCCTGGACGACCGTGCCTCGGATGCGGCCATGGAACAACGTAAAAAAGAGGGGTATTTCTAATGAACGCGCTTGACTACTTAACAAGGGATGCCATACCAGAGGGAAACCACCAGCAAAACCCGTCGGGCCTATTACGCTTCATCACCGCCGGCAGCGTCGATGACGGCAAGAGTACCTTGATCGGCCGATTGCTTTACGACACCGGCAACGTCGCAGCCGATCAATTGGCAGCGATTCATGCCACCTCGCAAAAGCGCGGACTGGCAGCCATTGATTGGTCACTATTGACCGACGGTCTGATCGCCGAACGGGAGCAAGGCATCACCATCGATGTGGCCTATCGCTATTTCTCGACAGCGCGGCGCAAATTCATCATCGGCGATGCGCCGGGCCACGAGCAATATACTCGCAACATGGTAACCGCCGCATCGAGCGCCGATACTGCCATTTTGCTGGTTGATGCTCGGAAAGGGGTTACTACCCAGACCCGCCGCCATGCCTATCTGGCCCATTTACTCGGTATCCGCGAGCTAGTGCTGGCGGTCAATAAAATGGACCTGGTGGATTGGCAACCCATGGTATACAAGAGCATCGTGGACACCTTCAACAACTTTGTTGCGGCCCTGGGCCGTCATCACGTGCACGCGATTCCAATGTCAGCGCTGAACGGCACCAATGTAGCCAGTCGTGCAGAGGCGATTCCTTGGTATCACGGCCCGAGTTTACTCGAGTATTTAGAAGCCGTCCCAGCCCGCCGCGATGCCGAGCAAGCCCCTTTAAGGCTGCCGGTGCAGCGCGTGGTGCGGGTGATGTTGGGGAATGCAGCTAATGGCGCGACCGTCACCGAGTTTCGCGGCTATCAGGGCACACTGGCTTCCGGGCAGATGCAAATTGGCGATGAAGTGGCGGTGTGGCCGTCGGGACAACGGGCGCGCGTCTCGCGTTTAAATGTGGCCGAGCGCTCATTGACCGCAGCGAGTGCGGATCGCGCGGTGGTGGTGTCGCTGGATAGGGAAATCGATATCTCGCGCGGCGATATGCTATCAGACCCCATCCAGCCGCCTCGCGTCGTCAAGACACTCACCGCTGATATCTGCTGGTTGTCCGAACAGCCACTACAAGCGCGAGGCAAATACTTGGTTAAACATACCACCCGCACAGTGAATGCTTTGTTCGAGGAGTTGAGTTACCGAGTGGATGTCAACACCTTGGCTCACCAGGCCGCGCCGGAAACAGCGGTTATGAACGATATTCTGCGGGTCAAGCTGAAGTTGCAACAACCGTTGCTAGTCGATGCATATGTCGATAATCGCACCACCGGCAGTTTCATCGTTATCGATCCACTGTCTTTGCACACGGTGGCGGCAGGTGTGATTATTTAATGCGATAGGCACTAGGGAATCTAAATGAATTGGAATGAATACGTGCAATTGCTGGCCGGCTTGATTTCTGTAGTCAACCCGATCGGCGCGATGCCGATCTTTCTGTCGTTGACCGCAAGAAAGCAACCGCTGGAACGTCGACAAACGGCGCTGACTACCGCATTTGCAGTGGCGATGGTTTTGTTCACTTCGCTGGTTGCCGGGGAGCCTATCCTGAATTTCTTCGGGATCGGCTTGCCGGCGTTCCGAGTCGCCGGCGGTCTGTTGTTGCTGTTGATGGGCATCTCGATGCTGCGGGTTAGCGACGATCGCTCTCGGCATACCCCGGAAGAAGATGCCGAATCGCAAGAAAAATCCTCGGTAGCGGTGGTGCCGCTAGCCATTCCCTTGCTGGCAGGGCCAGGCGCGATTAGTACCACCATCGTCTATGCCCACCGCGATCTATCATTGGCACATTACCTGTTGTTCAGCGGCGTGATCGCGACCATCAGTTTAATCGTACTCGTGATACTGCTGCTGGCGCCACGCATTGTCGCCGTCATGGGGCAGACCGGCATGAATGTGGTCACGCGGGTGATGGGACTGTTGTTGACATCAACGGCCGTCGAATTTATCGCCGGCGGCGTTACTGAGCTGTTTCCGGTTTTGGCGGGAGGCTGAGTGATAAAGACAGAAGAGTTTAGTGCTGATTATTGCCCCAAATCTAACACCCAAAAGCCAATGACAAAATTCGAAAACTGCGACGAGTCAAGCCAAGCCGGAAGCACCTATCCCCCGGTTTATCTAGGGCAGAGTGTAGCGCTACTCACGAAACATGGTAAGGAAACACCTTTGGGTGAAGTGTTAGGTGCGGGTTTAGGCTGCCGGATTCAACATGTCAGCGACTACGACACCGATCAGTTCGGCACCTTTACCCGGGACATCGCCCGTGTAGGCAGTCAGCTTGAGGCCGCCCGCGCCAAAGCTAGAATGGGCATGAAACTTTCCGGCTTATCGATAGGCTTGGCGAGTGAAGGGGCGTTTGGGCCGGACCCGGTCTCCTTCATGCTGCCGCATAATCTAGAGTTGTTGCTGTGGATTGACGCGGGTTTGGGTATAGAAGTGATCGCGACCGCGTCTGGCAACACCAATTTTTCCCACAAGACCGTTTCCGCTTGGGACGAGGCTAAACTCTTTGCCGAATCAGCGGGGTTTCCCGAACACTATTTGATCGTGCGACCGGACGATCAACATCATCCGCAGTTTCGTAAGGGCTTGTCGAATTGGGACGAGTTTAACGGTGCCCTAGAATGGGCTTTATCCTTGTCATCTGCTGGAAAGGTTTTTATCGAAACGGATATGCGGGCATTCGCCAATCCGACGCGCATGCTTACTATTCGCCGTGCGGCCGCCGCTCTGGTGCAAAAATTACATTCACGTTGTCCCGCCTGTGCTGCGCCCGGATTTGCAAATTCAGGGGTAATCCGCGGCTTACCTTGCGAGGATTGCGGACAACCGACTGAGCAAGCCAGGGCGGATATCATTGCTTGTGTGCGTTGCACGCATCAAATTTTGGTTAATCGAGACAGGCAATTTGCAGCGGCTGGCAATTGCGACTACTGCAATCCATAAAGCAATTCATCGATCTGACCAGTAAAATCCGGGAGGCCAATTATCCGGGAAGTCGTATTTTTGCCGAAAGATTTTTTCGAGCTTCCCAGCAAGAAAAAATCGGCAAAGTCGAGGTTGCAAATCCCGACCTGTTTAGCTATTAAATCTGCCTTGCCGGAACGAACTAAAACTCCAACCGCATTGACCCCATCGCCGTTAATGGTGCACCAGGGTATATACCGACACGCGGCGGGGCGTTTTGGAAAGGATCGGTGGATTCGTAATAGGTTTTATCCAACAGATTGCGGATATTGAATTGGGTGATCAGCCGGGATTTGCCAAGATGATAGGTATAGCTGGCAAAGGCATCCAGACGGGCATAGCCAGGTAATATAAAGGTGTTATCGTTGTCACCGTGCCGCTGTCCGGCGGCAAAGATGCCCAGACCAAAGCTCAAACCATTCAATGGTTCATAGTGATGAATATCGTATTTGAGCCATAAGCTGCCGGGATGTTCGCGCACATTGTTCAGACGATTGCCTTGAAGACCGGAAAAATCTTGGGTGATGCGAGCATCGGTATAGGCATAGTTGCCAATAATACTGAGTTCGTCAGTAAGCGCTCCGGACATGTCCAACTCTAGACCTTGGCTACGCGCTTTGCCGATAGCCGCGTTGGCAAAAGCATCCGGGCTATTGAAATCGCGGGGCATTAAATTTTCCTTGGTTAAATGATAATACGCCAAGGTCGTGGACAAGCGCTGATCGAAAAACTCGGTTTTAACCCCGGCTTCGAATTGCTCGCCAATTTCCGGATTGATCGTTGTGCCGGCGGTTGTTACACCATTGTTGGCACCGAATGAAGTAGTCCAATTGCCGTAGATACTGGCCCAGGCCCAGGGTTGATAGAGAATCCCCACCCGCGGGCTAAAGCCTTCATCCCGGCGCGAAGGCAAGGCGGCGTCGGCAGCGCTGGCCGAATCGCCTATGCCCAAGCCGGTTCTCGCCCAATCGTAGCGGCCTCCACCCAGGAGATGCACTTTATCCCACAGGGTAATGTGGTCCTGAAAATACGCGCCGTACCAGTCGTCCCGGAACAGGTAATGGTTAGCCCCGCCGTCGGCGGGCGTTGCCAGCGCATTGGCGTAGTAGGCCGGATAACGCTGACTCATCCGGCCTCCTGGCTTTAAATACGCTGATAACGGCTCGCGAGGAAGGCGCTCCTTCGCGGTATCCGTGTGAGTTCGTAAGCAAAGACGACGGAGCGAGTGAGTTTTATAACCCGGATGAGAATTTTTTTAGCCGAAGGCCAAACGGCGCGGTTTCGCGGCGGTAGACCAGGCAATACAGCGCGGCGGCGATGCTTATGCATCAGGTCGGCAATGTCGGTGGCGGTCAATTCGAGCATGGGACAAGTTAACGTTGGGCAGCCAAGGTGTGGCGTTTTATGAAGCAACATTTGCGCCCGACTTGTACAGATGGGCCTCGGCATAGATGCTGCCTGCAATGCCGGCGAATTTTCGCCCCAGGGACAGCGGCGGGGTCCGCGGCGCGATTATCTAAACTGTGTTATTTCACGCGCACAGGGTGGCGGTTAATCTTCGCGGGCAGCCTGTTTCCTCGACGCTTTTGTAGCCAGCGGATTACCCCGGTGACGAATAACACCGGGCAAGCCAAACCGGTAATAAACACCAATATCCGCCCGGTCATCCCAAAGGCTTGGCCGGAATGCAAAGGCCATTGCCAATGGGTAAATACCTCGCCGGCGGTGGCCGTCGGCAGGCTGGGGTCGTCCAGGTCCAGAATTTTGCCGCTGTAGCGGTCGATCACCGTGCAACGGCGTTGCAAAATGCTGCCGGGCGCATCGACGCCGTCCTGGCAGACCGTATAGGTTTTGGTAGGCTCGGCGGCGCCGTAAATCCAGTGCGGACGGCCTTGCGGATACTGTTTAAAGGCAATTGCCACCGCTTCGTCCATGCCAATGGCCGGAGTATTCGGATACGGCGGCGTGGATTGAAACCAGTACCGATAAGTCACCGACGAGAACAATTCCAGCACCGGCACCACGTTATGCGGCAGCACCATGTATATCCCGGAAAACAACACCGGCACCATCACCAGCAACGTGTAAAAACCACTTATTTTATGCAGATCGTAATTGAAGCGCACCTTGCCGGCTCTGGGTTTAAACGTCAGCGCCTGCCGCCATTTGCCGGTCAACGGCCACCAGACAATCAAGCCGGTCAGGGTAGAGATAATCAATAATATGCCGGACAGGCCGACCACTACCGTACTAATGTCGTTGGGCAGCAATAAGGCATAATGCAATTCAAACATCAGGCCAATGAAGGTGCTGGGCAACCAATCGCCGGATCGTTCCTGGAGCTGTTTACCGGTGACCTTCGCGGTGTAAGGATCGACGCCTACTTCCCAGCGCTCCAACGCACCGTTAGCATCCGCCACCGCGAAGCGCAGCTTGAAGGCCGCGAATTCGTTGCGCGGGTAGGTGGCGAAGTTTTGTTTGGCTTGCGGCGGCATCGCCGCCTTGCCGGCTGCGAAAATTTCAGCCAAGGGCCGATACTCGGCATGCGTCGGCACCTCCACGGTCAGCATATCGGGATGCAGCCATTCGTCTATTTCGGGATAAAACACCAGGATGCTACCGGTGATACCATAAATAGACAGCAACAAGCCCAGCGTCAGGCCCAGCCATAGATGCACGGTCAGCCAGAGCTTGCGGCGGGCTTTTAGGCGGGAAAGCGAAATATGGCTGGTTTCGACCGGAACGGACGGGCCCGATTGCTGGTTGGTTGCATTCATCGCAATAACAGAAGTGAGTTGAGAATTTGACGAATCAGGGCCTTGTACCCAAAGTCCGCCAACCCTTGTATTCATGTGTTTCATCTGGATAAGACGTTTCCGGGCCAAAATTCCTCACGCGCGGCGAGGCAGACAAGCAAAGCGTCGATTGGAATTCCTCCAAGCCAAATACTATCCTCTGCGCCAGCCCATACCTTGAAGTTAAGCCGACCATGGCGAGCCTGTCGAACCATGGTCGGCTTGACGACATTACTGAACCATCCGGACCTTAGAATTCCAAACGGATCGAGCCCATGAAATTGCGCGGCGCGCCCGGCTGTACCAAATAACCGCCAAAAGCGGAAGTCTCGTAAATGGTTTTATCCAATAGATTGTTGACGTTAAGTTGCGCCGTTACTTTGGATCGTCCAACTTCCCAGACATAACCGAGCAGGGCATCGACTCTGACATAGCCCGGCATTTGCCAGTTGTTCTCGTTGTTCCCTTCGCGCTCTCCTATGATGTATGCACCGGCCCCGAAATTTAAACCGCGCATTACGGGGTCTTGAACCGTGTATTTAGCCCAGAAGCTTCCGGAGTTTCTGGGAACGTTCCAAAGTTTGTGCCCTTGATTCCCTCTATTGTCTTGGGTAATTTCAGTATCGGTGTAGGCGTAGGAGGCAATCAAATTTAAGCCATCCGTAACCTGGCCTGAAACATCAACTTCTATACCTCGGCTGCGGGCTGCTCCGGTCTGCACGGAAAATCTGGAATTGCTTGGATCGGTGGTGGCGATGTTTTGTTTGGTCAATTCGTAAAAAGCGACCGTGGTCAGTAATTTTTTATCGAATAACTCGGTTTTGAAGCCCACCTCGTGCTGTTGGGCTGTTTCGGCATCCAGCGGTTTGCCGGTTGATGCCAACGCGCTATTCGCGCCGCCTAGAGATTCCACGTAATTTCCGTACAACGAAAGCCAGGGCCAAGGTTGATACACCATACCCACGCGCGGGCTGAACGCCTCGTTTTGAACTTCTGTTTCCCTGTTTCGCGCGGCTTCGATAGATGTCGTCGCCGCACCGCTACTGCGTGTTGCCCAATCGTATCGTCCGCCGCCCATGATATGCAGCTTGTCGAATAGGGTAATCTGATCCTGAAAGTAAGTGCCGTACCAGGATTGAGATAACGTGCTGAAACTATTAAAGTCGTTCGCCGTTGGTAATGGAACCTGCCCATAGACCGGATTGAAAACATCGACCACAGGCCTATGGCTTATTGGCGCGGGAGTCTTTGCAAAACCTTGAGCATCGCGCGCTTCCCAAAAGTAGTCGAATCCCGCTAAAACTCGATGTTGGGTGCCCAAGAGTTTAAATTTACCGGTCAGATCAATATTCGTCGCAACGGTGTCGGTATCGTCAATTGGTGTGGTGGTGGTGCCTCGAATAGCCGTGTTATTAACTGGATTTACAGGGTTGTTAAAAAACGACTGATTGTTACCTTGATAATCAAGGTTGTAATAATGAAAGCGATGCTGGATTTTCCAATCGTCGTTAAATTGGTGCGACCAATCAACGCCGACAATAACCTTATCGTGTATGGCAAGGGCATTGTCCGATCCAAAACCCAGATAGTTACTGACGGGGACATTAACCGGCCGATTGCCTAGGACTGGAAGACCCGTGTAATTTGTGCGGGTGTCATGCTGATACTCCAAATTCAAATTGACTTCCGTTCGGTCGCTGGGCTTCCAGCTCAGCGATGGCGCAAAAAACACCCGCTCCTGTTCCATTGTATCGATAAATAAGTCATTGCTCTGATAGGCCATATTAAGGCGATATAGCAGCGAACGGTCGTCATTAATCGGGCCGGTCGCATCCGCGGTGGTACGGAATAAATCGTAGGAGCCAAACTGTTGCTCCAACGAGTAATAAGGCGTATCCAGCGGCTTCTTGGTCACAATATTGATCAAGCCACCCGGTTCGATTCGCCCATACATAGCCGCAGCCGGTCCTTTCAGTACTTCGAGCTGTTCCAGGTTGACGACCTCGTGCTGAGCGCGCCTGATGCGCAAACCGTTACGATAGACGGTCGTCGTACCATCGGTCTGAAAACCGCGTAACTGAAAGCCTTCGTACATCGGATCGGTCGCCCAGTTTATGCCGCTAACATTTTTCAGCGCATCCTTGATCCGAATCGCCTGTTGATCTTTCAATATCTGCTTGGGAATAACTTGTACTGACATAGGTAACTCCATGATCGGCGTATCGGTTTTCGTGGCGGAACTGGCGTTGGGCAAACGATAATCTGAGTTGTAGGGATCGTTAGGGTCGGAAATCGTTTTGCCCACCACCGTCACGCTCGGTAGGGTAGCCGCACCGACCGCCGACTGCGGTTCCACCGCCGCCGCTTTTTCCAAGGTAACAGTATTGCCGTTGCTGAACCTGTAGTGCAGTCCGGAACCGCGCAGCAAGTTCTGCAAAGCCTGTTCCGGCGTATAACGGCCTTGCACGGCATTGGCGCGCAGCCTGTCGGTCAATTGCGAGCTGAAGAACACCTTGACGCCGCTTATCTCGGAAAATTGCAGCAGGGCGTCGGCCAACGGCGCGGCCGGGATGGCAAAATTGATTTCACTCTCCGCCACGCACCAGGGGCTGGCACTTAGGGTCGCGGCAAAAAGGGTAAAACAGAGCGGGTTAACAAAGGAATAACGCTGACTCATCCGGCCTCCTGGCTTTAAATACGCTGAAAACGGCTGGCGAAGAAGGCGCACCTTCGCGGTATCCGTGTGGGTTCGTAAGCAAAGACGACGGAGCGAGTGAGTTTTATAACCCTGGTGAGAAATTTTTTTTAGCCGGAGGCCAAACGGCGCGGTTTCGCGGCCATCGACCAGAAAACACAGCGCGGCGAAAACTTATTGGCGACGCAAGATCACCAAGGCGTCGGTCAAGCGGGTTTCGCTGACAGCCAAGGTTTTTTCGATGACATTCAACGCCGCTTCCGGGTCGTCGGCGTCGAATATGCCGGTGACCAAATGCTCGGCCAGAGCCGGATCGGCGATGATTATTTTTCCGGGACGGTAGCGGTTCAGGTCATCCACCACTTGTCGCAGCGGCTTTTCCTTGAACACCAGGCGCCGTTCTTGCCAGGCGCCGGCCTGCTTTAGATTGACGCTTTCCGGCAGTCCGGCTTTACCGCCAGCCGATACAACGCGTTGGCCTGCCGCCAGACTTTCCACGGTCTCGCCATCGGCGAACGCGACGCGCACGCTGTGTTCGTAGACCGTCACCGCCAGGTCGCCCTGCCATTGTTTAACATCAAAAGCCGTACCCAAGGCCCTGACCCGGCCACCACTCGTCACCACCTCGAACGGCCTGGCGGCATCGGCGGCTACCTTGAAATAAGCCTCGCCGCCGTGCAGGCGGATAAGGCGTTGTCTTTCGGAAAATTCCACCGACAACGACGAAGCAGTATTCAGGATTACCGAAGAGCCGTCGCTGAGTTGAATTCGACGCTGTTCGCTGGTGCCGGTACGGAAATCGGCAAAGAAACCGGCGCTGAATGCCCAACCCAAACAAAAGGCCAGCATCAGGCAGGCGGCAATCGGCAACATCCGGAGGCTGCGCTTGGGCAGTGTTCGGGCAGGCGTTTTGTGTTGCGTTCCGTTCGAGGCCCTTACTTCCCGTTCGATTCGGTCGATTTGCGCCGGGTTTAAGCCCGCTATACAGTCAAAAAACTGCTGTGTCTGCCGCCAGGCTTCCTGATTTTCCCTGCTGGCCGCCAACCAAGCTTGCCAGCGCAAATCCTGCTCACGGTCGAAGAACGGCGATTCGCGCAAAGCCCGCCAGTATTCGGCTTGCGCATTCGCGTCGGCGTCGGGTAAAGGCGGGATGGGTTGGTTCATAAAAAGGCAAAGCCGCGGTCGGTTCGGGAATCGGATTATAAAACGCCGGCCGGATAAACACAGGCGCGTTTGGGGAGAAAAGAATCCCGGTCAATCCAGCTCACCAATCCTCTGCCGGCAATGGCGCAGGGCCTGGGTCAAATATTTGAAAATCATGGTCTGTGAGATGCCCAGCCTTTGCTCCACTTCCGCATAACTGCAATGCTTGAGCTTCAGCAGAATAAATACTTCCCGGCATTTGGGCGATAACTCGTCCAGCGCGGCGATCAAATGCTCCATTTGTTGTTGCGACATGACGGTCCGTTCGACGGATAAGACAGATTGCTCGCCGCCCTCCGCCTCGTCGTCGGTGGAGTCTTCGACGTCTCTTGCGGAATGGCGATTGTGGCTGCGCAGATAATCGGTGGCCAGATTGGCGGCGATGCGGAAAATAAAGGCACGGGGGTTTTCGACGCGGTCTTTGCCGCCGTAGCCGGCGTAGCGGATAAACGTCTCTTGAAAAATATCCTGCGCGGCTTCCGTGCAACTGATGCGTTGCGACAGAAAACCCAATAATTCGCGGCGATGCTTATGCATCAGATCGGCAATGTCGGTGGCGGTCAATTCAAGCATGGGACAAGTAACGCAGGGCGGCCAAGGTGTGGCTTTTTGAATAGCAATATCCGCGCCCGACTTGAACTGATGGGCCCTCAGCATAGGTGAAGCCTGGAATGCTGAAGAATTTTTGCTCTAAGCTCCGCGAGGGTTAGCACCTCGATCTTTTAAACTGTGTTATTTGACTCCCTTCGGTCGCGATTAATCTTCGCAGGTAGGCTGTTTGCTCGCCGCTTTTGCAACCAGCGGATCACACCGGTGACAAACAACACCGGGCACGCCAGTCCGGTAATAAACACCAAAATCCGCCCGGTCATACCGAAAGCTTGGCCGGAATGCAACGGCCACTGCCAATGAGTAAAGATTTCGCCGGCTGTGGCTGTCGGCAGGCTGGGGTCGTCCAGATCCAGAATCTTGCCGGTGTAGCGGTCGATCACCGTACAGCGGCGTTGCAAGATACTGCCCGGCGCGTCGACGCCGTCCTGGCAAACCGTATAGGTTTTAGTCGGTTCCGCAGCCCCATAAATCCAGTGCGGCCGGCCTTGCGGATACTGTTTAAAGGCAATCGCCACCGCCTGGTCCATGCCTATCGCCGGTGCGTCGGGATAGGGCGGTTTGGACTGAAACCAATAGCGATATGTCACCGGCGAGAACAACTCCAAAACCGGCACCACGTTATGCGGCAGCACCATATAAATCCCTGAGAACAGGACCGGCAACATCACCAGTGCCGAGTAAAAGCCGCTGATTTTATGCAGATCGTAATTGAAGCGCACTTTGCCGGCCCCGGATTTAAACGTCAGCGCCTGCCGCCATTTGCCGGTCAACGGCCACCAGACGATCAGGCCAGTCAAGGTGGAGATGATCAGCAGCGCTGCAGAGACGCCAACGATGACGGTGCTGATGTCTTCGGATGGAATCAACAGCGCATAATGGAGTTCAAACATTAAGTCGATGAAGGTATTGGGTAACCAATCATCCGAGTTCCTCATCAAGCGTTTGCCGATGACCTTGGCGGAATACGGATCGACACACACCTGCCAGTTTTGCACGACATTCTGGCTAATCGGCAAAGCATAAGAGCATTGAAAAGCGGCCTGCTGGTTACGGGGATAGGTGGCGAAGGTGGGTTTAGCTGACGGCGGCATGACAGCTCGTGCCGCTGCGAAAACCTCCGCCAAAGGTTTGTAAACTGCGGTTTGGCTGGGAGGAGCCACGGTCAGCAGTTCGCTGTTTAACCACTCGTCTATTTCGGCGTGAAACACCAAGATGCTGCCGGTGATGCCATAAATCGACAGCAAAAATCCCAAGGTCAAACCCAACCACAAGTGCACGTCCAGCCAGCGTTTGCGGCGGGCTTTCAGGCGGGACAAGGGCGGATGTTGCGGATTCGCGGGAATGGTCGAGCGCGATTGTTGGGAAATGACGGTCATGGCGATAGCGAAAAGGTCAGGTAAACGGTGCGAAAACAAAAGGCGCCGATGCCTGAATAAGACGTTTAGGCCCCGGAAAATCCCAGTCCCATTTTGCCAGGACAGCCTAGATTGGGGTGACGATAGGAACCCCAACACAACAACCTCAAAACAATCCTCCAGCTATCGGCAACAGAACATCAAAGATACCGGTAATTTAGAGCCCAAAAATGTTGGGGTTCGTTACCTCACCCCAACCTACGGTCTAACTCCTAACCCGACCTATGTGACTAAAAGCGATATTCAACGCCGCCGTAGACGGTACTGGTGGCGCCAGGATGGAATTGCGCCTGATCGACGCCTCCTGCATCCCCCATCGTCCAGAGCGTTGCAGTGTAGTGTTCGTTGGTTAAATTTCGTCCGTCGATAAAAAGTTTCCAATGCTTGCCGTCGTCCCAACCAATGCGGGCTCCAAGCAGTGCGTAAGGTTTTGCGGCTAACGTATTTTTGTAGTCAACCCAGTTGGAATTGACTATTCTGGCATTCGGCCCAATATAGAACCCGCTTGGATGTTGATATACCGCTTCGACAAAAGCTACGTGCTCCGGGATGCCTGCAATCCGGTTGTTGCCCAATACTGGATCGTTATCGAAGGTGAAGTTATTCCACGTATAATTACCGCGCAGACGGATTTGATCCCCTCTGACAAACGCATCTATCGGAAGTGAACTTTCCAACCCCAGTTCTACACCGGAATGCAGCGTCGTACTCTTAGCGTTTGTGGCTGTAAAGTCAGTCGGATTTATGGGGTTTGCGACAATTAAATATTCGTTGTTGACCCACGCATGATAGTAGGCGAGATCCCATTTCAGATAATCGGCTTGCCCGCGTGTACCAATTTCCACTGTGCTGGCGGTCTGCAGATTGGTAACCGGAAACAAACTGGCCAAGTCTGCTAACGGCGGCGGTTCGGAACTGCGGCTGACATTGCCGTAAATCTGAGCTTCATCAGTTGCCTGCCAAGTAAAACCGAGCTTGGGGTTGGCGCTGAAAAAGTCATGATCCGCTTGATTGGTTGGCCTGGCAGCACTGGGAACGTAACCCTCATACCGTTCGTAATTGACGTTCCGCCAGTTCAACTGTAAGCCGGCGATCAAAGTAAAATTGTCAGTCAGACTGAGTTGATCCTCCAGATACCCCTCGACATTCAGCCAACGGTCGCGCTCAGCGTTCCTTAACGCACCGCGGCGCCGATCTGGCAACGTCGCATAGTTTTTATCGTTGACGAACTGCCATTGGGTCAGACCGCCCCATACCACCCGGTTATTCAGGCCCAGCAGTTGGCCGTTAATCTCGTGCCGCCAATTGAAACCAGTGTCCTGCCAAAGATCATGGTTGTAGCCAAAGGTATAGTCATAGGCATACTGTTTGTTCTGATAATACGCACCAACATCAAATTTGTCCCCGCCATCTAGCAGAATCGAATGTTTTAAGTCGACGCGGTACATGGGAAAACCGGAGGGAATTGCAAATCCGTTGTCGTTTTGCTGTGGATTTTCTTTGATCTGTTGTAGGGTCAGCGGAGCCGCCGACAAAAAATTATGGTTCTGAATATCGAAATACAAGCGCGTTTCTTGCCTGTCATTCCAGCGGTAGCCGATATTGCCGTGACCATAGAATTGCTCCTGCTTGTTGTTTTCCCGCGTGGTATCGGTGCTCAGATAAGAAAATGAGCCGTAGACATCAAAACCGTTGCCTAAAACCTTGCCGAAATTTAAAGTTGGATTGACGAAATCGTAGGTGCCGTATTTCATACCCAAGCGCACACCTTCGGCTGTATAGCCGGTCGGCGTGATCAGGTTCACCGCCCCGCCGAGATTGCTGCCGCCGTACTCCAAGGCGTTGGCACCCCGATAGACGTCAACGTGATCAAGCGCGAATAAATTAATCGTTTCGGTATCCGATGCTCCGTTCGCGCTAGTAAATGGCATACCGTTACGGAGCAGTTTAATGCCAAAAATGGGTGAGACGACCGAATTCGAGTCGGATCCACGGATGGAGATACGCGATCCTCCCGTTACGCCTGCTTGTGAATCCGCAGTATAAATGCCGGGCGCGTTGACAAAGACGTCGTTGACCGTGAGCGGTGCGCCTTCATACATTTTCTCGGCATCAATCACCGACGTGCCACCCGCCACTCGATTGAGTTTGGCTTGCGATTCATGGATCGAAGGTGTCGTCAGGCTAAAGGGCTGCTCGGTATCGGCGGCTTTTCCCACCACCGTCACGCTCGGCAGGGTAGCCGTACCGACCGCCGACTGCGGCCCCACCGCTGCCGCATTTTCCAAGGTTACGGTATTACCGTTGCTGAACCGGTAGTGCAGCCCGGAACTGCGCAGCAAGTTCTGCAAGGCCTGTTCCGGCGTATAGCTGCCTTTTAATTCCGGCGCGGTGATGCGTTCGGCAATGTCGCCTTCATACAGCACTTGCAAGCCGGTGAGCGCGGAAAAACGGGTCAAGGCGGCGGACAGCGCTTGGGAGCGGATATCAAAGCTTTGCGTGGTTTGCTCGGCAGCTAGGGTAATAGTGGAAGTCAACAGGCCGGCAGCAAGCACTGCATAGAATGGGCCGCGGCAAGCTGGTACGGGATATTTCATGCGTCTATCTCCTTCGTCGATGAATGGTGTTACCGACAAAGACGATGCGGGTTCAGACTTACCCTTAGTGCTGAAAAAAATATTTTGGGGAACCTTTAAAAATCCCCTCTCCCTCTGGGAGAGGGCTAGGGTGAGGGGTGTAAATTGATTTTAATCCCCTCATTCCAACCTTCTCCTTTATGCCCTTTGGGTACTTTATCAAAGGGGGAAAGCCGGTATTGAAGCGCCTTGTTAACCTATGCTGAATATTTTTTATAGTCGTTGACTATTAGCGCAAAGCGCCCGCCGACCAGGTTAATACAACAACACTAGATCGCCCGGCATCCGCAAAGCTTTGGCTTGAAGCGTGGTTACCAGCGCAGCCAGCACTGCATCGGGGTCGCCGTTGTTGAAGACGCCGTTGACGACGCGTTCGGCCAACTGCGGATTGACAGCGACGATGCGACCGCGCCGATAGCGGTTAACTTCCGCCAGCACTTGCGTCAACGGCTGGCGATGAAACACGGTTTGGCGCCGTCGCCAGGCCAGCGCATCGTCGTTGTCGAGCTTGGCAACGGCTTGCAGCCGGCCTTGCCGATACTCGGCTTGCTCGGAGGCATGAACCAGGGCTTTGGCGCTATCGGCGCCGATCTCAACGGTGCCTTCGCTGACGACGACGCGCAGTTCCTCGGCGTGCTTGTGGACGCTGTAGGCGGTGCCCACCGCGCGGGCTGTCGCTTGGCCGCCGTCGACGACAAACGGCCTTTGCTTATTGGGCGCGACTTCGAAATAGGCTTCGCCGCGTAATAATTCGATCTGGCGCAGACTGTCGCTATAGCGTACGGCCAACGCTGTGTCGGTATTCAAGGTCAGCCGCGAGCCGTCCGCCAGCTCGACGCTGAGTTGTTGGCCGGCAGCGGTATGGTAATCGCTGCGCCAGTTTTGCCATTGTTCGGGCAGCCGCCAGCCGGCCACCAGCAGCAACAGCCCGAGACAACCCAAGGCAACCCGGTGCAGGGTTCGGCCACTAGCGGGCGGTTGCAAACGCCCCTTACCCAGCCCTTTCCCATCGGGAGAGGGTTCCGTTTTGGTTTTGGCGGCATCCGCTTGTAGACGTTGCTGAACCCGCTCCGCCGGCAGTTGCAGCAGGTCCCACAGCTTGAGGGATTTGTCGTACGCTTCGGCGTGTCGGGGATCGGCGTGGTACCAGATTTCAAATTGGCGACGCTCTTCGACGCTGACATCATCCGCGTGCATACGGGCAAACCAGGCGAGTGCCTGATCCGAAAGCGAGCCGGATGACGCGGATTGAGGGTTATCGGACATGGTTAGGGACGGGAAGCGTTGAGCCGAAGCTGACATGATGCCACGATTTTAGAACGGGGTTAATTTGCATCAGACAAGCGCGCCGAGCATCAAAGGAAATCGATGCGGTCTTTCAAATGCTTCAGAGCCTTATGCATATGACTTTCCACAGTGCGCGCCGATATGCCCAGCTCGGCGGCGATTTCGGAATATCGCTTGCCTTCCACTCGGCACGCCAAGAACACCTTTCGACATTGCGGCGGCAGCTCGTAGATGAGTGTTTCGAACAATTCCATTTGTTGCTGCCCCTCCAGCGAGCTATCCGGTTGCGGTTGACTGCAAGCGATGTCATCGCCGACCAGGCCGCCGTCGCGTTGTTCTTGCCGGGCTCTGCTGCGCAAGTGGTCCAGGGCCAGATTATCGGCGACGCGAAACACGAAGGCCCGCTGATTGGCGATCTCGCCGGCGGCGGAATAGCGGGCGATGCGCAAATAAGTTTCCTGGATCAAATCGGCCGCGGTTTCCGCACAATTGACCTTACGAGTCAAAAACTGCTGGAGTTCTTTCTGGTAGAGCAGAAAACTGGCTAGTAAATCGGAATCGGTGATTGCATCCATGAACACATAGTTGGCAATGAAACGTCTTCTGCTTGAGCAAGTTTTAAGCCACTAACCTGGGAAGCCAGCGTTCTGCGGCGATTAACCCATGAGTTGGCAGTGTTGAAGGCGAAATCCCTGAAAGCGCCACGACCAAAGTGCGGCATATGACACACTTTTCAATTCACGATTCCAGCTTCGAATCGCGGCTGGCAAAGCGATGAATTGAGACACTCCTGGTTGCTGAAAACATTGGCCCATCACTAAGCCGCCCGTCGTTTCAGAAAAAGCCGCAAAATAAACCTCCAACTATTGACATCAGAACATCAAAGTTACCGATAATTCGAGGGCCAAAATTTTTGGGGTTCGTACCTCGCCACCAACCTACGCGCGTTATTCAAACGATTAAAACTCCACCTTGATCGAGCCGATGGCGGTTAACGGTGCGCCGGGAGCAACACTCAATCGCGGTGTTACGTTGGACTCTGGGTCGGTGGACTCGTAATAGCGCTTATCGAGTAGATTGCGTAGATTGAACTGCGCGGTAACCCGAGTTTTGTTAATTTCCCACCGGTATGCGGCAAATGCATCCATTCGCACATAGCCAGGCAATTGAAAACTATTGGCCAAATCGCCTTCGCGCCCGCCGGCAGCTATACCGCCCAAACCGAAGCTTAAACCTTTCAATGCGGCATAGCCGTTCATATCGTATTTTATCCACAGACTACCGGAATGCTCCGGAACGTTAGCCAAGCGGTGACCAGCCGTATCGCCGGCATAATCTGTAATGACGCGCGCATCCGTAAACGCATAACTGCCGATCAGGCTCAAAGCATCTGTCACATGCCCAGTGACATCAAGCTCCACACCTTGACTACGTTGCTGGTTGGCAATTTTATCGAATGGGTTGGGGGTACTATTGTCCGGCACCAGAATCTTATCTTTGGTGAGATGGTAGTAGGCCAAAGTTGCCAATAACCGATCGTCAAATAGTTGCGTTTTCATGCCGGCCTCAAACTGCTCGCCGATTTGCGGATCAAAGGTCGAGCCGTCAGCGGCGGGGGCGTTATTGGCACCGAATGAGGTTGTCCAGTTGCCGTAAACCGCGAGCTGCTTAATCGGTTGGAACAGTAAGCCAACGCGTGGGCTAAAGCCTTCATCCTTGCGCGAAGGCAGAGTCGCTTCCGCTGCGGCAAATGACGCCATGTAAGACGAACCCGTTTCCGCCCAATCGTATCGGCCACCTCCTAAGATATGCAATTTATCCCACAGAGTGATGTGATCCTGAAAATAGGCGCCGTACCAACTGTTATTAAAAAATGCAAAATTGTCGGTGGTGCAGCAATTGGGTGGTCTCGATAAGGTTTGTTCAATAACTGCAGGATTTATTCCGTAGCTGGGCCAAGGATTGTAAATGTTGATATTCAGATCAGGATTGGCATCGTTGAATTCACCAAAATAATGGTACTTCATCGTCGCCTGAAAATAATCGAACCCCACCAACACATCGTGCTTGGTCGAGCCAAGCATGAACTTTCCGGTCAAATCCAGATTGGTAGTGTAGAGATCGGTATCGGCTGTTTGACCGAATATATTGCGTTTAAGCGTCCCGTCAGGGAGTAAGGCATCTTCGGCAGGGCCAAAAGCCGGCGTTGGATTAACCATATAGTCATGCGCTTCGTTAAAGCTGGCTAGAAAGCGATTATGTATCGCCCAGTCGTCGTTAAAATGGTGATTAACTTCGGTGCTTAGATGAGCTTTGGAGATGCTACTCATAGGAATATTGGGATCGTTCAACGACCGACTGATTGGTATGGGCGCCGGACGATTGCCGATGACAGGAATGCCGAAATCTGACCGATAGTCCTGATCGAATCCCTCGACACTTAACGTCATATCTGTTCTATCGGTCGGCCGCCAAGTGACGCTAGGGTTAACCAGCACTCGGTCGGTGGACACAAAATCTCTGAAAGAATTTGCGTTTTGATACGCACCGGTAAAACGATAAAGTACCGATTTGTCATCGGTTACTGGGCCTGTGGCATCCCACTGCGTGCGGTAAAAATCATACGAACCAAATTGTTGTTCTAGTGCGTAATACGGAATGTCTAGCGGCTTTTTGGTAGTAATGTTGATAAGACCACCGGGTTCGATACGTCCGAATAGAACTGCAGCAGGGCCTTTTAGCACCTCGACACTTTGTAAATTGCCTGCATCAACTTCGGTCGGTTCGCCATCCCGTATAGACAGCAAACCGTTTCGGTATACCCTGGCGTTGTGAAAACCGCGAATGATGAAGCCATTGCCGTAGCCCAATGAAGGCTGTGCTCGCACACCGCTGACATTTTCCAGCACATCTTTAAGCCGTGAACTTTTCTGGTCATCCATCACTGCTCGCGGGACTACCTGAACCGATACTGGCGTATCGAAGATGGGGGTATCGGTTTTGGTGGCGGTAGTAGTCGTGGTCCGATTGTAGCTGGGGTTGTAGGGATCACTGTCTGCGTAGCCTGCTTTACCGGTCACCATAACTGTCGGCAAAGTCGTCGATGACTGCGGTTCCGCTACCTTTTCGAGGGTCACAGTATTAGCACTATTGAATTGATAAGAGATACCCGACCCAGCCAACAAGCGGTTCAAAGCATTTTCCAACGAATACTGTCCGTTAACGCCGGATGACTCAATACCCCTGACCAACTCCGAGTTGTAAACAAACTGCACACCGGACTGTTCGGCCAGCGCGCTCAGTGCGGAATACAAAGGCTGCGCGGTGATATTGTAGTTGCGGCTTTCGCTGTTGGCGCTGGGGCTGTCGGCCTGAGCAATCAGCGGCGCGGCAATGGTCATTAAACCCATACACAGTGGCAACGCGCCGATTGCGGATGAGCCTTCAGTTCGGGCTTTTCCCGTCCTGCTTGGGTTTGGAATTATTCTCATGATGTGTCCTCAGTGAAGATGTGTTCTTGCTGAGAACGATTGGTGGATGGCAATGCCGTACTAATTCATATGCGGCAAATTGTCGCGGTTATATTGAGAGGGTTTAGCTTGGACTAGAACCAATTATGAACAGTCAGATTTTGAAAGCAGGCAAAATTCGACGTATTGCGGGACACCAAGATTAGATTATTCACTGCGGCAATCTCGCCATCCGCATAAGCACAGGTCTGCCCCGTGGTTTTCAAGCGCGCTCTTTCCTGGGCAAACCATTCGGCGGCCGCTTGTTCAAAAGGCAGAATGATCAACCCGCTGTTCAGCAGCATGGCTAAATAGGACAGCAGTAGCGTTTTGCGTTTGGATGCCGGAAGCAGATAACAGCCGTAGTTGAGCTCGTGCTAGACAATAGCGGCGGTCGCATATTCGCCGTCGTGTTTTGCCAGCTTGTCCATTAGGCCAGCATCAGGTTCTTGCCGTACCGGTTCCGAGAGAATGTTGCTATCCAGCAGGTAAATTATTCGTCCCATGAAAAATCTCGGCCACTGTCCTTGCCGCGTAAATCACCCAGTTCGGCATCGCTCAAGCCGATGTCTAGCTGCCCACCGAGTTGCTCGCGCCAGTCCATAATGGCCTGGTATAGTTTTTTTTCCGGCTGGATCAGTTGTCGATAGCTGGCTTGCGACAGGATAACGGCAACGGGCTTTCCGTAGCGGGTCAATTGAATCGGCTCATTGACCTCGAGTTGAGCGAGCAGTTGCGCCAAATTATTTTTGGCATCGGCGATGGTACTGGTTTTCATAAGGCCGTCCGCAATTACAGCTAAGATGTTGGCCATCATAGGCTTGATGCTAGCAATTGACAACGGTTTAGCCTGCTGACTTTCCTGCTTAGGGCTGCAAAAACACCAACGGCCCGGCTTCGATAACCTTGATAGACAAGGTCTGTTGCAGCGCCTTCAGCCAGGCATCGGTCTGCTTGATATCGACAGCGATATTGACTTCCCGCTCCGCCAATTTGTCGTCGAGCAACCGGATTTGACTGCGCCGATAGCGATTGATTTCGGCGATAACCTGCTTCAAAGGTACGAAGTTCATCAACAAGCGACCACGCCGCCAGGCGTCGGCGTTGCTTAATTCCGCTGTTTGCGGCGTACCCAGCCTGTCGGCGGTAAAAGCCAATTGTTGACCCGGTTGCAGTGTGGTGCTTTCGGTTTGCGCGCCTTGCGCGGACGGCCGACTGCTGCGCACCCTGCCTTGCAGCAGCGTCACCGCACCGGCCTTACCGTCGTATCGAACGATAAAGCGGGTACCCAAGGCCTCGGTCGTCGTGGCGCCGGTGGCGACACGGAACGGCTTATCGGCATCGTGCGCGACATCGAATTCGGCTTCGCCGCGCAGCAACTCGATGCGCCGCTCGTTGCCGTTGATCGAGACATCAATCGCGGTATCGGTATTCAGATGCGCGATGCTGCCGTCGGCCAGTGTGATCGAGGTTTGCTCGCCAATGCGGGTGCGGTAATCGGCCAGCGGATGTTGCAGATAATCCGGATAAAAACCGGCCATCACTGCCAGAAGCAGCGAAGCGGCGGCAGCAACGCTCAATCCGCGCCGAGCCAAGACTGCCCGCCTTTGCTTGGCAACCAGCGCTCGGCGACGTTGCCGGTCGGCCAACAACGGCATCGGCAGTTGTTGCCAAAGCGCTTCGACATCGCGGTAGGCTTGTTGATGTTCCGGGCCTTGCCGCCGCCAACGGTCGAATTCAGACAATACGCTATCGTCGACGGCGCCGGACGTCAGGCGCGCATGCCAGGCAACGGCTTGCTGTTGCAAGGTTTCGCGGTGAGCTGAAGAGGCTTGATTCATCGAAACGGCGGTGTCTGGGTGGGATATTTACTATAACGATCCACGGCTCATAAAGCCATACTCAGGGTTCCGCCCAAAATAACTGCCCGAGATGCCATACCGTTCCTACCCACGGGGCATAAGCGCGGTTTGGCGCAGTGGATGCCGAATTTTTCCGTGCATGCTTCGACACGCTCGGAACGAACGGAAAAATCCTTATCATGCAAAATTGGGAAATTACTGGTAACCAAGTCCTAAGCTCCCTCGCTATCGACAGCCCGCCGACAGTGCAGCAGAGCTCTGGACAGCTGTTTTTCCACCCAGCTGGTGGAGATGTTCAGTTGCTTGGCAATTTCCTGATGGCTCAGGCCCTCGACGCGGCTCAAATACAGAATCTCCGCGCATTGATCGGGTAGTTCCGCCAAAGCCATTTGAATTTGCTGTAGTTGGTCTTGAGCTTGTACTGCCCGCTCAGGTGCGGCCGAATCGTCGATTTCGGTTTCGTCGCCCAGATATTGATTTAGCAACTCACCGCGCCGTTTTTGCGTGCGCAGATGATCGAGAGATAGATTGGAGGCCACGGTAAACAGCCAGGCCCGGACTTCGATTTCGCTGGCGGGCGGTGGCTTGAGCAGCGTCAACCTCAGGAAAATGTCTTGAATCAAATCGGCGGCGGTGTCCCGACAACGGACACGTTGCTGTAAAAAGCGCTGGATTTGCGGCCGGGCATTTAAAAAAATGCGGTAAATATCGTGGTCTGAAAATGCCATTCGGAGCCAGGCCATGCTGGAGTTAATCGTGGCATTTGGCTCAGCAAGGTTCACGCCATGACTGGAATCACAGACTTAACAGCCTGAAAACAAGGGATTTGCGTTGGCTCGAAAAAATTAGAGCCTTGGCAGCATCCGCAAAACCGTGTGAAATGCCATACCAACATCGGCATTTCACACAGTTTTGTTTTCCGTTGGCTCGAAACGCTTAATCCGAAAGACAGAATAAACTTGGTGCTACTGCATCATGGCATATTGTTAACAGAAACCGAGGGAGTCGTTATGGTTGACACTCCGGCATCAAGGAACTGCGCCAGTACTGGCCTTCCTTTTCGAACAAGCGCCGGCTTTCCTCCGGCCCCCAGGAGCCGGCCGGATAGGTGGCGATATAATCCCGCTCGGTCACCCAATTTTGCAAAATGGGGTCGACGATGCGCCAGGCGTATTCCACTTCGTCGAAACGCAGGAATAGCGAGCGGTCGCCCTTCATGACATCCAACAACAAGTCTTCGTAAGCATCGACTCGGCGTTCATCGGGATTGCGGAAACTCGCATCCAGACTGGTAGTGCGCGTGCGCATTTCCAAACCTGCTTCCTTAACAGTCATTTCAATACGGATGCATTCTTCCGGCTGAAT
>FSSH01001215.1_pt1 | contig 32510 bp, 36 predicted proteins | sample 1166101 | NCBI WGS metagenome assembly FSSH01 (sample SAMEA32972668, study PRJEB13176) | freshwater metagenome | biome: Drinking water system; feature: Biomass in drinking water that filtered by 0.45 um membrane; material: drinking water | place: USA | collected 2012-12-20 | depth 0 m
GACAGACCGTCCAAAATCGAGGAAGAGGCTTCTATCCGTGACATCGAGAGGACCTCACGTCCGGAGGAAAGATAAGGCTGCAACGCCTTGAGGAAGCGGAGAGTTCAGGTTTGACCGAACGGGCATGACACCGTCATTCCACGTCCAGCGGGGCCGTTCCGGTGGCGCGGCCGGCAGGATCGGTGGTGATGGTCTGGATCCGTGCCTCGGCGCGCTGGAGCAAAGCCTCGCAATGGCGCTTGAGCAGCTCGCCGCGCTCGTAGATGGCGACCGATTCATCGAGGGCGACGTCACCCTTCTCGAGGCGCCGCACGATGTCCTCGAGCTCGGCCAGGGCCGCTTCGAAGGGCAGGTTCTTGTCCAGCGGCGGCTCGGAACCGGCTTTGCCGGTCTGTCCTGCGGTGTCCTGCACCTCTGCGGTGTCTTGCACCGCCGCCATGGCGGATCGCGCAACGGTCATTCCAGGGTCCATCCTCGCTTCAGGGTTTAGGCCGCGCCGCCCTTGCCGGGCAACCCTGAGGGTGCTCAAGGATTTCGCCGAGAAAAGAAATCTCCGCCCGTGGCGTCGTTTGCGCCACACATGAGACGCGGACAATCATGCGATGTCGAGCCGGAACGGCGTGCCCTCGAAGGCCTCGGCGCCGCGCCCGATCGCCTGAATCGCGGCGATCATCCGGCCCTCGCGCCCGAGCATCGCGTCGGCCACGGCGACGAGGCGGGGATTGGGCGTGGCGCTCGGCGAGGCCGCTCGCAGAGCATCGGCGATCGATGCCTCGTGGCGGGACGGATCGAGGGCGCAGGCCGCGATGAAGGCCGCCGCGGTCGAGCGGCCGATGCCGGCATAGCAGTGGATTACGAGCGGCGCAGTCCGCTCCCACGTGAAGGCGACATCGAGGATCTGGCGCACATGCGTCTCGTCCGCCAGGACATGGCCGTCGAGGGGCGCGGCGATGTCGCTGACGCCGACGACGCAATGGCGCTCCGGCGCGATCCCGTCGGGCCGGGTCACGCTGGTGCCGACGGTCGCGAGGGTGAGGACGTCGCGGGCCTTCGTTTCCGCCACCGTCTCGGCGAGGCGCGAGAGCGGGCAGACGTGGATGGCTGTCATCGGCTCGGCATCCCGATCTGCCTCACGAGTTCGTCGAAGCGGGCGAGAAACCGCTCCTGCGCCAGTGCCGTCGGCCAGGGATCGAGCAGGGTAGCGGCGGGGGCCGTGAGCGGAGGCTGAGGGCCGAAGATCCGCACCGCCTCGGCTTCGTCGAACCCGGCGAGCCCGATGGCCTCGTGATAGGCCGCGATCCCGTCGGCCCGCTTGACCAGGGTGGCTGCCTCAAGCGTCGGCTCGGCGAGGCCGAAGCGGCGTCGGATCGCCGCGAGCAGGCGCCGTTCCACCGCCTTGTAGGAGTCGCCGATCGCCGCCTTGAACGGCGAGATCAGGTCGCCGACCACGTATTCGGGGGCATCGTGCAGCAGCAATTCGAGCCGCTCGGCCGCAGGGCTGGACGGCGCGAGATCTCCGCCGATCGCCTCGACGAGGAGGGCGTGCTGGGCCACCGAGAACACGTGCGGACCGTGGGTCTGGCCGTTCCAGCGCGCGACCCGGGCGAGGCCGTGGGCGATGTCGGCGATCTCGATATCGCCGGGTGCCGGATCGAGGAGGTCGAGGCGGCGGCCCGACAGCATCCGCTGCCATGCCCGGGGGACGGGCGCGCTCATCGGGCGAGTGCGGCGCAGGCGCCGTGCCGGTGGCAGCCGACGAGGTGGTCGTTGACGAGGCCGACCGCCTGCATGAAGGCGTGGACGATCACCGGCCCGCAGAAGCTGAAGCCTTCCGCCTTGAGGGCCTTGGCCATGCGGCGCGAGACCTCGGTCTCGGTGGCGATCCCGGCCCGGTCCCGGGCCGTGCCCTGGATCGGGACGCCCTCGACGAAATCCCACAGGAAGCGCGAGAAGCCGGGGCCGCTCTCCTCGATCCTGAGGAAGGCGCGGGCGCCCGCGATGGTGCCGACGATCTTGGCGCGGTTGCGGATGATGCCGGTGTCGCTCATCAGCCTCGCCACATCGGCTTCGGTGAAGCGGGCGATCGCCTCGGGGTCGAACCCGGCGAAGGCGCTTCGGAAACCCTCCCGGCGGCGCAGGATGGTGATCCAGGACAAGCCGGCCTGGAACCCGTCGAGGATCAGCTTCTCGTACAGAGCGCGGCCGTCGCGCTCCGGCACGCCCCATTCGGTGTCGTGGTAGGCGACGTAAGTCGGGTCGAGCCCGGCCCACCAGCAGCGGGCGCAGCCGTCGGAATGGTGGATGAGGCCGGTGGCGTCGGCGGACATGAGGGTGGTTTAGCGGGCGGCAGGAGAAAAGTGCAACGCCTCGATGCTACCGCGACTCATCGAGGAGAGCCTGGAGGTCGCGGCCTCCATAGAGGATGCGGCCGATCACGACGGTACCTTCGTCGATCCGGAAGATGATCGTCGCTAGGCGCTCGACGCCGATCGTCCGCAAGCCCGGCCCCAGGTCATCGCGGCGCGTACCACGTTCGGGAAACTCCGCGAGTTGGAGACAGGCCGCCTCGATCCGGTCGATATAGGCGCCGGCCCGGATACGTCCCGCCTGGTCCGCGATGTAGCGATAGAATTCGAAAAGATCCGTCTGGGCTGCCTCGCGGAAGACGACCTCAGCCGTCACGTCCGTCGGCTTTCACCTGCTCGGCATGGTGGGCGCGCAGGCGGGCGAAGACCTCTTTCGCCGGAATGCCGGGTCGCGGCTCGTCGAAGGATTCGGCGATACTGCGTTTAAGCTCGTCTCGCCGTTCGGCCAGTGAGGTCTCGTGGTCCTCGAGGAGGCGAAGCCCCGCTCGGACGACCTCGCTGGCATTCTGGAACCGGCCGCTCTCGACCTGTCGCTGGATGAACCCATCGAAGTGATGGCCCAGGTTGACGTTCGGCATCCGGTCATCCTCGAAACGGCGCTGATAAAGCCAGGACGTATATGGCAATAGATGTCCAAGATCGATAATCGGAAACGATCGACTCAGCTAGCCCGCCACGCCCATCTCAGGAAACGCGAAGGTCGCGAAAGCCGGCTTCACGACGCCGAGCATTGCACCACCCGCTCGCAACGGCTCGCCGGTCACCAGCGCATCGGCGAGGCGGTCGAGGCGGATCGTGGCGAGGCCGCGGGTTCCGGCACGGCTTCCCGTCACGCCAAGCACCTTCTGGCCGGCGGTGACCTCGGTGCCGGGCTCGGGCGCCTCGCCGTTCACGAAGACCACCGGCACCACCCGCGTCCGCGCCGTGCCACGGTGCTGCATGCGCGAGACCACCTCCTGGCCGACATAGCAGCCCTTCTTGAAATCGACGCCGCCGAGCTGGTCCATCAGCGCCTCGTGCGGGAAGGCATCGCCATAGGCGAAGTCGCGCCCGCCCTCGGGGATGCCCAGCGCGATGCGGTGGGCGTGGTAGGCGTCCTCCCCGGCATCGGCCGAGAAGGCGCCGGTACCGGCATAGAGGCGGCGTCCGAGGGCCGGCAATCGCCCATCCCGAATGGACTCGACCTCGGCGGACGTCTCGGACCCGTCCCATGAAGCCGCGACCACGAGGGCGGGGTCGGCCGCGATCGCGACCTTGGCGCGAAGGCGGTAGAGGCCGAGGCGCTTCACCAGGTCCGCCATCTTCTCCGCCGCGGCCTCCAGGCGAAAACCCTCGCCGGTCCGCGAGACCAGGAAGTCGAACAGGATCTTGCCCTGCGGGCTCAGGAGCGCGCCGAGCCGCGCCTCGCCCGGTTCGAGCGTCTCGACATTGCAGGTCAGGATGCCTTGAAGGAAACTTTCCGCGTCCTCGCACGAGACGGTGACGACGGCGCGGTCCGGCAGCAGGGCGATCGGCATCGGTCACTCCTCGACGCGGCGTTGCACGCCGCAGCGTGCTGACATAAGCCGCCGCAACCCCCGTCTCAACGCCGATCCGGAGCGACACCGATGGAACAACCCTTCGATCTCGTCCTCTCAGGCGGCACCGTGGTGAACCAGGACGGCGAGCACCGCGCCGATCTCGGCATCAGGGCCGGGCGCATCGCGGCCATCGGCGACCTCGCCGCGTCGAAGGCCGCCGAGCGGCGCGACTGCACCGGCCTGCACCTCCTGCCGGGCGTCATCGACAGCCAGGTCCATTTCCGCGAGCCCGGCCTCGACCACAAGGAGGACCTCGAAACGGGCTCGCGTGCCGCCGTGATGGGCGGCGTGACGGCGGTGTTCGAGATGCCCAACACCAACCCGCTCACCACCAGCGCCGCGACGCTCGCCGACAAGGTCGCCCGCGCCCATCACCGCATGCATTGCGACTTCGCCTTCTGGGTCGGCGGCACGCACGAGAACGCCCATGAGGTCGCCGAGCTCGAGCGCCTGCCGGGCGCGGCCGGCATCAAGGTGTTCGTCGGCTCCTCCACCGGGGCGCTCCTCGTCGAGGACGATGAAGGCGTCGCCGAGATCCTGAAGCGCACCCGGCGGCGCGCGGCCTTCCATGCCGAGGACGAGCCGATGCTGCGGGATCGCAAGGGGCTGCGCGTGCCGGGCGATCCGTCCTCGCACCCGGTCTGGCGCTCGCCAGAGGTGGCCCTGAAGGCGACCGAGCGCCTGGTGCGCATCGCCAGGCAAACGGGCGCGCGCATCCACATCCTCCACATCTCCACGGGGGAGGAGATGGCCTATCTCGCCGATCACAAGGACGTGGCGAGCGCCGAGGTGACGCCGCACCACCTCACCCTCGACGGCACCGAAGCCTATGCCCGCCTCGGCACCCTGGTGCAGATGAACCCGCCGGTTCGCGACGCGGCCCATCGCGAAAGGATCTGGTGGGGGTTGAGCCAGGGCGTCGCCGACATCCTCGGCTCCGACCACGCACCGCACCTCCTCGAGGAGAAGGCCAAGCCCTATCCGGATTCGCCTTCGGGCATGACCGGCGTGCAGACCCTGGTGCCGATCATGCTCGACCACGTCGCCGCGGGCCGGCTGTCCCTCGCCCGCTTCGTCGACATGACGAGCGCGGGGCCCAAGCGCCTGTTCGGCATCGCCCGGAAAGGCCGGCTCTCGATTGGTTACGACGCCGACGTGACGGTGGTGGACCTCAAGCGCCGCGAGACCATCCGCAACGAGTGGATCGCCTCGAAATGCGGCTGGACGCCCTATGACGGCGTCACGGTGACGGGCTGGCCGGTGGGGACTTATGTCCGCGGTGCCTGCGTGATGTGGCAGGGCGAACTCCTCGCTCCGGCTAGGGGCGAGGCGGTTCTGTTCGACGAGGCGTTGCCCGTCGCCTGATCAGTGCTGCAGGCCGGTGGTGAAGGCGCCGGCGCGGATGCGCTCAGGGAAGCCTTCTGCGTAGCGGGCGGTCGCGTCCTCGCCATAGGTGGTGACGAGCTCCTGGAAGGCCGCGAACAGGGCGGCCTGGGCCATGCAGTCGCCGTCGAGCCCGTCGAGACAGCCTTCGGCGAACGCCTCCGAGACGTAGCCGAGGGCGGCGCGCTTGTCGTCGAGATCGGCCTCGAACGGGGCGGGGGCGCTGTCAGTCTGCATGGCTCAACACATCGCTTCATGCCGGGACAACCGGCGATCTGATTCGAGAATGATAGGCCGGGTGTCTCGGGCCGGGAAGCCAGGAATTGCGAAGCGGTTAACGCGAGAGGGAGAATTGCGCGGATCGGTTCATCGAGGACCCTGCGTGACTTTTCTGCCGCATGCCGGCGCTCAGCCGCCGAAGCGTCCGGCCAGGGCCTGCGACAGCCGCTCGCCCTCGGCGAGGAAGCGGCTCGTCGCCAGCGTCGCGGCCGGCGTGCAGACCCGGTAGGTGAGGGCATAGCCGCGATAGCCGCGGTTATAGGCGCCGGCGAGGCGCTCGCGCCGGGTGGGCGTCACCCCTTCGGCTTCCATCAAGGCCGACATGCGCCGCGGCCACTCGGCCGCATCCGGGCCGCCGCAGAGGCCGCGAAGGAAGGCGAGCGAGCCGATGATTTCGGAGAGCCGCATCAGGTCGCGGTCGTAGGGCGCGGGCGGCGGTTCGGCCGGAGGAGGGGGCTCCTTCTCGGCCGGTTTCGCATTCTGACGCGCGGGCGGGCGCTGCTGCTGGCCGAGCACCGGAGGGGGCAGGGCGAGGCTCAGGGCCGCCAGCAGCGCGAGGCCGGTGAACAGCCTCATGGCTCGGCCTCGGCCGCACGCGCGAAAGCCTCGGCCAGGGTCTCGGCGAGGCCAGGCGTTGTCGGGAGACCCGCGACGTCTCCAGGAGTCGCCCAGCGCACGTCGAGGGCCTCGGGTCCCGGTTTCGGCTCGCCGCTCCGCCAGAGGGCGGCATGGGGATGGACGACGTAATGGTGCCTCAGGCGCCCGTCGGAATCGCGCAGGATGATCTCGGTCGGCGTCAGAGAACCGAGTACCCGCGCTTCCACGCCGACCTCCTCTCGCAATTCGCGCAAGGCCGCCTTCGCAAGGGTCTCCCCCGGCTCGACGAGGCCGCCGGGCAGGGTCCAGACGCCGCGAAGCGGCTCGTTGGCCCGCGCCGCGAGCAGCACCCGGCCCTCGCGCAGGACCGCGATCGAGGCCCCGACGAAGGGCCGGGTCGGGAACAGCCGCCCGTCGCCGTCGCTCACGGCGTCACCACGGCGACGCGCCCGTCGGCGAGGGCGACGACGATCCGGGCCTGCGCGCCCTTCCCGAGGCCGGAGAGGCCGATGGCAGGGGCCGGCAGGGCGATGCGGGTCCGCTCGCGGATGGCGTCCTTGAGGCCGAGGATCGCGACGGCCCTGCGATCCGAGACCGCCAGCGCGAGTTCGGGCGGCTCGGTCCCGACCGGGGAGGCGAGGTCCGCTTCCGCCGCGCCCGGCGCCCGATCGGTATAGCCGGCGGCCTCGGTGAGGAGGCGCAGGCTCCCTGCATCCCAGGCCCAGAGCTGGAGAAGTCCCTTGCCCTCCGGCACCGCGACCGTGGCGATACGGACGGTTCCGGGACCCGCGAAGGGGCCGATCGCCGCGATGCCGAGGCCCTCCGCCTGGGGCGGCGACCGGCCGAGCACGTCCCAGGCCGATCCCGGCTTGGCTTCCGCCTTGCCGATGACCGCGATGAAAGATGCGCCGTTCCCCTGCGAGGCCACCGCGGCGACGACGGGCGTGCCGCCGGCCAGCATCGCGTAGGGCCGGAACGTGGCGAAGGCGGCGCCGGGACCGGCCGAGACCGGCTGGCTCGCGATCGGCACCGCCTTGGGCTCGGTGCTCATGGCCACCGGCTGGCGCTCGCGGATGGTGAGCATCGGACCGGACTCGCCGCGCGTGAGCTGCGCGCTGACCGGCCCGATCACCGCGCCGCGCGAGCCGGGCAGGGCGCCCCGCGGCGTCTCGGTGGCGGCGACGCCCTCGATCGCCTCGGCGCCGATGAGAGTCGTCTCGACGCGCCCGTCCTTGAGGCCGAGGGCGGCGCCCCCGCCCTCGCCCCAGACCACGACGACGGCCGCGTCCTCCGGCTCCGCCGACAGGGTCGCCTTCGGATCGGATGATTTCGGGCGGGCGAGCGGCATCAGCCCGGAGGTCGCCACGGAGACCGCCACGGCGCTTCCGGGGCCCCGCAGGTGCCGTGCAGCGAAGGGCAGGTCGAGGATGGTGACGGCCGGCTCCGCGGCTGCCGGCGTGGTGATGAGGAGGAGGGCGACGAGGAGCAGCGCTGAGCGCTCAGACATGCTGCCCGCCGTTGATGTGCAGCTCGGCGCCGTTCACGTAGGACGAGGCTTCGGTGCACAGGAAGTAGATCGCCTTGGCCACCTCGTCGGGGGTGCCGAGGCGGCGCTGCGGGATGCCGGCGACGATCTTGTCCGTGCCCGGCGACAGGATCGCGGTGTCGATCTCGCCCGGCGAGATCGCGTTGACCCGCACCCCGAGCGGCCCGAAATCGCTGGCGAGCTCGCGGGTCAGGCCGGCGAGGGCCGCCTTCGATGTGCCGTAGGCCGCCCCCGCGAAGGGATGGACGCGCGAGCCCGCGATCGAGGTGACGTTGACGACCGAGCCCTTGGCGCGGGTGAGTTCCTGGCACAATCCGCGCGCGAGCAGCAACGGCGCGAACACGTTGACCTGGAACACCTTGCGCCAGTCGCCGAACTCGGTGGCGATGGCACCGAGCCGTTCGCCGTTCTCGCCCTTGGGCGAGATGCCGGCATTGTTGACGAGGGCGTGCAGGAGCCCGCCCTCCTCGGCGAGACGGCCGGCGACCTCGGCGATGCCGCGCATCGTGTCCTCCGGATCGGCCAGATCCACCTGCAGGTGATCCTCCGGACCCATCTCCCACGGGCAGTTCTCGGGAAAGGCGTGGCGCGAGCAGGTGATCACCCGCCAGCCGGCCGCCGAGAAGCGCTTCACGGTGGCGTGGCCGATGCCGCGGCTCGCCCCCGTGAGCAGCATGATGCGCCGACGTTCGTTGACGGTTGAGGCCAAGGCCGTTCCTTAAAGGTCGCGGGTCGCGTCCACCGCTCCGCCCCTCAGGTCTAAGCCTCGCGAGGCCGGAAATCCAGGGTCGATCCCGCGCCGCAGCAAGCGCGGGCTCGGGATTCAGGGATAGAGCCGCGACCGCTCCCAGCCGCTCCCGGCTTTCTTGAAACGGACCCGGTCGTGCAGCCGGAACGGGCCGTTCTCCCAGAACTCGATCGCCGACGGCACGATCCGGAATCCGGTCCAGTTCTCGGGCCGCGGAACCGGCTTGTCCTCGTATCGCGCCGACAAGGCGGCGACCTCGGCCTCCAGGGTTGCGCGGTCGAGGAGCGGGCGCGATTGCCGGCTGGCATGGGCGCCGATGCGGCTGTCGCGGTGGCGGCTGGCGAAGTAGGCGTCGGCCTCCTGGGCACTCACCGGCTCCACCGGTCCCCGGGCGCGGACCTGCCGGCGCAGGCTCTTCCAGTGCAGCACCAGGGCGGCCTGCGGGTTCTCGCGCAATTCCGCGCCCTTGGCCGAATCGACGTTGGTGTAGAACACGAACCCGCGAGGATCGACGCCCTTCAGGAGCACCATCCTGACATCGGGCAGGCCGTCCGATCCGGCCGTCGCCAGCGCCATGGCGTTCGGGTCCTCGGGTTCGCTGGCGCTCGCCTGCGCCATCCATTCCGCGAACAGATCCCAGGGATCGTCCCGGAGGGTGAAGTCGACGGCTGCCGGATCACCGGACGTTAACGGTTCCATGGTGTCGTCGCTCATGGTGTTCTTCCCGGCGTTCATCTCACGAGGACCCGCGGCCGTCACGGTCGTGGGGCGCCCGTGAGACCAGGTGTGATGCGTGTGCGTATCTTTAGGCTCAAGCCCTCTCGCGATCCACGATTCGCAGCATGGCGCCTCGTCGCGGGCTTCGGCGCCGGCCTGGCGGTGCTGCCGCTCGTCGGCTGTGGCCTGCCGCTGCTGACCTTCCAGACCGAGGAGGCGCCGACCGTCGCCGAACCGATCAGCACCGGAAGCATCGAGAAGCGCCCATCGAGCTTCGGAAACGATCTCGGCGGTGAGGATTGGCGCCGCGCCCACGCGGCGCTCACCGTCGCCCTCGACCCGCAGGGCAACGACCGCCCCGTCAAGTGGGACAACCCCGATACGCAGCTGCGCGGTGCCGTGAACCCAACGGGCCTGCCCTACGTTTCCGGCGACCACATCTGCCGCGACTTCCTCGCTTCGGTCATCGCGCCGGAGAAGAGCCGTTTCTTGCGCGGGACGGGCTGCAAGTTGTCCGGCGGCGATTGGGAGTTGCGCAAGCTGCGGACGGCCAAGGCCGACCAATAGAAGACCGTTCGAGGCTCGGGCGGTTGACGGGAACGCCGCAAGGGTCGAATTCTGGCGGGAGAATCGTTGCAAAGAAGCAACATCGTTCCCACATGCGTTCCGATTCCGGGCAGGGCGGACAGGTCTCCGCCGTGCCGATGATGCCGAGATTCAAGAACCGCCGATGCGCAATCCCTACGACGTTCTGGGTGTGGCCAAGGGCGCCAGCGAAGCCGACATCAAGAAGGCCTATCGCCGGCTCGCCAAGACCTATCACCCCGATCACAATACCAACGACGCCAAGGCCAAGGATCGCTTTGCGGAAGCCAATTCCGCCTACGAGATCCTCGGCGACGCCAAGAAGCGTGCCCAGTTCGACCGCGGCGAGATCGATGGCGACGGAAAGCCCCGCGCCACCGGCTTCGAGGGGTTTGGCGGCTTCGGTGGCGGCCCCGGCGCGCGCGGGTTCGATTTCGAGAGCGCAGCGCGCTCGCGCGCCGGTAGCGGTAGCGGTGGCGGTGGCATCGGCGAGGACATCTTCTCCCACCTCTTCGGCGAAGCCTTCCGGGCAGGCGGTGCCGGTCCTGGCCCCGGCCCGCGGGGTCCCATGCGTGGGGAGGACGTCGCGGCCGAACTCAGCGTCACCCTCGAGCAGGTGGCGAGCGAGGAGAAGCTTCGGCTGAACCTGCCGGGCGGCCGCGAGGTCGATGTCGTCGTTCCAAAGGGCGTCACCGACGGGCAGGTCATCCGCCTGCGCGGTCTCGGTCAGGCCGGCGGCCCGCGCTCGGAGCCGGGCGACGCCCTCCTGACCATCCGCATCCTGCCGCATCACACCTTCAAGATGGATGGTGCGGATCTGCGCACGACCGTCGAGGTACCCCTTGAGGACGCCGTCCTGGGCGGCGCGATCCGGGTGCCGACCCTCACCGGCGCCGTCGAGATGAAGATGCCGCCGATGACGAGTTCGGGACGGACCTTCCGCCTGAAGGGCAAGGGCCTGCCCAGGAAGGACGGCAGCCGCGGCGACCTCCTCGCCACCACCGCTATCTCCTTGCCGGCCGGCGACGACGCGTCGTTGACCGACTATGCCCGCGCCCGCCGCACGACCAGAGCGGGTGCCTGACGGTACGTCCCGCCCTTCCGTAGCTGCCGGGCCTCCGCTAAGGATGCCCCGGCGCGCAAGGCGCGGCGCGCCGCGACTCCTCGATCAGGTGATACATGGCGGACAGCACACCGGCAGAAAAGAACCCGGCTCACGATCGCAGCGGATTGCTTGCCGGTAAACGCGGTCTGGTGCTCGGCGTCGCCAATATCCGGTCCATCGCCTGGGGAATCGCCAAGAGCGCGCATGCCCACGGCGCCAAGCTCGCCTTCACCTACCAGGGCGATGCCCTGAAGAAGCGGGTCGAGCCGCTGGCGAAGGAACTCGACGCCCATGTGGTCGGCCATTGCGACGTCACCGATCCGGCCTCGATCGATGCGGTCTTCGCCGCTACGGCCGAGGTGTTTCCCGAGGGCATCGACTTCGTCATCCATTGCATCGCCTTCTCGGACAAGGACGAGCTCACCGGCCGCTACGTCGAGACCTCGGAAGGCAACTTCACGAAGTCGCTCCTGATCTCCTGCTACTCCTTCACGGCCATCGCTCAGCGCGCCGAGAAGCTGATGCCGAACGGCGGCTCGCTCCTGACGCTGACCTATTACGGCGCCGAGAAGTGGATGCCGCACTACAACGTGATGGGCGTGGCCAAGGCGGCGTTGGAGGCCTCCGTGCGCTACCTCGCCGCCGATCTCGGCCCCTCGAAGATCCGCGTCAACGCGATCTCGGCCGGCCCGATCAAGACGCTCGCGGCCTCGGGCATCGGCGATTTCCGCTACATCCTGAAGTGGAACGAGTACAACGCGCCGCTTCGCCGGACCGTGACCATCGACGAGGTCGGCGAGACCGCCGCCTACCTCATCTCCGACATGTCCCGCGGCATGACCGGCGAGATCCTGCACGTCGATGCCGGCTATCACGTGGTGGGCATGAAGAACCCCGATGCGCCGGATCTGTCCCTCGACAAGGATTGAGCGAAGGAGGCCGTTCCGGTTCGAGCTTGGGCTCATCGCGATAGCCTGAGCCGCTCACCGCACAGGATTGGACCAACGAGGTCTCAAGGGCTTTCTACGCGCTACTCAATGCCGGGCTCCTGGCATTCGCGGTGGTCCCCTCGCGGCGGGTCTATGTCCTGTTCGGCACCACCGGAATCACCTTCCATCTCGCCTGGAAGGTCTTCGAGGACGGGCTGCTGTTTCCCTTCGCTCTCTCGCTCATCGGGCTGGCGACGATCGGTGCCGGCATTCTCTATCGGCGCCACAGCGTCCGGATCGGACAGGCGATCCACGAAACCCTGCCGGGTTTGGTCATCCGCCTGAAGCCGCGTCACGCGATGGAATAGCCGCTCTCAGTCCTCCACCTTGAGCTTCGCGATCCCCGGCTGCGCCTCGGGGTAGCGCGGGTCCATCGCTTCGAGCGTGTCGGCGATGGTGCGGGCGACGACAAGGTTGCGGAACCATTTCCGGTTGGCCGGCACCACCCGCCAGGGGGCGTAGGGCGTCGAGCACAGGCCGATCGCGTCGCCGAAGGCGCTCTGGTAGGCGTCCCAGGAGCGGCGCTCGACGAGGTCGGCCGGGTCGAACTTCCAGTGCTTCTCGGGATCGGCGATGCGGGCTTCGAGCCGCTCCTTCTGCTCCTCCTTCGAGATATGGAGGAAGAACTTGAGCACCGTGGTGCCCGAGAGCGTGAGCATCTGCTCGAAGGCATTGATGAGCCCGTAGCGCGGGCGCCACACCGCCTCCGTCTCGATGTCTTTTACCCGCACCACCAGCACGTCCTCGTAATGGCTGCGGTTGAACACGCCGATCATGCCGCGGCCGGGTGCCTTGGCGTGGTAGCGCCACAGGAAATCGTGGTCGCGCTCCTCCGAACTCGGCACCTTGAACGACCAGACGCGGCACCCTTGAGGGTTCACCCCCTCGAAGACCGAGCGGATGGTGCCGTCCTTGCCGCCGGTGTCGATGGCCTGGAACACCACCAGCAAGCTCTGACGGCGCTCGGCGTAGAGCTTCTCCTGAGCCGCCTTGATGCGCTCGTGCTCGGCGCTCAGCGCCGTCTTGGACTCTTCCTTGTCGAGACCGCCATCGCCGTCGGGATCGACGGACCTCAGGTCGAACGGTCTGCCCGACGGGGCGATGACGCTGCCCGGCACCGCCGCGACGACGGCGGGAATCGGGATCGCACCGGGGGCGAGGGTCGATTCTCGCGCCATCGCCCGCGCCCATTCGGATGAGGACGGCGGCGGACCACCCGGTCGAGCGGTGTGCGCTGCATCACCCTGCGGCGGCGTGTCCTCGGCTTTCGCGGCCCGTTGGCCCGGTTGGCGCTTGCCGTGCGTCTTCGACATCAGGAGAACTCGTGCTGCCCGCGACCGGCTCGCCCGCGGCATGATCTGGGAGAGGATGCGAGCGTGACAACGACGGACAGGCTTGGCCGTTCCTGCGGCGGTCGCCCCTTCGGTTGCCGTCGACACCATGCGGCGGGGCGAGCGTGACGGCAATTCCCACCATCTATTTCGTTCGCCACGGCCAGACCGACTGGAACGCGGAAGGGCGCCTTCAGGGCCAGCGCGACGTCGACCTCAATGCCGAGGGGCTGCGCCAGGCCGCCGCCGCCGCCGACCGGTTGCGCGATGTGGCGGGCCAGGCTCTCGACGAAGCCGATTACGTGGCGAGTCCTCTCACCCGAACCCGGCGCACCATGGAAACCCTGCGCCTCACGCTCGGTCTCGACCCTGGCGGCTATCGTCTCGACGACCGGCTCAAGGAGATCAGCTTCGGCGATTGGGAGGGCTCGACGTGGTCGGAGATCCGCCAGCGGGACAGATCGAGAGCGCTGGCACGGGACCGGGATCGCTGGGGTTACCAATCGCCGGGGAAGGGAGGCGAAAGCTACGCCATGCTCGTGGCCCGGGTCGCGCCGGCCCTCGCTGATCTCGATCGTACCACCGTGATGGTCGCTCATGGCGGGATCGCCCGCGCGGTGCTGGTGAGCCGCGGCCATCTCGGTATCGGGCAGGCCCCGCGGATCGGCATCCGCCAGGGCAGCGTGCTCGTGCTTGCTGCCGAGAGTTGGCATTGGGCCTGAGTAACCGCCTCAAGCCCATTTAGCATGGGTTCAAGCTGCTCTCGTAAACGTGCTAGACGCCCGGCACCGGCCACCGACCCGATCGGTGCGGCCGCGGCGGGCGCCGTCCCGCCCGATACGGCCATGGATGAGCAGTGGACGCACCTCGAACATCCGAGGCTCGTCGAGCGGAGCAGCGGATGAGCAGTCTCGCCGAGACGACCCGGCCGGTTTCGGTGGCATCGGCAAAGCGTGCGGTCCTGCGCGGCGAGAGCCGACCCGACCTGATCCGCGACGAGGTCCTGGCCGAGATCTTCCTGTCGAGCGCTCGGGCGCGGCCCGACCATCCCGCCCTGATCGACGGTTCACGGAAAGGTCCGGACGGACGCCACCCGAGCCACAGCTATGCCGAGGTCGCCAGGAGAGCCGCCCTCATCGCGCGGGCACTCGTCCATCGCGGCATCGGCCCCGGCGACGTCGTCGGCCTCTGGATGGCGCGTGGGCCGGACCTGCTGACCGCGCAGATCGGCATCACCCTGTCCGGGGCCGCGTGGCTTCCCTTCGATGCCGAGGCGCCATCGGACCGCGTCGGCGTCTGCCTTTCCGATGCCGGCGCCAAGGCGCTGCTGGTCTCTTCCGCCCTCGAAGGGGCCTCGCCCGATGCCGCGCCGGCCCTGACGGTCGAGGGACTTCTTGCCGGCGTGCCGACTGAGGCGCCCGCCGCCGACGCCCGCGCTGCCGGCCTGACGCCGGAGCATCCGGCCTACCTGATCTACACCTCGGGCTCGACCGGCGTGCCGAAGGGCATCGTCATCAGCCACGCCAATATCTGCCACTTCCTGCGTTCCGGAAACGCCCTTTACGGCATGGCGGCGGACGACGTCGTTTTCCAGGGCGCCTCGGTCGCCTTCGATCTCTCGATGGAGGAGATCTGGGTCCCCTACCTCGTCGGTGCGACGCTGTTCGTCGCCTCGCCGGCCATGATGGGCGACGTCGAGGCGCTGCCCGGCCTGATCGCGGAAGCCGGCGTCACAGTCCTCGACACCGTGCCGACCCTCCTGGCGATGCTGTCGCAGGACCTGCCGGGCGTGCGACTGATCCTGCTCGGCGGCGAGGCCCTGCCGGAACCCCTGGTCGCCCGCTGGGCGACGCCCTCGCGAAAGCTGTTCAACACCTACGGGCCGACCGAGGCCACCGTGGTGGCCACCGCCGCCGAGATGCGGCCCGGCGAGCCCGTCACGATCGGCGGCCCGATCCCGAACTACTCGGTCTATGTCGCCAGCGAGAGCCTGGAGCTGCTCGGGCCCGGCCAGCCCGGCGAGCTCCTCATCGGCGGTCCCGGAATCGCGCAGGGCTATCTGCAGCGTCCCGAGCTGACGACGGAAAAGTTCATTGCCAACCCGTTCGCCTCCGACGGGTCCGATCCGATCCTCTATCGCTCGGGCGATGCCGTCTCCCTGGATGCGGCCGGCCGCATCCTGTTCCACGGCCGCATCGACGACCAGGTCAAGATCCGTGGCTTCCGGGTCGAGCTCGGCGAGATCGAGTCCCGCATCCAGGCACAGGCCGGCATCAACCAGGCCGCGGTGGTGCTGCGCCAGGACGATGGCGTCGACCGTCTCGTCGCCTTCCTGGTGCCCGAGCGCGGCACCGAGCTCGACGTCGCGGGCCTGCGCCGGACGCTCGCGGCCGAGATGCCGCCCTACATGGTGCCCGGTCATTTCGAGAGCGTCGGGGTGCTGCCGCGCCTCACCTCCGGCAAGGTCGACCGCAAGGCGCTCCGAATCGCGATCCTCACGGTCGCCGACGTCTCGGGCGAACAGGAGCCGCCGGAGAACGAGACCGAGGCTGCCCTGCTCGCCGCGGCGAAGCAGGTCTTCGGCAACCAGGCGATCCCGTTCGAGGCCGACTTCTTCACCGATCTCGGCGGCCATTCGCTGCTCGCCGCCCGCTTCGTCGGCGCGGTGCGCGAGGCTCCGGCACTCGCCGCCATCACCCTGCAGGACGTCTATGCCAAGCGGACCCTGCGGGCGATCGCCGAGGCGCTGATCGAGCGCACCGGCGGCGCCGGGACGCAGATGGCCTTGCGCGACCTCTCCTTCGCCCACCCGCCGCTCCTGCGCCGTGCCCTGTGCGGCCTCGCCCAGGCGATCGTCCTGCCCTTCGTAATCGCTCTGGCGACGGCGCAATGGCTCGGGATCTTCGTCACCTACCTGCTCCTCACCGGTGGCGGGCTCGGCTTCTTCGGCGAACTCGCCGTGATGCTGCTGGTCTATGTCGGCATCAACGCAGTGACCGCCTGCACCGCCGTCGCCGCCAAGTGGCTCATCCTCGGGCGCACGAAGCCGGGGCGTTACCCGCTCTGGGGCGTCTATTATTTCCGCTGGTGGCTGACCCAGCGCCTCGTGCCGCTGGTCCACATCAAGTGGCTGCAGGGCTCGCCCGCCATCGTGATGTTCCTGCGCCTCCTCGGCGCCAGGGTCGGCCGCGACGCCCTGATCTCCGATATCGAGGTCGGCGCCCCCGATCTCCTCACCATCGGCGCCGGAGCGTCCCTCGGCGGGCGCCTCGTCATCGCCAATGCCGAGGTGGTGGGCAACGAGCTCGTCATCGGCCCCGTCACCATCGGCTCCGACGTCGCCATCGGTACGTCCTGCGTCATCGGCCCCGGCGCGGTGATCGGCGACCATGCCGAGATCGCCGACCTCACCACCGTGCCCACCGACACGGTCGTCGGACCGGCCGAGATCTGGGACGGCTCGCCGGGCGTCAAGGTGGGCATGGCCGATCCCGATGCGCTCCCCGCGCCGGCCGAGGCCTCGTCCCGCCGCCGCCTTGCCTTCGCGGCCATGTACGGCTTCCTGCTGGCAGCAATTCCGGCGGTGGGGCTGCTGCCGATCTTCCCGGCCTTCTACATCTTCGACCAGCTGAGCGACTCGCTCGGCAACATGACCGACATCGACTACCACTGGTACCTGCCGCTGCTGACCTGGCCCACCGCCATGCTGATGACGGCGGGCACGGTGCTCCTCATCGCCGGCATCCGCTGGCTCGTCCTGCCCCGGGTCTCCTCGGGCACCTACTCGATCCATAGCGGCTTCTACCTGCGCAAATGGCTGGTGGCGCTCGCCGCTGAAGTCACGCTCGAGACCCTCTCCTCGCTCTTCGCCACGGTCTACATGCGGGCCTGGTACCGGCTGATGGGCGCCCGGATGGGACAGGGAGCGGAGATCTCCACCAACCTCGCCGGGCGCTACGACCTCGCCGATATCGGGGCCCGCAACTTCATCGCCGACGAGGTCGTGTTCGGCGAGGAGGAAATCCGCCGAGGCTTCATGCACATGCACGAGGTGAGCACCGGCGCCCGCGTCTTCGTCGGCAACGACGCGGTGGTACCCCCGGGCGCCGTGATCCCCGACGACGTGCTCATCGGCATCAAGTCGAAACCGCCGGCCAACGCCATGATGGCGCCGGGCGACACCTGGTTCGGCTCGCCGCCGATCAAGCTCCCCTCCCGCCAGAAGGTCGACCTCGGGTCGCTGGCCCGGACCTACGAGCCGGGCTTCGGGCCCAAACTCAGGCGCGGCGTGTTCGAGGCGTTCTCGACCTCGTTCTCGCCGATGCTGTTCATCAGCTGCGCGATCACGGCGATCGATTTCTACTTCTACCCCGCCATCCTGGCTCAGGACTGGGTCGGGCTCGCGGTCAGCTTCGTCGTTGCCAGCGTCGCCATCGCCTTCATCCAGTCCTTCACGGTGATCGGCGTCAAGTGGCTCCTGATGGGCGCCTACAAGCCCGGCATGCAGCCGATGTGGTCGTGGTGGGCGATGCGCACCGAGGCCGTCGCGGTGCTCTATTGGGGGCTCGCCGGCAAGGTGCTGCTGGAGCATCTGTGCGGCACCCCGTTCCTGCCCTGGATGCTGCGGCTCCTCGGGGTCAAGGTCGGCAAGGGCGTGTGCATGCTCACCACCGACATCACCGAGTTCGACTGCGTCACGATCGGCGACTTCGCCACCATCAACCGCACCTCGGCCCTGCAGACCCATCTCTACGAGGACCGCATCATGAAGGTCGGCCGCGTCGTGGTCGGGCAGGGCGTCTCGGTCGGCGCTTTCTCGACGGTCCTCTACGACACCAAGGTCGGCGACTACGCCCGCTTGCGCCCCCTCACCATCGTCATGAAGGGCGAGTCGATCCCGGCCCACTCGGAATGGGAGGGCGCGCCGGCGGTGCCGGTGGTGCATCCGGCGTAGGCATCTTCGCCCCACGATGGAGCTGCGCGCTACCGTCGTGTTATGATCCTGGAGCCTGCAGGAGAAATCCATGACCAGAGCCGTTTCCGAGGACGGGCCGACCAAGTTCCAACGATATCGACAGGCTCAGCACCGCGAGGGGTGAGGCTGCTTCGCGTCTGGGTGCCGGATCCGGCCGCTCCCGACTTCCAGGCCGAGGCGGCGCGCCAGGCCTCGCTTCTGCGCGGTGTCCCCGAAGAGGCCGACGCACTCGCCTTCATCGAGTCCGCGGTGGGCCGGCCAACATCGTGAAGCGTGGCGATATCGTCACCGTCTCAGCCTCGGGAGATTACGGGAAACCGAGACCCGCTATCGACATGCAATCGGATTGGCTCGACGGCACCGTTAGCGTCCTCGTCGCCTTGTTCACGATCACGTTGCGGGACACGCCGCTCTTCCGCCTCACCGTCGACCCTTCTCCCGCAACCGGCCTCAAGGTCGAATCCCAGATCATGGTCGACAAGATCGTCGCTCTTCCGCGCTCGAAATGCGGAGCGGTGATCGGGCGATTGGACGACGACACGATGCTGGGCCTGAACCGGATGCTCTCCGTCGTCCTCGGCCTCGCAGATTAGACAGAGCTCACCTGCTGTCATTCAACCGGCTCGACGAGAACGTTGGCCCGACTATCCCATCGTGATATTCTAGTCCGTATGACCAGAATACCGAACGCGTCGGATCGACCGTCCCAACCAGGGCGGTGGCCGCTACAGGATGCCAAAGCCAGGTTCAGCGAACTTGTCCGCCGCGTCCGCAGCGAGGGTCCGCAGCACGTCACGGTGCATGGGCGTGATGAAGTCGTGGTGATCTCCGTCGACGAGTTCCATAGACTGAAGGGAGACCGCGATGGTCAGGCGCTTGTCGCCGCCATGCAGGCCTCGCCGCATCGCGAGATCGACATCGAACCCGACCGGTCGATCATGCCCGTGCGCGACGTAGCGCTGTGACGGGCTGGCTGCTCGACACCAACGTTTTGTCGGAGCTGAGACGTCCGAGGCCGGAACCGAAGGTGATCGCCTTCGTCGGGGGTGAACCCCTCGACCAACTTCACGTCAGCGCGGCGACGCTCGCGGAAATCCGCTTCGGCATCGAACGCATCGCCGATGTGGGGCGGCGGGCTGAACTGAACGACTGGCTTTCGCTGAAGGTACGGCCTCTGTTCCGGGGCCGCGTACTCGCCATCACCGAGGACGTCATGTTCACCTGGAGGCTCTTGGTCGAAGAGGGCCGCAAGTCAGGCCACACCTTCTCGCAGCCCGACCTGATCATCGCGGCGACGGCCATCCATCATGGGCTCACCCTCGTCACCCGCGATGTCGGCGATTATGCCCGGACGCGCGCCGCCCTGTTCAACCCTTGGATCGACGCGACGGCTTGATCGTTGCCATTCACCCCACCGACTCCTTCGGCCCAAGCCGCTTGTCGAGGTAGGTGTCGACCGTCTGGGTCAGCTCGTCGACCTTGCCGTCGAAGAAATGATTGGCGCCCTCGACCATCTGGTGCTCGATGATGACGCCCTTCTGGGTCTTCACCTTCTCGATCACCGGCATCACCTCGCGGGCCGGGGCGACCCGGTCCTCGGAGCCGTGGACGAAGAGGCCGGAGGAGGGGCAGGGGGCGAGGAACGTGAAGTCGTAGCGGTTGGCCATGGCGGCGATCGAGATGAAGCCCTCGATCTCGGGGCGCCGCATCAGGAGCTGCATGCCGATCCAGGAGCCGAACGAGACGCCGGCGATCCAGCAGGCCCGCGCCTCGGGGTTCACCGCCTGCACCCAGTCGAGGGCCGAGGCTGCATCGGAGAGTTCGCCCGTGCCGTGGTCGAACGAGCCCTGGCTGCGCCCGACACCACGGAAGTTGAAGCGCAGCGCCGCGAAGCCCCGGTTCGCGAAGGTGTAGAACAGGTTGTACACGATCTGGTTGTTCATCGTGCCGCCGAATTGCGGGTGCGGGTGCAGCACGATGGCGATCGGGGCGCCCTTCTTCTTCGGGGCCTGGTAGCGCCCTTCCAGACGTCCGGCCGGGCCGGTGAAGATGACTTCAGGCATTGCGTCTATCCAAATTCCTGCTCGTCGCCCTGAACGCTCACGATGCCCACCCGGCCTCCCACGCGACGGCGCCACGCCTTGACTCGCGGAGCGACGTTCTTAAAAGCGCTCTTAGAACAATTCTAGTCAATTAGAACAATTCTAAAGAAGGTTGGTCCGGCGAAGACCGGGTCGGCTGCCTCGGAGGTCTGAGCGATCAGGCTCCACTGTCTCCCGCGCGCCTTAGCATGGTCGCGGGGGGCAAAAGCAAGGAATCATCGTTTCGGGTCCGGATGAAGAGATGAGTTCGCCGCGCGCCTATCTCGACCACAACGCGAGCTCGCCCGTCCATCCGGACGTGGCGGCCGCGATGGCGCGCGCCCTGTCCCTGCACGGCAACCCGTCCTCGATTCACGCCGAGGGCCGGGCAGCCCGCGCCGCCCTGGAGGAGGCCCGCGCTGCCGTGGCCGCCCTCGTCGCGGCAACCCCGGAGAATGTGGTCTTCACCAGCGGCGGCACCGAAGCCGCCAACGCGGCCTTGTCGGGTGCGCTCGTCCGCAGGGGCGGTGCCCGCCCGACGCGACTACTGCTCGGCGCCACGGAGCATCCCTGCGTGATGGCCGGCCATCGCTTCGCACCGGATTGCGTCACCGTGATCCCGGTCGATGCTGCCGGCGTCCTGCGGCTCGACGTCTTAGCCGAGGCACTGGTGCAGACCTGCGGCGAGGACGTCCTTGTCTCGGTGCAGGCTGCCAACAACGAGACCGGCGTGGTCCAGCCGCTGCCCGAGATCGTCGCCCTGTCTCGCCGCCACGGCCGTGCCCTCGTCCATAGCGACGCCGTCCAGGCAATCGGCAAGATCCCGGTCGATATGGGCGCCCTCGGTCTCGATGCGCTGACCCTGTCGGGGCATAAATTCGCCGGCCCCAAGGGTACGGGCGCGATCGTGCTCGCGGAGGGCGTCGGGTTCGATGCGCCGCTCCTGCGCGGCGGTGGTCAGGAGAGACGCCAGCGCGGCGGAACCGAGAACCTGCCCGGCCTCGTCGGCCTCGGCGCAGCCGCAGGCCTCGCCGCCGAAAGAGTGCGGGCGGGGATCGATGCCGGCCTACGCGACCCTGTCGAGGCGCATCTGCGCGCGATCGCGCCGGATGTCGTGGTGTTCGGGGAGGGCGCGCCGCGCCTTCCCAACACGCTCCACTTCGCCGTTCCGGGCCTCGCGGCGGAGACGGCCCTGATCGCCTTCGATCTTGCCGGGATCGCGGTCTCGTCCGGCTCGGCCTGTGCATCGGGCAAGGTCGCGCGTTCGCCGGTTCTCGCCGCCATGGGCGTGAGCCCTGCACTGGCCGCAGGGGCGATCCGCGTGAGTTTCGGGTGGAACAGCGGGGAAAGCGACGCCACCCGCTTCCTGGCGACCTGCGAACGGCTCGTCGCCACCCTATATCACCGGCGAGGACAAGCGGCATGAACGCCGCCTTCCCACGCCATTCTCTCACGAACGCCCGGCCCTTGACGCCGGGATTGTTAGGAGACGCCTGATGCCTGCAGTGCAGGAAACCATCGACCGGGTCCGGTCGATCGACCTCGACCAGTACAAGTACGGCTTCGAGACTACGATCGAGATGGAGAAGTCCGAGAAGGGCATCTCCGAGGACGTGATCCGCTTCATTTCGGCCAAGAAGGACGAGCCCGAATGGATGCTGGCCTGGCGCCTCGACGCCTATAAGCGCTGGCAGACCATGAAGGAGCCCGAATGGGCGCGGGTCTCCTATGACAAGGTCGATTACAAGGACATCTACTACTACGCGGCGCCAAAGCGCCCGGCGGCGATGTCCCTCGACGAGATCGATCCGGAGATCCTGAAGACCTACGAGAAGCTCGGCATTCCCCTGCGCGAGGTCGAGGTGCTGGAAGGCATCGCCCCCGAGCGCCGGGTCGCGGTCGACGCGGTGTTCGACTCGGTCTCGGTGGCGACGACCTTCAAGGCGGAGCTGTCCAAGGCCGGCGTGATTTTCATGCCGATCTCCGAGGCGATCCGCGAGTACCCCGACCTCGTGAAGAAGTATCTCGGCTCGGTCGTGCCCGTGACCGACAACTTCTTCGCCACCCTCAACTCGGCGGTCTTCTCCGACGGATCCTTCGTCTACATCCCGCCGGGCGTGCGCTGCCCGATGGAGCTGTCGACCTATTTCCGCATCAACGAGCGCGATACCGGCCAGTTCGAGCGCACCCTGATCATCGCCGACAAGGGGAGCTACGTCTCGTATCTCGAGGGCTGTACCGCCCCGAAGCGCGACGACAACCAGCTCCATGCGGCGGTGGTCGAGCTCGTGGCCCTGGATGATGCCGAGATCAAATACTCGACGGTCCAGAACTGGTACCCTGGCGACAACGAGGGCCGCGGCGGCATCTACAACTTCGTGACGAAGCGCGGCGATTGCCGAGGCGTCAACTCGAAGATCTCGTGGACGCAAGTCGAGACCGGCTCGGCAATCACCTGGAAGTACCCGTCCTGCATCCTGCGCGGCGACAATTCCCGCGGCGAGTTCTACTCGATCGCGGTGTCGAACGGCATGCAGCAGGTCGATTCCGGCACCAAGATGATCCATCTCGGCAAGAACACGACGAGCCGGATCATCTCGAAGGGCATCTCGGCTGGGCGTTCGCAGAACACCTACCGGGGTCTCGTCTCGGCGCACAGGAAGGCGACGGGCGCGCGCAACTTCACCAATTGCGACTCGCTCCTCATCGGCGACCAGTGCGGGGCGCATACCGTGCCCTACATCGAGTCGAAGAATTCCTCCGCCCAGTTCGAGCACGAGGCCACAACCTCGAAGATCTCGGAAGACCAGATGTTCTACTGCCAGAGCCGCGGTCTCTCGAACGAGGAGGCCACGGCCCTCATCGTCAACGGCTTCGTCCGGGACGTGCTGCAGCAGCTTCCGATGGAATTCGCCGTGGAAGCCCAGAAGCTGATCTCGATCAGCCTGGAAGGCTCGGTGGGGTGATGGCGCGCGGGGTTGCAGAACGCGCCCCGCTATCGTCGCTCGAGGCGACTGCTCGACGGGCGAAAGAATGACTCAGGACGTGACTTCGTCGCCTGCGGTTCTTCTGGGCGATCTCGCTTGGTCGGAAACGGCGCCGGAACCGGTGACCTCGGGTTTCGACGAGGCTCTGCGTCACCTCGGTGGGGCGGAGCGTAGGGCAGAGGCCGAGAGGCGGATGCGGTATCGCGCGGCGAGCGAGTTCCTCGCCGCGTTCTACAAGGGCGACGTGGAGAACGCCAAAGCCTTGAAGCAATGGGGTATCTCGACGGGTTTCAAATCGAGCCAGATCGCCTTCGCGAAATCCGGCCGGCCCGCGGAGGTCGCCATCGTGGTCACGGGCGGCGGCGAATTGTCGGTCCTGTTCGCACCGGGAGGGCAGCGCTCGACCATGCAGAGGACGGAGCTCGGCGAGTTCGATCCGCTCACCAAGACGGCACTTCGCAAGCGGATGATCGAATTGGTGATCGGGTATCTCGGGGTGAGAAACTGATCGCCATACGACCGAGCGTCAATTGATTGGCCACGGCAAGGATAGCCGCAGGCTACTTGAGACTTTGAAGAATTTTTTACTGAACGGACCAGACTATGATCGAAATCAAGAACCTCGTCGTGCAGATCGAGGACAATCGCATCCTCAACGGCCTCAGCCTCACCGTGAACGACGGCGAGGTCGCGGCCATCATGGGTCCGAACGGCTCGGGCAAGTCGACCCTGTCCTACGTCATCGCCGGCAAGGAGGATTACGAGGTCCTCGATGGCGAGATCCTTCTCGATGGCGAGAACATCCTCGAGATGTCGCCGGACGAGCGGGCGGCGTCGGGCGTGTTCCTCGCCTTCCAATACCCGCTGGAGATCCCGGGGGTGGGCACCATGACCTTCCTCAAGGCGACGCTGAACGCCCAGCGCCGTGCGCGGGGCGAGGGCGAGATCTCGACGCCGGACTTCATCCGCAAGGTGAATGCGGCCGCGGAGAAGCTCGAGATCAACAAGGACATGCTCAAGCGCGCCCTCAATGTCGGGTTCTCCGGCGGGGAGAAGAAGCGCATGGAAATCCTGCAGATGGCGCTTCTGGAGCCGAAGTTCTGCGTCCTCGACGAGACCGATTCCGGCCTCGACATCGACGCCCTGCGCATCGTCTCCGAGGGCGTGAACGCCCTGCGCGCGCAGGGTCGGTCCTTCCTCGTCATCACTCACTACCAGCGCCTCCTGAACCACATCGTCCCGGACGTGGTCCACGTCATGTCTCAGGGGCGCATCGTGAAGTCGGGCGGCAAGGAGCTCGCCCTCGAGCTTGAAGCTTCGGGCTACGCCGAGTACCGGACGGAGGCTGCCTGATGGCCGAGATCACGCCGCTGCGTTCTCCCGCCGAGACCGGCCTCGCCAAGCTCTTCGAGGCCACGAAGATGCGCTACCCGACGGGCGTCTCGATCGCCCGCGAGGAGGCGTTCCGCTATTTCGAGGCTGTGGGCCTGCCGACCCGCCGCGTCGAGGCCTTCAAGTACACCGACCTGCGTTCCGCATTCCGTGATGCGGCGGCGCCCGCCGAGATGCCGTCCGCCGAGACCGCGCAGGCCGCGCTCTCGGGCGCGAAGGGTTTCGCAGGTCTCGAGGCTCTCCGCCTCGACTTCGTCAACGGGCACCTGATCACGGGATCCTCGGATCTCGGGCGTGCGCCCGAGGGCGTCACGATCACGCCGCTCACCGAGGCTCTGAGCCAGGGCCACGCGCTCCTCGACCGGCTGACGCCCGTTCGGCAGGCCTCGGAGAACCCGATCTACCAGCTCAACACCGCCTTCCTGGCCGATGGTGCGCTCATCCACGTAGCGGCCGGCGCCAAGGTCGAGGGCCCGATCCATCTGCGCTTCGTCGGCGCGGGCGGCGAGGCCTTCTCGACGGCGACCCGCGTCCTCGTGGTGCTGGAAGAGGGCGCCGAGGCGACGATCCTGGAGACCCACGAGGGGCCTGACGGCGTCGCCTATCAGCCCAACGATGCGGTCGACGTCGTGGTCGGCGACCATGCCGTTTTCCGGCACGCCCGCCTGAACGCCGAGGGTCGCGAGACGGTCGCCCTCTCAACGCTGTCGGCGCGCCTCGGCGTAGAGGCCGCGATCGAGACCGTGAACGTCGTCGTCGGCGGCGTGCTCTCGCGCCATCAGGTCTACCTGAACTTCGCCGGTGCCGACGCCAAGGCCATCGTCAACGGCGCCACGATGCTGAACGGCTCCCAGCTCGCCGACACCACCTTCCTGGCCGACCATGCTGCTACCGGCGGCGTCAGCCGCGAGCTGTTCAAGACGGTGGTCGACGGCTCCGCGACGGGCGTGTTCCAGGGCAAGATCATCGTCCAGCAGGCGGCGCAGCAGACCGACGGCAAGATGATGTCGGCCTGCCTGATCCTGTCCGAGGACGGGCAGATGATGAACAAGCCGGAGCTGGAGATCTTCGCCGACGACGTCGCCTGCGGCCACGGCGCCACCTGCGGCGCGCTCGACGAGGACCTATTGTTCTACCTTATGCAGCGTGGGCTGCCGAAGGCACAGGCGGAGAGCCTTCTGGTTCAGGCCTTCCTCGGCGAGGCGATCGAGGCGGTGTCGCATGAGGGCGCCCGCGAGGCCCTGGTCGGAACGATCGAGGCTTGGCTGAAGGCGCGAGGCTGAGAGAAACCGAAGGTCCGGCCTGGATGCTGGGGCCGGGCCTTCGGTCCTTCCCGGCGACCTCATCCTGAGGTGCCGGAGCGCAGCGGAGGCCTCGAAGGAGGGCTCCAACTCGCGCAAGGAGTCCTTGAGGCCTCCTTCGAGGCTGCTTCGCAGCACCTCAGGATGAGGTCGCGGGTTGGTAGAGCCACCCGACTCGTCATGAAAGTCGAGACATGAACGCACCCGTGCTCACCAAGCCCTACGATGTCGAGGCGATCCGGGCTCAGTTCCCGATCCTTGCCCAAACGGTCTATGGCAAACCGCTGGTCTATCTCGACAACGCGGCGTCTTCGCAGAAGCCGCGGGCGGTCATCGACGCGATGGTCTCCTGCATGGAGACGGGCTACGCCAACGTCCATCGCGGCCTCCACTTCATGGCCAACGCCGCGACGGAAGGCTTCGAGGGTGCGCGCGAGACGACGCGCCAGTTCCTCAATGCCGGCTCCACCGACGAGATCATCTTCACCCGCAACGCGACCGAGGCCTACAACCTCGTCGCCTCCTCGATGGGCCTGTCGGGCCAGATCGGGGAGGGCGACGAGATCATCCTCTCGATCATGGAGCACCATTCCAACATCGTGCCCTGGCATTTTCTGCGGGAGCGCAAGGGCGCGGTGATCAAGTGGGCGCCCGTCGACGACGACGGCAACTTCCTCGTGGAAGACTACGAGAAACTCTTCACCGCGCGCACCAAGATGGTGGCGATCACCCACATGTCGAACGTGCTCGGCACCGTTACCCCGGCGGCCGAGATCGTGCGCATCGCCCATGCCCATGGCGTGCCGGTCCTGCTCGACGGGGCGCAGAGCGCGGTCCACCGCCCGATCGACGTGAAGGCGCTCGATTGCGACTTCTTTGTCTTCACCGGCCACAAGGTCTACGGGCCCACCGGCATCGGCGTGCTCTACGGCAAGAAGGAATGGCTCGAGCGGCTGCCGCCCTACATGGGCGGCGGCGAGATGATCCGCACGGTGTCGCAGGACGCGGTCACCTACAACGACCCGCCGCACCGCTTCGAGGCCGGCACCCCGGCGATCGTCGAGGCGGTGGGGCTCGGGGCGGCCCTCGAATTCATGATGACGGTTGGCCGCAACCGCATCGCCGACCACGAGGATGCGTTGATGGCCTATGCCCAGGAGCGGCTTGGCGCCATGAACTCCCTGCGCATGATCGGCACCGCTAAGGGCAAGGGCGGCGTCATCGCCTTCGAGATGAAGGGCGCCCATGCCCACGACATCGCCACCGTGATCGACCGCTACGGCGTTGCCATCCGGGCAGGAACCCATTGCGCGATGCCGCTGCTGACGCGCTTTGGCGCCACGTCGAGCTGTCGCGCCTCGTTCGGGATGTATAACACCCGCCAGGAGGTCGATGCCCTGGCCGAGGCGCTTGCCAAGGCGGAGATGATGTTTGCCTGAGGGGACCCGCTCCCCGGCGAAGGCGCCGGGGCGAGCCATCGTCCGCGACAATCGAGAGGACAGACCATGAGCGATGCAGCCATCACCGGAGGGACCAATGCCCCCGCCATCGCCAGCAATTCCGCCATTCCCCCCGAGGAACTCGACCGGCTGACCGACGACATCGTGGCGGCGTTGAAAAGCGTCTACGACCCCGAGATCCCGGCCGATATCTACGAGCTCGGCCTCATCTACAAGGTCGACATCGCCGACGACCGCAGGGTCGCCATCGACATGACGCTGACGGCGCCGGGCTGCCCTGTCGCCGGCGAAATGCCGGGTTGGGTCGAGAATGCCGTGGCGGCCGTCCCGGGCGTTCAATCCTGCGCGGTGACGATGGTGTTCGATCCGCCATGGGACCAGAGCCGGATGTCGGACGAGGCCCGCGTCGCCCTCGATATGTGGTGAGGCGACAGGACTAGCGCGGCGGAGCGCGGCCGGGCTCGAACACCATGTCCTCGTAGATGTCGGCGAGGGCGAGGGAGGCGCCGATGGCGGGCAGGTCGATCCGGTCCGTCATCGCCTCGAAGACCAGTGCCTCCCATTCCTCGCTGCCCTCCTCACGTCGGTAGAGCACCGTGCCGGGAAAGCGCGTCTCGACGAGCAGGATGTAGCGCAGGGCTGGGTGGCGCCGGTACTCGTCGAGCTTGCGGAAGCGGTCGATGCCTGCTGGTCGAGGGAGAAAGCACCTCCACCACCAGGCGCGGCGCGCGGTTCTCGTAGGTGTCGCGGACGAGGTCCCCGCATTCCACGGTGATGTCCGGCCGTCGGATCGTCGTGATGCTGGTGCGCAGGGCCACGTCGTCCGTTGTCGGTCGGCAGCCCGTTCCGCGGAGCTGAGCGTGAAGGGAGGCAATGATGTTCACCGTTGCGCGGTCGTGCTGTACGATGGCGCCGGTCATCATCTTGACGTGCGGCACCGGCACACCATCGACGAGTTCGTAGAGCCCGTCCTGGCTGAGCTGCCATTCGAAGAACTCCTCCACGCTCATCCTGCGGACGGCCGGCTCGCCCACGGCATCCTCCTTCGGCGGTGAACGGAACATAGCACGACCGGGCCGCTGTGGACCTGCGGCTCCGGCATCCTTATCTTAACGCAGTACGATCATCCTCAACCGCCCGGGCCTTGAACCCGGTTGCCGGAGAGAACCCATGGCTTCGAAGTTCAAGGTCCTGTCGCTCACCGACGCGGCCGCCGATCGGATCAAGGCGATCATGGCCGACGCCGACCGGCCGATCGCCGGTTTGCGCGTCGGCGTGAAGAACGGTGGTTGCGCCGGCATGTCCTACACGATGGAATATGCCGAGGGCGCCAAGCCCGGCGAGGACACGGTCGAGGAGAACGGCGTCAGGGTCTTCGTCGACCCGAAGGCGGTGCTGTTCCTGCTCGGCACGCAGATGGACTTTCAGACCACCAAGCTGTCGTCGCAGTTCGTGTTCAACAACCCGAACCAGACCTCGGCCTGCGGGTGTGGGGAATCGGTGGCGATCACGCCCGTCAATCCCGAAGCCCTTCACGCCTCGGCGTAGGTCTCGGCGAGCCTGCCTCACGCCACGTGCGGCAGGTCCATTCCCTCCGGCGCGGTGGTGTCGTCCACCGTGCGGTTGCGGCCGTCGCGCTTGGCCATGAACATGCACAGGTCCGCGCGTTCGAGGAGGGAGACCGGAGTCTCGCCCTTTCGCGCGGTGGCGACGCCGAGGGAGATCGTCACCTTGCCGAGCGACTCGCCGGTCGAGCGCTTGACGAGTTCGCGTCCCATGACGCTGGTGCGGACCTTCTCGGCGATCTCGACGGCCGCCGCACGGTCGGTCTCGGGCAGAAGAATGCCAAATTCCTCGCCGCCGAAGCGGGCGAGCGTCGCCCGGCCCTTGACGTGCTCGCGCATGACGATGGCGACGAGGCGCAGCACCTGATCGCCCGTAAGATGGCCGTAGAGGTCGTTGAAGCGCTTGAAGAAGTCGACATCGATGACGACGAGGCTCGCCGGGCTCTTCTGCAGGGCGGCCCCGTCCACGAGCTTGCGCAAGGATTCCTCGAAATGCTTGCGGTTGGCGAGGCCCGTGAGCGAATCGGTGAGGCTCTCGAGGCGCGTCGCCTCCAGGGTCTCGCGCAGCGTCTCGATCTCGCTGCGGCTCTCGCGCATGCGGGCTTCGAGGGTGCGGTTATTGGCCGAGACTTCCCGGGTGGTCGTGACCAGGGCCGCCACGATCTCGCGCACGCGGGTGCGGTTGAGCCCGGTGCCGTCGAGGTCGATCGACAGCGCTTTGAGCGACTCGCCGTACTGCGCCGTCGAGCCGAGGGAGAGGTCGAGCACCTCCATGATGCCTTCGATCTCGGCGAGCACGTTGGTGCTCATCCGCTCGGCCTCCGTGGAGAGGCGGCGGCTGTCGAGATAGGTCTCGTAGAGGGTGTCGATGTCGGTGTCGGTGAGGTTGCCCTGCTGCGCCGTCAGCCGCTTGACCGCGTCGTTCATCAGGGGCTGGGCGCCGGAGACGTAGGTGTACCAGACCGAGTAGGCCCGCGGCGTTGCCGATGAGCCGTAATCGCGCATCAGCTCGTTCGCCCGCTCGGCCAGGGCGAAGGTCCGTTCCCGGTCTCCGTGGGTGACGCTGCTCATCCGTCCGATCATCCGCTTGGCCGGAGGCCGGCTCGGAGGTGAGCCTGGCTTCTGGTCGGCCGGATGATGCGGCCATAGGATGGAGAACGGGTTAAGGTCCCGCCATTCCCAACCGCCTCGTGCCCCGACCGCCTCGTGACGGAGAGGATCCTCAATCGTCCTTGCGAGGCTTGATCACCGCCGGCCGCAGCAGGAACGCCGGGACATGGGCGCCGAGGCCGAGAGGCGTCTCGCCGTCCTCGTCCTCGTTGCGGCGACGCACCGGCGACGGCCGGCGATCATCCTGCGGTCTCTCGTCCCGGCTCCGCTCGCCGCGAGGGTGAGGCGGCGGTTTTGGAGCGGCCGGCTTGGCTGCGGCCGGCTTGGCTGCGGCCGGCTTCGGCTGACTTGCAGCGACGATCGCCTCGGCTGCCTCGACGCCTGCCGCAGGTGCGGCTCGTGGCGTTCTGCGCGCGCGGGGTTCCGACCGGGCTGCCTCGCCACTGCCGCGTCCCCGCCTGGCACCCTCGCCGGACTTGCCGCGATGGCGGGTGCGTGGCTCGGCCTCGCCGGCGCTTTCGGGCAGGCTCGCGAGATCGCCCTCGGCCCAGGGGATGGGCTGGCCGATCAGCGCCTCGATCGCGTGGAGCGAGCGCTCGTCCGCCCGGCTCGCAAGGGTGAAGGCGTGGCCCGCCCGGCCGGCGCGCCCGGTGCGCCCGATGCGGTGGACGTAGTCTTCGGGATGGTGCGGCACATCGAAATTGAAGACGTGACTCACGGCCGGGATGTCGAGGCCGCGTGCGGCGACATCGCTCGCCACGAGGAGCGGCACTTCGCCAGAGCGGAAGCCGTCCAGGGCAACGGTGCGGGCGCGCTGGTCCATGTCGCCGTGCAGGGCCGCGACGTTGAAGCCGTGGCTGGCCAGCGATTTCTGGAGCAGCGCGACGTCGCGCTTGCGGTTGCAGAAGATGATCCCGTTATTGAGATCGGCCTCGCCGCGGATCAGGCGGCGCAGCACCTCGCGCTTCTCGTGGCCTTCCGGGCCCACGGCGACAAGCTTCTGCACGATCGTCGATGCGGTGGAGGCAGGCCGCGCCACCTCGATCCGCTGCGGGTTGTGCAGGAACATGTCGGCGAGCCGCTCGATCTCCGGTGGCATCGTCGCGGAGAAGAACAGGGTCTGGCGGGTGAAGGGCACCATCTTCACGATGCGCTCGATATCGGGGATGAAGCCCATGTCGAGCATCCGGTCCGCCTCATCGATGACGAGGAGCTCGACCCCGGTGAGCAGCAGCTTGCCGCGCTCGAAATGATCGAGGAGACGGCCAGGGGTCGCGATCAGCACGTCGGTGCCGCGCATCAGCTTGGCGTCCTGGTCGCCAAAGGAGACGCCGCCGATGATCAGTGCCACGTTGAGCTTATGGTTGGTGCCGTAGCGCTCGAAATTCTCGACGACCTGCGCTGCGAGTTCCCGGGTCGGTTCGAGGATAAGCGTGCGCGGCATCCGGGCCCTGGCGCGCCCGTTCTCAAGCATCGTCAGCATCGGCAGCGTGAAGGCCGCGGTCTTGCCGGTGCCCGTCTGGGCGATGCCCAGGACGTCGCGCCGGGCGAGCACGTGCGGGATGGCCTGAGCCTGGATCGGCGTCGGCTCGGTATAGCCGGCCGAGGTGACGGCCTGGAGGACCTTGTCGCTCAGTCCGAGGTCGGCAAAAGACATATCGTTCTAAAAAACCGTTGCGCGCGGGAATGGGCGAGGAACCGGCGCGGAGGGCGACGTCGGATGTGGCGGCTTGACCATTGGCCCTTACCGGATGAATGAGGACCCGCCAGGCGCCGCGCAGACGTTTCACGCGGACACTTAGAGCCTTGTCGCAGCGTGTCAATCGGCGCTGCTCCCTCAGGTCTGGATAGTCGGCGCATCAGAGAGCGGAAGACTCTCGGAAGGTCGGGATCTCAGGCCTCGAACTCGCGCCGTCCGAGATCGTCGTCTCGATTGCGGAAAGTGGCCGGTCTCACGAAGCCTGGACACTCAGCCGGGGACCGATGCAGTCTGAAAACCGAGAGGCTGCCGCGACCTTCATGTGACGCCGCATTCACGAGCGCACCCGAAGCAAACTTGCGTTTATCGGTCCCAGTGGAGTGGCTGCTGCAATATCCTGCCTCCACTGCAACCAACGGCAAGAATTCACCTTGGTCAATTCTATATCTATCGCCTGAACGAGACCCTCTAATCGATGTGCGCAATGGCACAGCCGGGCAACCTGCCTCATGACTTCCGGCTAACCTTTACCCTTCATTGACGGATTCGCCCGTATATGATCGCCTTGTTGCAGGAAAGCGACAGACCTCGCGGCTGCCAGGACCTACAAGCGCGGCGGCTTTCGCCAACTCCAGGACCAGTGAATCCCCATGAAAAAACTGCTTCTCGCTTCCACCGTGCTGGCTGGCCTGACCGCCACCGCTTCGGCTGCCG
>FSSH01003718.1_pt1 | contig 32495 bp, 30 predicted proteins | sample 1166101 | NCBI WGS metagenome assembly FSSH01 (sample SAMEA32972668, study PRJEB13176) | freshwater metagenome | biome: Drinking water system; feature: Biomass in drinking water that filtered by 0.45 um membrane; material: drinking water | place: USA | collected 2012-12-20 | depth 0 m
CGCGCTGCCCGCCAGGGGCCGGCCCAGCTGGCCGCGGCGGGTGGCGAAGGGGCGGTTGTCGTCCACCTGGCGCGGGATGTCGGCCACGGCGTCGCGCAGCTGTTCGAGCAGGCGCACCACGGATTTTTCGTCGCGGCCCAGCGCGGCCAGGCGCGCGGCGCGGTCCTTGAAGCGTTTTTCCAGCTCGACCAGCAGCGCGGCGCGCTCGGTGCGCTGGGTTTCCAGCGCGGCCAGGCCGGCCTGCTGCGCGAGACGGGCGGCTTCCAGCACCTGGCGCTGGTCGATGATCTGCTGGGCGACGGCGGCCAGCTGCTGCAGCTCGGCCAGCAGGCCGGAGATGCGCTGCTGTCGGTCGTTCTGGAAGTAGCGGTGGTAGGCCAGCACGCGCGCCAGGTCGCTCATCTTGTCCTGGGCCAGCAGCAGCTTGAGCTGTTCGTGGCGGCCCAGGGCGTAGGCCGAGCGCACCAGCGTGGCCAGCGCCTCGCGCTGCTGGGACAGGCCGGCTTCCAGAGCCAGCTTCTGCTGCTCGAGCTTCTGCAGCTCGATTTCCTGGGTGGCGATGCCGGCTTCGGTCTGGCGCAGTCCGCGAACGGCGTCGCTGACCTTGGCGTCGGCATCGCGCAGGCCCTGGGTGGCTTCGCCGCGCTCGCCCGCGAGTTCGCGCTGTTCGGTGGCGATGGCCTTGATCTGGGTGCGCAGCGCGTCGAGCTGCTTCTGCGCGGCCGCTTCCTTCTTCGCCCGATCCGGCGCCGTCTGCGCGTGGGCGCCCGGCGGCGCGCACAGCAGCGCCAGCAGGCAGAACGCGGCGAAGCGCTTCAAGCCAGCTGCACCAGGGAGCGGCCGGTCATTTCCGGCGGCGCCGGCAGGCCTATCAGCTGCAGCACGGTGGGCGCGATGTCGCGCAGGGCGCCACCGCTGCGCAGCGTGGCCTTTCGGCCCACGTACACCAGCGGCACCGGGCCGACCGTGTGCGAGGTGTGCGGCTGGCCCGTCTCCGGGTCGCGCATCATCTCGACGTTGCCGTGGTCGGCGGTGACGATCATTTCGCCGCCCACGCTTTCAAGCGCGGAACGAATCGCGCCCAGCGCGTCGTCCACCGCTTCGGCGGCCTTCACCGCGGCGGCCAGGATGCCGCTGTGGCCGACCATGTCGGGGTTGGCGATGTTGCACAGGATCACGTCGTGCTTGCGCGCGCGGATGTCGGCGGTCAGCCGGGACGTGAGCTGGGGCAGGTTCATCTCGGGCTGCAGGTCGTAGGTGGCGACCTGGGGCGACGGGATCATGGCGCGCTCTTCGCCTGCCACCATGGCCTCGCGGCCGCCGCTCATGAAGAAGGTGACGTGGGCGTACTTCTCGGTTTCGGCAATGCGCAGCTGGGTCAGGCCGTGGGCGGCCAGCACGTCGCCCAACGTGTTGCGCAGGTCCTCGGCGCCGAAGGCCACCGGCGCGGGCAGCGTGGCGTCGTATTCGCTCAGGCACACGAACCGCGACAGCGCGACGGCGCGCGGCTTGGCAAAGCCGCTGAAGCCGGGCGCCACGAAGGCGCTGGTGAGCTGGCGGGCGCGGTCGGCGCGGAAGTTCATGAACACCACCGCGTCGCCGTCGCGCATGGCGCGGCCGCCGTTGATGACGGTGGGCAGCACGAATTCGTCGTTCTCGCCGCGGCCGTAGGCGGCGTGCAGGGCGGTGATGGCGTCGGAGGCCACGTCGTCGGCGTCGGCCTCGACGATGGCGCGGTAGGCGCGCTCCACGCGGTCCCAGCGCTGGTCGCGGTCCATGGCGTAGTAGCGGCCGCTGAGGGTGGCGATATGGGCATCGCCGCCGGCGCAGATCGCCAGCAGCTTGTGCAGGCTTTCTTCGGCCGAGCGCGGCGGCGTGTCGCGGCCGTCGAGGAAGGCGTGGATGGCGATGTCGCCCACGCCTTCGCGGCGGGCCAGTTCGATCATGGCGAACAGGTGGTTTTCATGGCTGTGCACGCCGCCCGGCGACAGCAGGCCCATCACGTGCAGCGCGCCGCCGTGGGCCTTCGCGGCGCGGCAGGCGGCCACCAGTTCGGCGTTGTCGAAGAAGCTGCCGTCTTCGATGGCGGCGTCCACCCGCGTGAGGTCCTGGTAGACGATGCGGCCGGCGCCGATGTTCATGTGGCCGACTTCGGAGTTGCCCATCTGGCCGTCGGGCAGGCCCACGTGGCGGCCTTCGGTGTGCACCAGGGTGTGCGGGAACTCGGCCAGCAGGCGGCGCCAGTTGGGCAGCCGGGCCTGGGCCAGGGCGTTGTCGGCGGTTTCCTCGCGGTGGCCCCAGCCGTCGAGGATCAGCAGCAGCAGGGGCTTGGGACGGGGGCTGGCGGCAGGCAAGGCGGACTCCGGGACGGATGGCACGCTGAAATTGTAGCCCCGCGCGACAGACTGGGGCCGTTTCCCGGCTGAACCGCTTTAAACCCTTCCCCGCCCCGGCCGCATCCCACCGGGGAATTCCCAAGGAGCCACCCCATGCGCACCACCCCGCTTGCGTCACTGATCACCCTGTCCCTGGCCCTGGCCGCCGGCCCGGCCCTGGCCCAGCAGAACATCGACAAGGTGTTCGGCGGCATCACGGCCGAGTCCGGCCAGGAATACGGCTCGCTGGAGTCGGTGAACGGCGGCATCACCGTGCGCGAGGGCGCCACGGTGCGCGCGGCCGAAACCGTCAACGGCGGCATCTCGATCGCCGACCGCGCCCGCGTGGGCAGCGCCGAGACGGTGAACGGTGGCATCAACCTCGGCGACGCCGCCACGGCGGGCTCGCTGGAAACCGTGAACGGCGGCATCAGCTTGTCCGAGGGCGCCATCGTCGAGCACGACGTGGAAACCGTGAACGGCGGCATCCGCGGCCGCAAGGGCGTGCAGGTGGGCGGCAACGCCGAGACCGTCAACGGCGGCCTGAACTTCGACGGCGCGAAGATTGCCGGCAGCCTCACCACCACCAACGGCGACATCACCCTGGACGCCACCCAGGTGCGCGGCGGCATCCTGGTCGAAAAGCCGAGCTCGGGCTGGTGGAGCAACGGCAACAGCCGCAAGCCGCGCATCGTGATCGGCCCGGACTCGGTGGTCGAGGGCGCGCTGGTGTTCGAGCGTGAAGTGGAGCTGTTCGTGCACGCGTCGGCCAGGATCGGCAAGGTCACCGGCGCCACCGCGCAGGCCTACACGGACAAGCTTCCGCCCCGCGACTGAGGCCGGGGCCGGCCGCCCTGCGGGGCGGCCGGGTTGCCGCTAGAATCTGGGGTTCCTGCGTTTGGAGACCCCGTCAGATGAAGCACACCCTGATATTCGCCGCGGCCGCGCTTGCGCTGGCGGCCTGCAGCCCCGCCCCGGCGCCCGAGGCGCCGGTGGCCGAAGCCGCCCCGGTCAAGCACGGCTTCGGCCCGGAGATTTCCGCCGAAGACTTCGCCCAGCACGTGAAGGTGCTGTCGTCCGACGAGTTCGGCGGCCGCGCCCCCGGCACCGACGGCGAGCAGAAAACCGCCGACTACGTCGTGGCGCAGTTCAAGCGCCTGGGCCTGCAGCCGGGCAACGGCGACAGCTGGTTCCAGGACGTGCCGATGGTGGTCACCACCGCCGACGAAGCCGCCACCACCGCCACCATCACCCTCAAGGGCGCCGCGCGCCCGCTGGCCTTCGGCACACAGATGGCCATGGGCACGCGCACCGCGCAGCCGCAGGTGGACGTGGCCGGCAGCGAGATGGTGTTCGTGGGCTACGGCGTGAACGCGCCCGAGGCCGGCTGGAACGACTACGAAGGCCTGGACGTGAAGGGCAAGACGGTCGTGATGTTGGTGAACGACCCGGGCTTCCACGCCGGCGACGCCGAGCTCTTCAGCGGCAAGAAGATGACCTACTACGGCCGCTGGACCTACAAGTTCGAAGAGGCCGCGCGCCAGGGCGCCGCCGCCGCGCTGATCATCCACGACGATGCCGGCGCCGGTTACGGCTGGGACGTGGTGAAGAACAGCTGGTCGGGCGCGCAGTTCGACCTGCCCGCCAGCGCCGACCCGGAGCCGCGCCTGCCGCTGCAGGGCTGGCTGACCGGTGAGGTGGCCGCGCAACTGTTCACCGACGCCGGCCTGGACCTGGAGACGCTGCGCGCCGCCGCCAACAAGCCGGGCTTCAAGCCGGTGGCGATCGGCGATGCGAAGTTCGACGCCTCGCTCACCAGCACCGTCACCGAGGCCAGCTCGCGCAACATCCTGGCGCGCCTGCCGGGCGTGGAGCGGCCGGACGAAGCCATCGTCTACACCGCGCACTGGGACCACCTGGGTGACCACAGCGCCACCCACGGCGGCGACAAGGCCGCCCCGGCGGCCGCCGGCGAAGACCACGTCTACAACGGCGCCATCGACAACGCCACCGGCGTGGCCGGCGTGCTGGAGATCGCCGAGGCCTTCATCGTGCAGAACCCCAAGCCCGCGCGCAGCGTAGTGTTCCTGATGGTGACGCTGGAGGAATCGGGCCTGCTGGGCTCGAAGTACTACGCGGCCAACCCGGTGATCCCGCTCAAGGACACGGTGGCGGTGATCAACCTCGACGCGATGTCGGTGGTGGGTCCGACCAAGGACCTGGTGGTGATCGGCCTGGGCAACTCCGAGCTGGACGACGTGCTGCGCCCGATCGCGGAGAAGCAGCAGCGCACGCTGGTGGAAGAGGACGGCGTGGAGAAGGGCTTCTTCTTCCGTTCCGACCACTTCAGCTTCGCAAAGTACGGCGTGCCGGCGCTGTATGCCAAGGGCGGCATCGACCACATCGAGAAGGGCGCCGACTTCGGCCGCCAGGTGCAGGCCAACTACACCACCGCGCTGTACCACAAGCCCACCGACGAGTTCGACGAAGCCTGGGACCTGCGCGGCGTGGTGCAGGACCTGTACGCGCTGTACGGCGTGGGCCGCACCCTGGCCAACAACGACGCGTGGCCGAACTACGTCGAAGGCAACGCCTTCAAGGCCGCCCGCGACGCCTCGCGCGCCGCCCCGGTGGAGCCGCCCGCGCCTGCCGCGCAGTAACCCAAGAAAAGAAAACATACCAGGTATGTTTTCGGGGGCCGCGCACTGCGCGGCCTTTCTTTTCCAAGTGAGCCGTGCGCACGGCCTGGGTCGATCTAAGGCAGCCCTGGCCCTGCGCTTTCGATGAGATCGAGAGTGGCGCACACGTTCCTGAGCAACTCGATTTCGCGTGGCTCGGGCTTCTGGAGCCTGGCGAATTTCTCCATCACGTGCACGGTACGGCCGTCACGGGTGAAATAGACAGGCAGGCCCAGCAGGCGCTTCGCCTCCAACAGCCAGCGCCTGGCGTCGTCCGGGCGGCCCGCCTTGAGCAGCAGGCCGCCGTAGGTGGCGGACCGCAGGTCGGCGCCGTAAACGATCGAATGGCGCCCGATCTTCTCTTCCTCGATCGGGTTGCATGCGTAGTAGTGGGCAGCGATGTCAGCCCAGGCGTTCCGTTGGGCAAACCAGGGCAATGCGACGTTCCGGAGCTGGACCAGCACTCGCTCCGCACTCTGCTCCAGGTCCGCCTTGCTGGTGGCGGAGAAGGCGCCCGTACCGTCCACGTTGGCCAATCGCTCCGACAGCAGCAGGCCGCAATCCCTGAGGTCCTGGGCCTCTTCGGTCGGGAGCAGGTGGGTGACGCAGATGCCGAAGTTCACGTAGAACGTTTCACTTCCGTACTGTGACGCCTGCAGGGCGAAGACCTCATGCCACCCGGCTTGCTCCCTGGCGTAGATGACACCCGTGATCTGCTCAAACCCGACCGCCTTCGCCACGTGGCGGAAGCGCGACTTCGCGGCCGAGGCAAAACTGCTGTAGTCACGCTTTGACATGCAACACCCTCCCCAACCCAGGTTCCTCGCACTGGACGCCGCTCAGAAGAGCCGTGCCCAGTACTTGCCCGTGTAGCCCAGCATGGCCCCCACCACCGCGGAGAAGGCGATGACCTCGATCGGGGCCAGCCACAACACGGCGATGGCGCCGAGCGCGAGCGCGCCGCAGACCACACGGATCCTCGATCCGCTGTGCCGGTACGCCCGCTCGTCTTCGGTAAGGACGATCACGCCAAAGAAGATGCCAAAGACCAGCACGCTCAGCGCGACCTGCAGCGCCGGACCGCCGTCGCCCGGCGTCGACCCCGGCAGGTAGCGGGCGGCCATGCCTACCGCGAACAGCACGCCGATCGCCAGCACCGCGCTGGCCTCGCTCCGGAACGCCCAAAGCAGGCCTCGGACGGGCAGGCTCAGCTCCTGGCGGGGCCGGGCCAACTGCTGCTGAAGCCGCTTGGACGGACGCCGCCGGGGCATGGCGGTGCGTTGCTCAGTACTGGCCCATGAAGTCGCGCTTGCCGATCTCGATGCCGGCGTGGCGCAGCAGGGCGTAGGCGGTGGTGACGTGGAAGAAGAACTGCGGCAGGCCGTAGTTCAGAACGTAGGCCTGGCCGGTGAGCTTCTTTTCCTTCGGGGTGCCGGGGCGCAGCACGATGTCGCGGGATTCGGCGCCCTCGAAGTTCGCCGCGTCCAGGCTGTTGATGTAGGCCTGCGTGCGGGCGATGCGGGCCTGCAGGTCCTCGAACGTGGCTTCGTTGTCTTCCCAGGCCGGCACTTCGGCCTGCGCCAGGCGCGCCGACACCGACTTGGCGAAATCGCAGGCGATCTGCACCTGGCGCACCAGCGGGAACATGTCCGGGTACAGGCGCGACTGCAGGTAGGCGTTGGGATCGATCTTGCGCTCGGTGGCGTGCGCCTGCGCCTTCTTCAGCACGTCGGCGAGGCCGCCGAGCAGCTGGTTGAACACGGGGACGGAGGCGGCGTGCAGGGAAACGGTCATGGGCGGGCTCGGATGCGTGGGAGGACTTGGATGGTACGCCGGCAGCCGCGGCCGGGTGGGCGCCGGCCGCGCAACGGTGAATTTCAGGGCGCCCGGGGCGGCGGCAGGTCGGCCACGATGGCCTCGTCCACGCGCTGCGCCAGGTAGCCGTAGAACGGATTGCTGTTCAACCGCATCAGCTGCTCGGCCGCCACCGACAGCGCCCCGCGCTCGCCGTGCAGCGCCATCGTGCCGATGCGGATGCCGTAGTCCTCGTCCATGCGCGGCTGCAGGCCGTACAGCGGATCGTCCACCGGGAAGGGCAGCGCCACGTGCGACAGCGAGTACACGTTGTCCGGGTACGACAGCGGCAGCGGCCGCAGCAGCGGGGTTTGCGCGCCCGGCTCCAGGCGGCGCTCGCCCACCCGGGCCGTGTCGGCGTCGAGGTTGCCGACCACGGTGAGCCGGTAGGTGTGGGCGTCGCCGGGCTGCAGCTGGTCGATCAGTTCGTTGGCCGACTGCGTGAACATCGGCGACAGCACGCCGCGGCGGTTGATGTCGAACAGCACCAGCTCGCTGCCGTTGGCCGGCAGCTGGTCGAACAGCTGGCGCACCACCGCCGGCGTGCTCACCGTGCCGTCGAGCACCGACTGGAAGGCCAGGATCGGCGGCAGCCGCTCGCTGCGGCCGATCGAGCGCAGCTGCAGCAGCTGGCCCTGCACCACGCCCGTGAGCAGCCACGACTGCCGCACGCCGTTCACCGGGAACGAGTTGTACTTGAACGGGTTGAACTCGGGCTGCACGTCCAGCCAGCGCGACTTCTCGAAGTACGGGATGCCCGACAGCAGCGGCATCAGCCTTGAAAAGGCCGCCAGCCGGCCGATGCCGATCATGGGCGACACCATCACCAGGCGGTCGGGCACGGGCAGGCCCTCGTCGCCGCCCACGTCCACCCGGTCCATCGCGTACTTGAGCGCCAGCGCCGCGCCGTTGGAATAACCCACCACGTGGAAGGGCTGGCCGGCGCCGAGGTGAGCCCGCACTTCGCGCGCGCCCAGTTCGGCGGTGGCCAGCCAGTCGGTCCACTGCGCTTCGCGCAGGCCCGACGGCGCGGTGCCGTGGCCGGGCAGGCGCGGCAGCACCACCACGAAGCCCTGCGCGGCGTAGCGCTCGGCCAGGTGCCGCAGGCTGTAGGGCGAATCGCTGAGCCCGTGCAGCATCAGCACGCCACCGCGCACCGGGCCGGTGGGCACCAGCACCTGGCTGCGGTTCCAGTCCACGGTGCCGTCGCGCGCGCCCAGCGGGCTGTCCGACTGGTAGCGGTAGCGCCCCGGGGTGGCGTCGGCGGCGAGGTGGGCCTGCAGTTCGCCGAACACGGCCTGCTCGGCGCGGACGTAGCCGGCCCAGTCCATGTCGCGCAGCTGCGAGGCGCCGGGCTCGCTCGGGAATTCCCAGCGGTGCCAGGGCTGCAGGTCGGGCAGGCCGCGCGCGCTGAAGGCGCTGATGAGCACGAAGGCCGCGGTGAGCAGCAGCCACGCCGCCAGCAGCCCGCGCAGGATCCGCCAGCCCGGGTGCATGCCGCCGGACAGGCCGCGACGCATGCCGGTCAGCCCGGGGCGTCCAGGAAGCTGCCGATGGCGCCGGCCACCTGGCGCGGCTGCGCCATCATCGGCATGTGGCCGCAGCCGGCAAGGATGACCGTGCTGCTGCTGGCCAGGCCGCGGTGGAACACTTCGGCGGCGCTGACGTCAATGACGCGGTCGTCGCGGCACCACAGCAGCAGCGTGCGCGCGCGGATGTTGGCCAGCTCGTCTTCCAGCGCGAACGCATCGGGGCCGCGGCCGATGCCGTCCAGCACGCGCTGTTCGAACTGCGCGTCGGCGCGGCGGCGGCGCACCAGCGCTTCGTTGGCGGGCCAGGGCACGAACGGCGGATCTTCGAACACGATGCCCAGGTAGCGCTTGAGCTCGGCCTTGCTGGTCACCTGGAACGGGTTCTGGCCGGCCAGCACGGCGTTGGCGAAGGCGTTTTCCTGGTAGCGCACGCCGGCCGACGACATCAGGCTGATGCGGTCCACCAGGCCCGGGTTGCGCGCGGCCATCAGGCCCACGATCTGACCGCCCATGGAATGGCCGACCAGCAGCGCCGGTTTTTCCGGCAGCGCGCGCAGGAAAGCCGCCAGGCGCTCGGACTGCACCACCGGGCCGTAATCGCCGCCGGCCTGGCGCTCGCTGTCGCCCCAGCCGGGCAGGTCGGGCGCGATGACGCGGTAGGACTTCGCCAGCTCGCGCATCAGCGGCAGCCAGTTTTCCTTGCTGCCGGTGAAGCCGTGCACCAGCACCACCAGCGGCTTGTCGCTGCCCTGCCCCGCCTCCACCGCGCTCCAGCGATGGCCGGCCACGCTGTACTGGGTGACTTCGGCGCCGGCCAGCCAGCGCTGGCGCGCGAACTCGGCTTCCAGCACCTTTTCCGGCGCCGTGGCGGCGAAGCCCACCACGCCCAGGGCCAGGCCCAGCGACGTGACCAGGACGATCTTGCGCGACCCGCTGGCGCGGCGGCGACCCACGTCAGGGCGCCGGGGCCGCGGCCTTGGCCTTGGCTTTGTCCAGCAGCGCCTGCACCGACGCGCTGGTGATGGGGTGGTAGCCCGGCTTGGACATCGCGAAGATCTGCTCGGCGAAGGCCAGGCCGTCGGCGGTCTGCACCAGCGCCTCGTAGGTGGGCATGATCAGCTTGCGGCGGCCGATCTTGCGCAGGAACAGCGACATCGCCGGGCGCGCCTCGAAATATTCGCTGCGCACGCTGAGCGGGTACCAGCGCTGCGCCAGCTCGCCGTTGGGCGTGCCGGTGAAGCGGAAGGCCTGGTCGAGTTCCACCAGGCGCTCGGGCGCCAGCTCGGCCGGCAGGCCCTCGAGGAAGTACACCCATTCCTGCGTGGTCCAGGCCGAGGTCTTGAGTTCGCGCGCGGCGGTGCGGCGCTTGGTCCAGGACTCGCGCGCCGCGTCCACGGCGTCGAAGCGCGGAGAAGTGGTCTTGGGCGCGAAGGCGGGGATGCCGGGCTGCGTGAGCCAGGCGGCGAGTTCGGCGTCGGTGACCACGCCCGGCTGCTTGGCCATCAGGTTGGCGCGCAGGAAGGCCGCGAACTGGTCGCTGTCCACGCTCTGGAACGCGTGCGTGTCGAACCAGCTGCGCAGGAACGGATCGAAGGCCTCGCGGCCGAAGCGCTGCTCGAGGAACTGCAGGAACCACGCGCCCTTATCGTAGGCCACCGCGCCCAACGCGTCTTCCGGGTCGCTGCCGCCGCGCGAGGGCAGCACCAGCACCTGCTGCGCCTCGGGCACTTCGGCCAGCTCCGCCACCAGGCCGTTGCGGCTGATCACGTACTCCATGTCGGCGCGCTCCTTGCCGTACAGCGCCTCGACGATGCGGTTCTCCACGTAGCTGGTGAAGCCTTCGTTGAGCCACATGTCCTTCCAGCTGGCGTTGGTGACCAGGTTGCCCGACCACGAATGCGCCAGCTCGTGCGCGATCAGCGACACCAGCGAGCCGTCGCCGACGATCACGGTGGGCGTGATGAAGCTCAGGCGCGGGTTTTCCATGCCGCCGAACGGGAACGACGGCGGCAGGACCAGCAGGTCGTAGCGGCCCCAGCGGTAGTCGCCGTAAAGCTGTTCGGTCACCTGGATCATCTTCTCGGTGTCGGCGAACTCCTTCACCGCGCGGTCCACGGTGCGCGGCTCGGACCAGACGCCGGCGCGGGCCGAGATCGGCTTGAACACCAGGTCGCCGGCGGCGATCGCCATCAGGTAGGACGGGATGGCCTGGGGCATGGTGAAGCTGTAGTCGCCGTCGCGCGGCGCGGCCGGGTCATTGTCGGCGCTCATGAGCGCCATCACGTCGGCCGGGGTCTTGATGCGGGCGCTGTAGGTGAAGCGCACCGACGGCGTGTCCTGCAGCGGCACCCAGCTGCGGGCGTGGATGGCCTGGGACTGGCTGAACATGAAGGGGGTCTTGCCGCCGGCGGTCATGGCCGGGCTCAGCCACTGCAGGCCCGAGGCCTGGGGCGAGGTGGCGTAGGTGATGCGCACCTGTTCGACCTGGCGCGGCAGGGTGACGGTGAGCTTGCTTCCGAAGCGCTCGTCGCGCGGGGCCAGGGTGAAGTCCACGGCGCGGAACTTGCGCTTGCCGCTGCGGGCCTCGACGGCGCTGATGGCCAGGTCGCGGGTGTCGAGCACCAGGTCGCGCTGCGCCGGGTCGGCCCAGGCCAGGGTGAGCGTGGCGCTGCCGGCGAGCTGGCGCTTGTCGAAATCCACGGCCAGGTCCAGGTCCAGGTGGCGGATGCGCACCTTGTCGGGCTGGGCGTAGGAGTGCTCGTCGGTGCGCCGGTCCTGGGCCAGGGCCGGCAGGGAGGCGGTCAGCAGGACAAGCAGCAGGGCAAGGCGGTGCATGGCGGAATCCGGGCGGGTTGACCCTTCGATTCTAGCGCGGGCGGGCGGCGCGTGCGGACGCGGGAACGGCCCCGCGCGGCCCTCCCGGCCGCGGCCACCGAATCTGATCCAGGACAAACCAGGGCGCGGGCCTTGCGGTGATACTGGCGTGAAACCGCCTGGAAGCCCCGCCGAATGGAACCCGCCACGCCGTCCAACCACGACATCCCGCTGATCGCCAGCGGCGGCATGCTGATGGACTACCTGCAGGCCGGCGCCAGCGGGGCCAACGGCTGGAAGACGCGCGGCGACGTGCCCACGCTGCAGCAGTGGCTGGACCTGGGCGACGACACCACCGAAGGCCAGTACCGCCTGGCACGCTCGCTGGGCCTGCCAATGGTGCGCCTGGCCGATATCGAGCCCACCCCGGAGGCCAATGCCCTGGTCCGCCCGGAAGTGGCGCGGCGCCTGCGCGCGGTGCCGCTGCGGGTGCACCAGGGAACGGTGGCCGTGGCGATGGAAGACCCCAGCAACGGCGACACCCTGGCCACGCTGGACTTCCTGTGCCGGCAGCGCGTGCTGGCCATGGTGGCCACGCCGCGCGACATCCGCGATGCCATCGCCGAGCACTACGACCGGGTGGAAGACCACGACGTGGCCAAGCAGCTGGGCCTGGACCCCGCCGCGCTGGGTCGCGAGACCAACCCCCAGGAAATGGAGCGCCTGTCCCGCGAGAAGCCCGTGGTGCGCATCGTCTCGGGCCTGATCGCCGATGCCGTGGCGCGGCGCGCGTCCGACATCCACCTGCGGCCGGGCGAGAGCGGCACCGACGTGCTCTACCGCATCGACGACGAGATGGTGCCGGTGCGCCGGCTGCTGCGCACCCTGCACCCGGCGGTCACCAGCCGCGTGAAGGTGCTGGGCGCGATGAACCTGGCCGAGCATCGCAAGCCCCAGGACGGCCGCACCACCTTCACGCTCGACGACGGCCGCGAGGTGGACCTGCGCATCTCGGTGCTGCCGGCCATCTACGGCGAAAGCGTGGTGATCCGCCTGCTCGACACCAACGAAAGCCTGTGGAACCTCGAGCAGCTGGGCCTGAGCGCAGCCGACCGCCGGCGCATCGACGACGTGATGGGGCGCAGCCACGGCATGTTCCTCACCACCGGGCCCACCGGCTGCGGCAAGTCCACCACGCTGTACGCGATGCTGCTGGAGCTGCGCAAACAGCGCATCAACATCCTCACCATCGAAGACCCGGTGGAGTTCTACATCGACGAGATCCAGCAGATGCAGGTGAACCGCGCCGCGGGCTTCACCTTCGCCAGCGCGATGCGCAATTTCCTGCGCCACGATCCCGACGTGATCATGGTGGGCGAGATCCGCGACCGCGAGACTGCACAGCTCGCCATCCAAGCGGCACTGACCGGCCACTTGGTGCTCTCGACCTTGCACACCAATAACGCCATCGGCGTCGTGCCGCGCCTCGTCGACATGGGCATTGATCCGTACCTCATTGCGCCTACTCTGGTGCTTTCGGTTGCACAGCGCCTCGTGCGGCGCCGGTGCCCGGATGCGGGACGGAGTATGCCGTACGAGGGGAGCGTGGCAGCACTCGTTGAGCAGGAGTTTAAGGGGCTCCCCGAGGCGATCATGAAGGAGATTCCTCGTCCCAAAGAAGTGTTCGGTATTGAAGCTTCGCCGGACTGCCCGAACGGTACGCGAGGGCGTATCGGCGTGTTTGAGTTCTTGCCGACCTCCAAAGAGCTCGAGCGCGCCATCCTCACCAACCCTGTGGAAGATGTCATTTTTGACGTCGCGCGAAAGCAGGGCATGGTGACCATGAAGGAGGATGCTATTATTAAAATGCTCGAAGGAACCATTCCGTTTGAGGAAATTAACACCCTCGGTACGGACGTGACGCTCCCCGACGAATCTCTATGAACACGACACCGAAGCGACATTACTCAGTACTCTTGGTTGACGATGACCGATTTCTACTCGACATTTACTCGCTCAAGTTTAAAGAGTGTGGCTGCACGGTAACTGCCGAAGCGGATCCTACCAAGGCGCTCGAGAAGCTTCGCGGCGGGCTCTCGCCCCAGGTGATTCTTCTCGACGTGATCATGCCGGGAATGACCGGATTTGATTTTCTTGCTGCTGTGAAAAAGGAGGGATTGGCAAAAGACGCGACCATCATTGTTCTCTCAAACCAGGGACAGGATGAAGATTTGAAGAGGGCGATCGACCTCGGCGCTGATGGATACATCGTTAAGGCGAGCGCGATTCCTTCCGAGGTGCTTGCAAAGACGCTCGACTACGCCGATAAGAAGCACGGCGCGTAAGTGAAGACATTGCACCAACAAACAGCCGCATGCGCGGCTGTTTTTTTGTGGCACGACTCCACACCAATTCACAGAGGAGTGCGCTGGTGCCGAGTGCGCGAGGTATACTGAACTCACACCTATGGAGTACACCTCTGAGCTTGAAGAGCTCATTCAAACAGTAATTACGGAGGGTGCGTCTGACCTCCACTTTTCAACGAACGCTCACCCGATTCTTCGCGTATCAGGTTCGCTGGTTTCGCTCACCAAGAAACCCCAGTACACCCGCGAGCAGGTGCTCGGCATCCTTGAAGTGCTCGTTACCCCCGAGGAGAAGCAGAGCTTCATGGATACCCAGGAGCTCGACTTTTCGTTCCAGCACAAAGACGTGGCGCGTTTTCGTGGTAATGCCTTTTTTGAGCGTGGGAACATTTCCATCGCACTGCGTATTATTCCGAGGGAAATAAAAACGTTTGAAGAGCTGAACCTCCCGCCCATTTTGGAAACGTTTGCTAACCTCGAGCAGGGCTTTTTCCTCGTGGTAGGTCCCGTGGGGCAGGGTAAGTCAACGACGCTCGCCTCGATGATTGAGCGCATTAACCAGAACCGCACCGAGCACATCGTGACCATTGAGGACCCCATCGAGTACCTCTTCACTCCAAAGCGCTCCATCATTAACCAGCGCGAGGTGCGTGTTGACACCAAGAGCTTTCACACGGCGCTGCGCTCGGCGTTCCGCCAGGACGTTGACGTCATCATGGTAGGCGAAATGCGCGGCCCCGACACCATGTCGGCTGCGGTTACCGCTGCAGAAACCGGCCACCTCGTGCTCTCGACGTTGCACACCAACAACGCGGCTCAAACTATCGACCGCATCATAGATTCATTCCCGGCTGCACAGCAGGATCAAATTCGCATCCAGCTTGCCTCGAGCCTCGCGGGCATCTTTTCACAGCGCTTGGTGCCGCGCATTTCTGGCGGCCTCGTTCCTGCGTACGAACTGCTGATTAACAACGAGGCGGTCGCCAACCTCATCCGCGAGCGTCGCACGCACGAAATTAATGCGGTGATTGAAACCGGTATGGAGAGTGGCATGATTGACATGAATCGCTCGCTTGCTGAGCTCGTGCGCAAAGGCGAGATTGCGCCTGAAGTCGGCCTGTCGCGTTCGCTTAACCCAAAGGCGTTTTCGCGCCTCGTGTAGCCTATGCTGTTTTCCTACGACGCTATCGACCAGTCCGGCGCAAAACAGTCCGGCACTATTGATGCTGTATCGCGCGACGTCGCTATCCAGTCGTTACAGCGGCGGGGTCTTTCAGTAACTGCCGTTGAGGAGGCAGCACAAAAGCGCGCGGTGCTCACGGTGTCCCTTTTTGAGAGTGTTTCGAACAGCGACATTGTGCTCTTGTCGCGCCAAATTGCGACACTGTTTGAAGCACAGGTTTCGGCGCTCCGTATCTTTCGCCTCCTTGCGGCCGAGTCAGAAAAACCACTCCTCCAACGCGTGCTCACGGAAGTCGCGGATGACCTCCAGGCCGGAACACCCATTTCCAAGGCGCTTGCGAAACACCCGAAGGTGTTCAGTGCCTTTTACGTGAGCATGGTTCGCGCGGGCGAGGAGTCGGGGAAACTCGACGAGACCTTCCTCTACCTTGCGGACTACCTCGACCGAACGTACGCAATTGTTTCGAAGGCGCGCAACGCACTCATCTACCCCGCGTTCGTTATCTCGACGTTCTTCATTGTCATGATTCTCATGATGACGATGGTGATTCCTCGCATCTCGTCTATCCTGGTAGATTCAGGACAGGAAATTCCGTTCTACACACAGGTTGTCATTTCGCTCTCGAACTTTTTCGTAAACTACGGCGTGTTCCTCCTCATCCTCGCGGTGGTGGGAGGCTACTTCCTCGTGCGCTACGCGCTTACCCCAGACGGCAAGGCGCAGTTTGACCGCCTCCAACTTTCCATTCCTTACATCGGCTCTCTCTACAAAAAGCTCTACCTCTCCCGTATTGCCGACAACCTTTCCACCATGTTGACCTCAGGCATCTCGGTGGTGCAGGCAACTGAAATCACCGCAAACGTGGTGGGGAACGATCTCTACGCGGACATCCTGCTTGAAACGTCAACGGCCATTAAGGGTGGAGGTTCCATTTCTGAGGCGCTCTCAAAACACGAGGCTATTCCGGGAATGGTGGCGGCGATGATTCGCGTCGGCGAGGAGACAGGTGAACTAGGCAGTATTTTAAAGACGCTTGCGCGTTTCTACCAGCGAGAGGTGAACAACGCGGTGGACACTCTCGTCGACCTCATTGAGCCGTTCATGATTGTGGTCTTAGGCTTGGGCGTCGGTATTCTCCTCGCCTCCGTCCTGATCCCGATTTACAACATTTCTTCGGCAATTTAGGCACCACCACTGCCCCTCTCAGCGAAGTATGCGCGCTCCTGAAAGGGCTTGTCGCGTTTATCTCCCTTGAAGGGGCGCGCATACGGAGCGAACCCTTATCCACACGGCCCACACCCGTTCTTCCCCCCTCCCGCTACAATGGGGAGGACCTATTCTATAGAAAAACGGTCTTTATTATTTAGTGTGCTAATTACGTAATTACGGTACCTATGTTCAAACGTTCTCAGAAAGGCTTCACCCTGATCGAGCTCCTCGTGGTGATCGCTATCATCGGCATCCTTTCGTCGGTGGTGCTCGCTTCCCTTAACGACGCTCGCCAGAAGTCTCGCGATGCAAAGCGCATTGCAGACGTACGCCAGCTCCAGCTTGCGCTCGAACTCTACTTCGACGCAAACGGCACGTACCCTGCAGCGCTCACGTCGCTCGCTCCGAGCTACATTGCAGCGGTTCCTGCAGGACCGCTCTCGGGCGAAACGTACCTCTTCGAGCAGCTCTCGAGCGGTACTGACTATCACATCGGCACGAACCTCGAGTCGTCGCACTCGGCACTCGCTGCTGACGTCGATGTTGATGGAACAGTGATTGATGGCGCAGACGCCGACGGGTGTTCTGATGAAGCCGGTCGCTTCTGTTACGACGTCAAGCCGTAACGCGACTTCAAAAAATCCCGAGGGAAACCTCGGGATTTTTTTATGCAATACTTACGCTATGGAAGCGTTCTCGCTCGTAGTGGTGTTTGTGTTCGGGCTCATGGTGGGAAGTTTTTTAAACGTTCTCTCGCTCCGGTTCGGGTTCTCTGAAGCCACGCGCCATCGCTCGGGCTGCCAGGCGTGTGGCGAGACGCTCGCGTGGTACGAGCTGCTCCCCGTTATTTCCTACCTTGCCCTCCGTGGGCGGTGTCGTTCATGCGGAAGCGCACTTTCGAAACAGTATCCAGCGGTCGAGCTTCTTGTGGCCATCCTCTTCACAATCACCGTGTGGTTTGCGCCCCTCGCAAACGCCATTGATGTGGCAGTGCTTGTGGCGCTCCTCGCGTGGCTCTGTGTATTCGTGGTGCTGGTGGTCTACGACCTCAGACACACACTGGTGCCGATTCCATTCGCGCTCTCATTAATTGGAGGCGGAGCTCTGCTTCGCGTCCTTGAGGCGCTTATGGTAACCAGTGTGGCGCCTCTCATTGATGCGGCGCTCGGTGGAGCGGCTCTCGCAGGGTTCATTGCGCTCTTGGTGTGGCTCACGAAAGGAAAGGGAATGGGTACAGGCGATATCTACGTTGCGTTGGCGTTGGGTATCTTTTTTGGGTTGGTGCGCGGCGTTGAGGTTATGACCATTGCGTTTTGGCTCGGAGCTCTCTTTGGGGTGAGTGCAGTAACGTACAGGTTCCTTTCCACGGCGATTGCGCCGAGAGGTGCTTCGAAGCGACTGCGAGGGCTTACAATGAAGAGTGAGGTGCCCTTCGTGCCCTTCCTCTTTGTGGCGACGTTGGTGGGGCTCTACATTCCCATCTCGCCATTGTCGGTCATTGAGTACCTCAGCCAAGCCTTCATTTCATGACGTACCACACGCCCCGCGGATTCTCTCTCATCGAACTTCTCGTGGCGCTTTCTATATTGACGGTTATTTCAACAGTGGTGTTGGCAAACCACACCCGTTTTAACAACTCAGTTCTCCTTGGCTCGCTTGCCTACGACATCGGCCTCTCCATTCGCGAGGCGCAGGTGTACGGACTGTCAGTGCGTGAGTACTCTGCGGATTTTCAGGTGGGGTACGGGGTGCACTTTTCTGACCCAAACACATACCTCTTTTTTGTCGATACTAACTTGAACCAAAAGTACGACGGCGAAGGGGTGGATGCGATAGTGAAAAGTTATTCGGTGAGTCGCGGACACCAGATTGTGCGCTTTTGCGGGGTGACTGCCGCTGGGGTTGAGCGCTGCTCCGACTCGGCGACCCCCATTACCTACCTCGATATTGTCTTTACTCGCCCAGACCCAGACGCTGTCATGACGTCAAACGAGGCGGGGCTCTACTCGCGAAGCATTATCACTGTCTCTTCGGTGACGGGGGATGAGCGCTCGGTTGAGGTTGCCTCCACTGGTCAGATTTCAGTCAAAACACCATGAGTATGAAATCGTCTACCCCGGGGTTCACTTCGACCAGCGAGAAGCACGTGAGCGTGTTCGTTCACGGTGTTCGAGCGCCGTCGAAGCAAAACCTGAAAGGTTTTACCCTGATTGAAATGATGGTATCGGTCACTATCTTCTCCATCGTGATGCTGATTGGCGTTGGCGCGCTCCTCTCCCTGGTTGAAACGAATCGTCGCGCGCAAGCTATTAACTCCGTTGTTAACAACATGAATGCGGCGCTCGAGGGAATGTCGCGTGCCATTCGCGTGGGAAACACGTACCACTGTCGAACGTCCTCAGCAGTTCCGTCGCCTGCGACGCTCTCGGTTCCTCAAGACTGTGCGTCTGGCGGGGGACAGCTCCTTGCCTTTGAGAGCGCGCAGGGAAGCCGGAGCGACGTGAACGATCAGATTGTGTACCGGCTTAATGGAACGCAGCTCGAGCGCTCGCTCCAGGCGGGCGCTAATGGTACGTGGGTTGCCTTAACTGCGCCTGAAGTGTCGGTGGAATCGTTTGAGTTTTTCGTGGTGGGTTCGCTTCCCCAGAGTAGCGGCAACAACATTCAGCCGCGCGTCCTCATGAAGCTTCGCGGTTCAGCACCGGTGCCGGGTGGCAATACCACCTTCACGGTGCAGGCGAGTGTCACGCAGCGCATTATCGACATATGATGAACAAACTCGCACCACGTACGTCTTCCCAGGCATTCACGTTGATTGAAACGCTCGTTGCGGTGTCGGTTCTTCTCGTGTCGCTCGCGGGGCCCCTGTCAATTGCGGCACAGTCGCTCCAAAGCGCCTACTATGCTCGTGACCAAATCACGGCGTTCTACCTTGCCCAGGAGGCGGTTGAGTACGTCCGCGCCGTCCGTGATCAAAACTACCTCTCGGGTTCCGCCTGGCTTTCGGGTCTCGAGTCCTGCGTCGATGCGGCGTGCGCGGTAGATTTTCCAAACTTCGCACACCAGGTGTGTTCGGGGTCGTGTCCGGTGATGCTCTTGGGCAACACCACGGGGCTCTTCAACCTGGTGTCAGGCACGCCCAGCATCTACCGTCGCACCCTAGAAATCGATACCATTCCCGGTACCGTGGACGAGGTCACGGTGCGCGTGAGGGTTGAGTGGCAGAGCATTAGGATTGATCGGTCGTTTGAAATTCACGAGCAACTGTTTAACTGGCTATGATCCACTCACTTCACACCACTGCGCCACGAGGTTTCACCCTGCTCTTGGCTGTGCTCATAGGGAGCGTGCTCTTGGCGCTTGGGTTTGCCATTTTCAACATTGTCTCGAAAGATATCATTCTCTCCTCGGCTGGTCGCGAGTCGCAGTTCGCCTTTTACGCTGCCGACTCGGGTGTTGAGTGTGCGCTCTACTGGGACTACCAAGCGGATGCGTTCTCAACAGAATCTGCGCTCACCCAGGTGACGTGTGGGGAAGAAAATGCAACACTCACGCGCGCATTCGATGCGCTCACTGGCGAGTATCGAACCACGTTCTCATTTTCTCTAGGGAGCGCACTTACCGACGCGTGTACTGCCGTGGAGGTGACGAAAACGGACCTGCCGACGCAGACGGTCATCGTTGCCTCGGGCTACAACACCTGTGTCATCACCAACCCCCGCCGCATCGAGCGCGCAATCCGCGTTCAGTACTAAGGCTCATTTGCTACAATGTGCCCATGGCACGTGTCCCCCCTGAGGTGAAAGACCGAGTTCTACGGCTCCGTACCGCTATAGAAAAGTATCGGTACGACTACCACGTGCTCGACCAAGAGACCATTGCAAGCGAAGCGCTCGACACGCTTAAGCATGAGCTTGCAACTCTTGAGGCAACGTACCCCGAGCTTGTTACATCTGATTCGCCAACGCAGCGCGTGGCAGGCGAGCCGCTCCCCGGATTTAAAAAAGTTTCACATACGGTTCCACAGTGGTCGTTTAACGATGTGTTTGACGAAGAAGAACTCCGCGCGTTTGACGAGCGCGTTCAAAAAAACGTTCGCGCTGCGTTTGGCAATTCTGCACGAGCAACGTACACCGCAGAGTTAAAAATTGACGGGCTCAAGGTGGTGCTCACGTACAACAAAGGAGTGCTCGACACCGCTGCAACCCGCGGCGACGGGCGTGTGGGCGAGGATGTCACCATGAACGTGCGTACTATTAAGTCGGTTCCGCGAAAACTTACGCGTCCAGTAGATGTGGTGGTCGAGGGTGAGGTATGGATGGGGAAGAAAGGTTTAAAAGAATTAAATCGCCTCCGCGCAAAAACAGGCGAGGCAGAATATGCTAATCCACGAAACGTAGCGGCCGGTTCTATTCGTCAGCTCGACCCAAAAATTACCGCAGCGCGCCCGCTCGATGTTTTTATTTATGACTTGGCGTACTCTTCTGAACCTGCCCCCCAATCACAGTGGGATGAATTACTTTATCTCAGGGATCTCGGTTTCAAGGTGAACACGTACGGAAGCAAGCAGCTGCCTGACATTAATGCGGTAATTTATTTTTGGCAGACATGGCTTAAGACGAAAGATCGAGAAGACTTTCTCGTTGATGGTGTGGTTGTAAAAGTTAATGAAAGGCTTTATCAGGAGAGGCTTGGTTATACGGGAAAGGCTCCCCGGTTCGCCGTAGCCTTTAAATTTCCCGCAGAGCAGGTGACCACTGTTGTAAACGACATTGTGCTCCAGATAGGGAGGACGGGCATTCTGACTCCCGTTGCGCACCTCGCACCCGTTACTGTTGCCGGCGTAGTCGTGAGTCGAGCAACGCTCCACAATGAAGATCAGATTAACCGCCTCGATGTGCGCGTGGGGGACACCGTGGTTATTCAGAGAGCGGGAGACGTGATACCTGAAGTGGTGCAGGTGGTTCCCGAACTTCGGCCCACGGGAGCGAAGAGGTACGTGTTTCCTAAGAAAGTTCCCGAGTGTGGTGGCGACGGCTCCATTGAGCGGGTGCCGGGTGCGAGCGCGTGGCGCTGCGTTGCAAAAAATTCGCTTGCCCAGCAGCGACGCAGGTTTTACCACTTTGTGGGGAAGCACGCCTTCGACATCGACGGCGTCGGTGCGCGGACCGTCGACCAGCTTTTAGACGCGGGACTCGTTACCCACTACGCCGACCTCTTCACCTTGACGGAGGGCGACTTCCTGGGACTCGAGGGCTTTGCCGAGGTTTCAGCAAAGAAAGCGGTCGACGGAATAAAGGCGCGCTCCACCGTCACCTTGGATCGCCTTCTCATCGCGCTCTCAATTCCGCAGGTAGGCGAGGAGACTGCGCGTGACCTCGCGCGCCACTTTACAACGCTTGGAGCGCTGGAGGGAGCGAGCGTTGAGACACTCAAAGAGGTTGAGGGTGTGGGCGATATCGTGGCTAATTCTATTGGTGCCTGGTTTCGCGACGCTGATAACAAGCGCGGACTTCGTGAACTTTTAAAACACATCGTGGTTCTTGCGCCTGAACGCGCTACCGCCTCGACGCTCGCTGGTATGTCGTTTGTGCTCACGGGAACACTGAGCACACTGTCGCGGGACGAAGCCGCGCACAAAATTCGCGAGCGCGGGGGCACTGTAACGTCGACTGTATCAAAGAAGACCTCGTACGTGGTTGCGGGAGAGAGCGCAGGCAGCAAGCTCGACCGCGCTCGCGAGCTCACTGTTCCGGTACTATCTGAGGAGGCCTTCCTCAAGCTCCTTGCCTAGTGCTCACGAGGCGGACTTGCTATCATGAGGTGGCTATGGCTATTTCAAAGGATGAGGTGAAGAAGCTTGCTCTGCTTTCGCGCATTGCGCTCTCGGAGGCAGAGCTTGAAAAGATGCAGTCTGAAATTACGGCTATTCTTTCCTACATCGAAACTATAGAGCAGGTCCCGCTTGCGGGCGAGGGTTCTGATTCTCCGCACCTTGCGCTTCGCAACGTCATGCGCGATGACACCGACGCCCACGAGCCCGGGGTGTTTAGCGAGGCACTCCTTTCGCAAGCGCCGCGTCGAGAGGGGGATCTGGTTAAGGTAAAAAAGATTCTCGGATAAGTATGGAACTCACCAGTCTTACCGCACGCGAGCTTCAAGACGGCTACCGTTCGAAGCAATTCTCGGCTGTCGACGTCGCCGAGGCGCACCTTGCCAAGATTGAAAAGGAGAACGCTCGCCTTAACGCATACCTCGAGGTGTTTGATGACGTCCGCGCGTCAGCGAACGCGGCCGATGAGCGCCTGCGTAAGGGGAATGCACACCCCCTCACGGGAGTCCCCATCGCCTTTAAAGACAACATTTTAATTGAGGGGAAGCGTGCGAGTGCGGCGTCAAAAATTCTTGAGAACCACACTGCTGCGTACGATGCGACGGTGACGGCGCGGCTACGTGAGGTGGGTGCCGTGTTTCTGGGGCGCACCAACATGGATGAGTTTGCCATGGGTTCAAGCACTGAAAACTCCGCGTACGGGCCAAGTCGAAACCCGCACGACGATTCGCGTTCGCCGGGCGGCTCTTCGGGTGGTTCGGCAGCAGCGGTAGCCGGCAACCTTGCCCCACTTGCGCTCGGCACTGACACGGGTGGCTCGGTGCGCCAGCCAGCATCGCTCTGCGGTATTTACGGCTTTAAACCTACCTACGGACGCATTTCTCGCTCGGGCCTCATTGCGATGGGGTCGTCTCTCGATCAGCTTGGTATTTTTGCGCGCTCAATCAGCGATGTCGAGTCAGTGTTCGGTGTTGTTTCAGGCCACGACCCGTTCGATGGGACGACGCTTAAAGAGGTGAGTGCGCCCGCCCCACAGAAGCGAATCGGTGTACCGAGGCACTTTGTAAAGGATGCGTCACCTGACGCAGTGTCCGAGTTTGAGCGTGCTCTCAATGCTCTTGCAGGGAAGGGCTACGAGATTGTCGACATTGAGCTCCCTACGGCGCCGCACGCGCTTGCTGCGTACTACATCATCATGCCGGCAGAGGTTTCAACAAACCTCGCGCGGTTTGACGGCATGCGCTACGGACTCAATGTCGAGGGTGCATCGCTGTTGGATGAGTACCGCGAATCGCGCTCTAAAGGATTTGGCCCCGAGTCTCGCCGTCGCATCATGCTCGGCGCGTACGTGCTTTCGTCGGGCTACTACGACGCGTACTACACGCGCGCAACGGCGCTTCGCGCCGCACTCGTCCGTGAATTCAACAGTGTGTTTGAGTCGGTGTCCTACATTGCAACACCTACTTCCCCAGGGCCCGCATTCAAGGTGGGAGAGAAGCTCGACCCACTCTCGCTCTACCTCGAGGATATCTTCACGGTCTCAGCGAACTTAACTGGCATGCCGGGCATTTCGGTTCCGTTTGGCTCTGTGCAACGTGACGGGAAGGATCTTCCTGTAGGCGTTCAATTCATGGCGCCGATGCAAGCTGACGAAACTCTGTTCACCATTTCGCGCGATTTGATGAACGAGGCGTAACCTATTTCCTTGCTAGTATAAGAGGGATGGACTGGCTCCACTTTTTAAATCTCCAGTACTGGTACTGCATCATCTACTCCTTTTTCGGGGGTCGGTGTGCGTACCTTGAACAGCTTGCGGCAGAACGCGCGGCAGCAAACCAGGGCCCCGGTTTCTTTGAACAGTTTATTGAAGTTGTTGCCGCGGTCTCTGGAGCAGTGTGGAATGTGCTTGCGAACATCATTGCAGTGCTGTGGGACGCGTTCAGCGTGCTTGCGTGGGGCGTTTCGGGCATCTTGTTCCTCGCCATTCTTGCCCTCGCAGCGATCCTCTTTCTGCTTCGCCTCCACGAGCTTGAGGTGTACGGGACCTTGCCGCCCGCTCCTCCCGAAGAGGCTGCGCGTCGGACGTACTGGCAGGAGCTCCTCGACCGCGCGCTGTCGGTTGACCCGAAGGAGTGGAGGGAGGCGATTCTTGCAGCAGACCGCATGTTGGGCGAGCTCCTTGAAGAGCTCGGCGTTCCTGGAGCAACGACACCCGACCGTATGCGAAACCTTCCTGACGGCGCGTTCCTCACGGTGCCCCAAGCGTGGGAGGCACACCGCGTTCGCAATTTTGTTTCGAGCGCACACTCCGATTTTATTCTGACGCAACGCGAAGCGTTTCGAGTGATGAAGCTCTACGAGCAGGTGTTTGAAGAGCATCGGTTTATTTAATCTTGCGGGAGAGTCATTTTTTCTGTATAGTGCCGCGTAGCGGGGTGGAGGAGAGGTACCTCGGAAGGCTCATAACCTTCAGACACACGTTCGATTCGTGTCCCCGCAACACGTAACAAACAAGCCGGTTCGTCCGGCTTTTTTGTTACGTTCGCAGAAAGTACGAATCGAACGGGAAAGGGTCGGAAAACGGGAGTTCCCCGTGTAGGGGGCCGCAAGGATGAGACGTGCTTCGTAAGGTTTAATTTTTCTCAATACCCTGGTATATTTCTCACAGGACTGCTCACTTGTCGACGTAGCTCAGGTGGTTAGAGCGAAGGACTCATAAGCCTTAGGTCGGAGGTTCGAATCCTCCCGTCGACACCTCGGTTGAGGTGCTTACCTAGAGAGATTCGAACCCAAGAAGGGGGTCGGGGAAACTTGCTGTTTCTCCGTGGGGGAGTTAGGCGCAGCCGGCATAGAACCGTGGGTTCTATGAGCGCAGCTTCCCGAGGAAGCGAGCAGTGAGATTGCCTCCCGTCGACACTCGTTTTTAGTGATAAACTTTCTCGTATATGGAACTACTGTTGTGGGGCGGGGTGTTTATCGTCGCCCTCATTGCGCTGATTAAGGGAGCGGACTGGGTGCTAGATAGTGCACAAAAAATTGGGTTGGCACTCGGCATGTCTCCGTTTTTGGTAGGGGTACTCATTGTGGGTTTCGGTACCTCGGCTCCCGAACTAGCCTCGTCGCTCTTCGGTGTGGTGGGCGGTGCAACAGAAATTCCAGCGGCGAACGCCGTTGGTTCGAACATCGCCAACATCCTACTCATTATTGGGTTGGCGGCTGTGTTTGCTCGCGGCACGATGGTGGCGACTAAAAAATTGATCGACGTGGAGCTACCACTCATGCTTCTTTCGACCTTCTTTTTCTTCGGGGTTGCGTACGACGGGGTGATTACCATTGTTGAATCTCTCTTCCTCCTCGTAGGCTTTGCGGTATACATTGCGTACGCCTTGGTACACCGGGACGCTGCTCCGCCCACTGAAGGTGCTGGCGAACGACCGCGCGTTCGTGCCCTCGACATTGGCCTCCTCATTGTTGGCTTTGTTTTCCTCATCGGCGGCGCAAAGTACCTTATTGATGCAGTATTGGTAATGTCAGAGCTCGCCGGTATTCCGGTTGGCGTCATCACTCTCCTTGCCGTTGCGGTTGGTACCTCGCTTCCGGAACTTCTCGTCTCCATTAAGGCAGCTCTCCAGAACAACGCGGAACTTTCGCTCGGCAACATCTTTGGTTCGAACATCTTTAATATTCTCTTCGTGGTGGGCGTATCTGGGCTTCTGGGAACCATGACGCTCGACGTGGCGACGGTAACGCTTGCTATCCCCATGATGGTGGCAACGACGCTCTTTTTCGTCATCTCAGGAATATCGAACAAGATTCACACGTGGGAGGGCGCGTTCTTCATCCTGATTTACACACTGTTCGTCGTGAAGCTTTTCGGCGTTGCGTAGGAGACCATGGAGGTTGTTAACGCAGTCGTTCTCTTTCTCCTCGGCTTCTTTATCCTCATTCGAGGAGCGCAGATTCTTGTTAAGGGCGCAACGTCGGTTGCGAAACTCTTCAACATCTCAACCTGGTTTATCGGAATCGCGGTGGTTGGTATTGGAACCTCGATTCCCGAACTCTCTATTAACTTGGTTTCGGCGTTTGAGGGAAGCTCGGTGGGATTGGGCACTATCATCGGTTCGAACACGTTTAACCTCCTCATGATTCTGGGGGTTTCGGCACTGTTCACCCCTATCGTCATGCAGGGGACGTGGATTAAAGACTTCGCCTTCAATGTGCTTGCGGTTGCGATCGCGGGGGTGGTTATCCTTCTCCCTGTGCTTGGCGACGGAGACTTTCTTGGCGTGACGCACTTCGAAGGAGCTCTCTTGCTCGCGCTGTTTGTAGGGTGGCTGGTGGTAATGTTTCGGCGCGGAGCCTCTGAAAAAAACGATGTTGACTACCAAGTGTTCGGGTTCGTCACGTCTTTGGTAATGATTGTGGCGGGGGTGTTTGGGGTGTTTTTCGGAGGCGCGTGGGTAGTTGATGGCGCAGAACAGGTAGCGACGTTCTTGGGCGTTTCTCCCGCCGTCATTGCGCTCACTATCGTTGGCGCGGGGACGTCGCTCCCCGAGCTTACGGTTTCAGTGGTAGCAGCTTTGAGGAAAAATATGAGCATCGCGGTTGGGAACGTGATTGGCTCAAACATCTTCGATTTCCTCGGCATTCTTGGCATCACCGCGCTCGTGCATCCTATCGCTATTGAGGCAGGGGTCCGCTTCGATATCTTCGCCACCTTCCTGGCAACCGCGCTCTTGTTCGCATTCCTCTTCATTGGAAAGCACCTCACCCTTGGTCGCATTGAGGGGATCGTCTTTATCCTCTCCTACGTCGCGTACGTTCTATTCTTCTTTTGGCGTGGGTAGTAGAGGTATCTAAGTGGTTAGATATATGTCCTGTCACGATATACTTAAGGAGTGCCGATAAAGAGAACGCTCAACCATCATTTTTTTACAACGTGGACACGAGAAATGGCCTATGTACTCGGCTACTTTGCCGCAGACGGTTCAATGATTGAGCATAAGAATGGTGGACGCTACATTGAATTTACTTCGACCGATAAAATTTTGCTCCAAAAAATACGCAACGTAGTGAGTTCAAATCACGCACTTTCAAAAAGGATTCTCTATAACGATAAATGGAAACAGCAATATCGATTTCAAGTAGGGAGTAGGAGGTGGTTTGGTGATTTAATTTCACTAGGTTTTACTCCGAGCAAGAGTAATACAATGTGTTTTCCAGATATACCCCAAACGTACATGGCCGATTTTATTCGAGGATATTTTGACGGTGACGGATGTGTATACTTTAAAAGACTTAACTACGCTGACAGACCACGTGCGCGCTGGGTAGTGTTGTCACTGTTCACTTCTGGCTCGAGAGATTTTTTAGAAAAACTTCATACGTACTTGAAACAATACGGGATAACAAAAGGATCACTAAAGAGTAAAAAACACGGTTTTGAGTTAGTCTTGAGCCATCATGACAGTCTTGCACTTTACAAATTGATGTATCATACTAGTCCTACTACGGAGCTGTATTTGCCCAGAAAATACAAGCTATTTAGCAAAGCAATGCAAACTCTGTATCCAGATGCGGTCGTAGCTTAGCTGGTTAAAGCGCGTCCCTGTCACGGACGAGATCGTGGGTTCAAGTCCCATCGACCGCGCACACGAAACAAAAACAGTGCCTGCGCACTGTTTTTGTTTACATGAGCGGGCCGGAGTGATGTTTCTTGTTTCAAGAAACACACGAGGCGGGGTCGCGACCGAGGAGCGTGACGACGCGACGAGAGTTGTGACCATCCTGCGGGCCGGAGACATGTCGCTTTGGCGACGGTCGAGCCGGGGTTGAGCGCACCAAGTATTTTAGAAACAAAGTGCTCTAAAATACTTAGTGACGGGTGACCATTCATGCGAGCCGTAGCGTTGTTCCTCTAGTGCGCATGTTATTCTTCCATCATGTTTAGCGCTACGTTCGGGTTTATTCACACCACCGCACTCCTCATTGCCGTTGCGGATTCGCTTATTAAACAGAGCGCAACGTCGGGTGACTTTTGGGGAGTTGTTCTCAGTCCCTGGATGTTAGGGGCATTCGCCCTGTACGGAATTCAAATTCTTTTAACCCTCTACATTTTTCTGAATAAAGGAGAGCTCGCAATCTACGCTAACCTTTTCGTTGCTTTTTACTCAATTTTCACCGTAGTAATTGGCGTATTTGTTTTCAAGGAACATCTATCGCTAGTGCAGGGGATCGGAATTCTCGTCGCACTTCTCGGGGTTTTCCTAATACACTCGAATTAATTTTGGAGCCACCGGTCGGGATTGAACCGACGACCTTGTCGTTACGAATGACATGCTCTACCAACTGAGCTACGGTGGCGAATGACACCACCGTAGGCTCTGCGTACGGTGGCAGCGCTTCCCATCATACGACAGGAATGCTGGAGCCGTTGCCCGGGATTGAACCGGGGACCTCTTCCTTACCATGGAAGTGCTCTACCAGCTGAGCTACAACGGCTAGCGAGAAGGAGAAAAGAAGCTTGCTTATTTTCTCTTCGAGTGACGCCGCCCTAAGGCCGCGGAGCGGACTTACACGTGACGCAACTACTGGCTTCTCTATGTCAATACAGCCGCTGCAAGCTCGGCTTACAACGGCTTCGCTATAGTACCAAAATCAGCCGTTTTTCCAAAGTGTGTTAGCGTATCCGTATGAATCGTGAGGAGGCGAAAAAGCGCATTGCAGACATTGAGGCAGCAATGCTCGAGAGTACGTTTTGGAACGACTCGGCGAAGGCGCAGGCGATGATAAAAGAGCTGAAAGAGCTTCAAAGTATTGCCGAAGGTGGGAACAAGTACGATGCTGGGGGCGCGGTCATTTCTATACTTGCCGGGGCGGGAGGGGACGATGCGGAGGACTTTGCAGCGATGCTCTATCGAATGTACCAGGGCTACGCGAACCAGCGCGGGTACGGCACGAGCTTGCTCTACGACAACGAAAACGACCACGGAGGCTATAGGAACGTCACGTTCGAAGTGGCGGGAAAGAACGTGTACGGTCGCCTGCGCCATGAAGCGGGGGTCCACCGCCTGGTGCGTATTTCACCATTCAATGCAAACGGCAAGCGGCAAACATCTTTCGCGCTTGTTGAAGTACTCCCGCTCATTGCGGAAGAGGGTGCGGTTGAATTAAAAGATGAAGATCTCGACGTACAGTTCGCGCGCTCCGGCGGCGCTGGGGGGCAGAATGTGAACAAGCGCGAAACGGCAGTCAGAATTGTGCACAGGCCCACCGGGCTCTCAGTTCACGTTTCCAATGAGCGAAGCCAGCAGGCAAACCGTGAGCGGGGGCTCAAGCTTCTCACCTCGAAACTCGTTGCTCGCGACGAAGAGCAGAAGGAGCGCGAGCGTCGCGGTATGTCGCTTGCGGCAACAACCGCCATTGAGTGGGGAAGCCAGATTCGCTCCTACGTGCTCCACCCGTACAAGCTGGTGAAAGACCACCGCACCAATGTCGAGGTGCGCGCCGTCGATGCAGTGTTAGGGGGCGACCTCGACGAATTTATTGAAGCGGCAAAAAAGAGTGAGGTACAATAGGGGTTCTAGGTTTCCTATGATCTACTTCGATAACGTTTCGAAAGTATACGCGGACAACTCGGTTGCCTTAGAGAACGTCACACTCTCTATCGAGCCAAAAGAGTTTGTTTCTATTGTGGGGCACGCGGGCGCAGGGAAGACTACGCTCCTCAAAATGATTTTGGCTGAGGACACGCCCACTTCGGGCGCTGTCTACTTCGAGTCGGTAGACATCCACAAGGTGCCGCGTTCAAAGCTCCATACGCTGCGCAGGAAAATCGGTACGGTGTTTCAGGACTTTCGCCTCATCCCGCACAAGACTGCGTATGAAAACATTGCCTTCGCCATGGAGGCGTCCGGTCGCGCCGACGATGAAATTGCCGCCGACGTGCCGCACGTGCTTGAACTGGTTGACCTTGCGGAAAAGGCGTGGAACTTTCCGCGCGAATTATCCGGCGGTGAGCGCCAGCGCGTTGCTATCGGTCGCGCCATCGTAAACCAGCCCGACGTTTTGCTTGCCGACGAGCCGACGGGGAATCTCGACCCCATCAACACGTACCAGGTCGTGGAAATTCTGAAGCGCATTAACGAGCTCGGCACCACGGTGGTGTTGACCAGTCACAACAAGGGAGTGGTTGATTCCCTGGGGAAGCGCGTCATTACGCTCGACAACGGCCACGTGGTTCGCGACGATAAAGAGGGACGCTACGTCCTGTAAGCGCTTTGCGCTTGCTCCGTCATCGTTCGGACAAAATATACGTACACGTATGTTTTGGATCCTCACTCGACGTAGTAATATATGCCTATGATGTGGCTAAACGTAAAACGAATATTCCACTCCGGCCTTGTGAGCTTCATGCGAAACAGCTTCGTATCGCTTGCATCCGTGTTTGTGATGACCATGACGCTCACCATCATTGGGAGCTTGATGTTTTTAAACGGCATCGTGTCAGATTTTGTCACCTACGTTGAAAACAAGGTGGACGTGAACGTGTACTTCGTTCCGCAAGCGTCTGAAGAGGCAATTCAGGGTTTGGCAGAGGAAATTCAGAGTTTGCCTGAAGTAGCGTTCGTTGAGTTTACGTCGCGCGAAGACGCGCTCGCCACGTTCCGCGAGCGGCACCAGGACGACCAGCTTACACTCCAGGCGCTCGACGAACTTAACGAAAACCCGTTCGGAGCCACGCTCTCCATTAAGGCCAAGGCGCCGAGCCAGTACGAAGGCATCGCGCAGTTTTTGGACGACCGCCAGTACGACCCTGCCGGCGCGCCCTTTGTGGACTCGGTCAACTATGCACAGAACAAGGCGGTTATCGAGCAGTTAGAGCGCCTCACCACGTATGTCGAGCGTTTCGGCTACGCGGTCATCGTGCTCTTTGCGCTCGCCTCTATCCTCATTACCTTTAACACGCTCCGCCTTGCCATCTACACCGCGCGCGAAGAAATCGGCGTCATGCGCCTGGTAGGTGCGTCCAACACCTACATCCGCGGGCCATTCATTGTGGAAGGGACCCTCTACGGCGTTGTCTCGTCGTTCATAGCGCTCGTGCTTTTCTTCCCGGTAACGTACTTCATGAAAGATGCAACCATTGCCGCCTTCGGAACTGACATTTTCACGTTCTACCTCTCGCAGTTCGTGGTGTTCTTCTTCACGCTCCTTCTAGTAGGGGCTGCACTCGGCGCGCTCTCTTCGTTCCTTGCAGTGCGCAAGTACCTGAGCGTATAATGCACGACTATGGATGCTCCCCGCGATCAAAAAAAGAACCGCGGGAGCGGACCCTCCGCGCGTCCGCGTCGTAGCCGGCACAAGTATCTCTTCGTCATAGGCGGGGTTATGTCTGGCGTAGGGAAGGGTATCGCCACCTCCTCTATATCGCTCATTTTGAAGTCGAAGGGTTACCGCGTGAACACAGTAAAGGTTGACCCCTACCTCAACGTAGACGCGGGAACCATGAACCCTACCGAACACGGCGAAGTGTTTGTGCTTGAGAGCGGACTTGAGTGCGACCAGGACATGGGCAACTATGAGCGCTTTTTAAACCGGGCGCTCTCTTCATACGACTACATGACGGGCGGCATGGTGTACCGCGACGTCATTGAACGCGAGCGAAACCTAGGCTACGGCGGCAAGTGTGTGGAAGCGGTGCCGCACGTGCGCGACGAAATTTTAAACCGCTACCGCGTTGCAGGAGAAAAGAACGATTCCGACATTTCTGTCATTGAAATCGGCGGCACCGTGGGCGACTTCCAGAACGCGCTCTTCATCGAAGCGGCGCGCGTTCTCAAAGTAGAGCACCCAGACGACGTGATGTTTGCGCTCGTCTCGTACCTACCCATTCCCGGAACGTTGGGCGAGATGAAGACCCGACCCACTCAAAACGCAGTCCACCAGCTCAACTCCTACGGCGTGCAGGCAGACATCATCATTGCGCGCTCGAAAGTTCCGCTCGACCAAAAGCGTAAGGAAAAAATCGCCGTTTCCTGCAACGTTCCAGCAGACCACATCATTTCGGCTCCCGATGTTGAATCCATCTACGACGTGCCGCTCAACTTTGATAAAGAAAAGGTGGGCACGGTCATCCTGAAGAAGCTCCACCTGAAAGACAAAAAGGCCGAGCTCGACGAGTGGCGCAAGTTCGTGTCGCGCACTAAGAACGCCTCGCGTGAGGTGTCCATTGGCATTGCGGGCAAGTACTTCGACACGGGTGACTTCGTGCTCTCAGACGCGTACCTCTCGGTCATAGAGGCACTGAAGTTTTCCGCTGCTGAAGCGGGCGTGAAGGTTTCCATCGACTGGATTAACACTAAAGACCTGGAAAAACCGGGCGCATCGCTCCTGTGGCTTGAAAAGTACGACGGGCTCCTGGTACCGGGCGGGTTTGGCGAAACAGGCATCGAGGGAAAAATTAAGGTTATTCGCTACGCCCGCGAAAACAAAGTGCCGTACTTTGGCCTCTGTTACGGCATGCAGCTTGCGGTCGTCGAGTACGCGCGCCACGTCCTTCACCTTAAAGACGCACACACGGTTGAGGTGAAGCCAAAAACGCCGCACCCAGTTATTGACGTGATGCCTGACCAGAAGAACATCATTAATG
>FSSH01000037.1_pt3 | contig 32387 bp, 35 predicted proteins | sample 1166101 | NCBI WGS metagenome assembly FSSH01 (sample SAMEA32972668, study PRJEB13176) | freshwater metagenome | biome: Drinking water system; feature: Biomass in drinking water that filtered by 0.45 um membrane; material: drinking water | place: USA | collected 2012-12-20 | depth 0 m
TTGCTTCGCTGCGCTCGCCATGACGATTCAAGATAATCGAGACCGATGCTAACCCCGGTGCGCCGGCCGGTGCAAGCAGCGTTACCCCGCCGCGCGGGCGTGAGAAGCAGCTAGTGCGGGCTCTCCGCCTATAATGGTTAAAGCAAGGGTCATCCCATGGCGGCGCGCGTGTGTGGGTCGGGCAAGGGACGGGCCATCGCCATGGCGGGCCCGGTGCGCCTGGAAGTACAGGCCTAAAGCGGCTTCAGGCTGATCTGATCGTGCAGCGCCGACAGGCGGCTGCGGAAAAGGCTTGCAGTATTTTTATGTTTAGCTAAATAGCGACTCATGAACCTCGTCTTCAAAGCGCTTGCCGATCCCACGCGCCGAAAGGTGCTTGAGCTGCTGCGTAAACGTCCCATGACGGCGGGTGAGTTGAGCGCGCAATTTCCCGTTTCCCGACCGACGATGTCGGCGCATTTCAACGTGCTGCGTGAAGCAGACCTGATTGACGCCAACAAGCAGGGCACGACAATCACATACCGACTGAAATTGTCCGTGCTCGAAGAGGCGCTGCTTGGATTCAGTCAGTTGTTCGGGATCAACCCGAATTTGGTCAGTGCGGCCTCCGTTCCGCCAAAAGGATCGTCCAATGACATTTAAGCCAAGATCGATGATCATATTCGCCGCCATTGTCTTTTGCATCACCGGGGTGCTCAGGTTCTCGGAGCGCAGCGGATTGATCGACGGGACCACCGGCACACGCGCCTTCATGGTCTGCCTGGGTCTGGTTGTGATCGCGTTCGGTAATGCGGTGCCCAAGCAACTGAAGCGTCCGCGGACTTCTGTCGAATCAGAGCGTCGCATGCAAAATGCATTGCGCCGCGTCGGGTGGTCGATGACGTTGGCCGGGCTGTTGGTGTCCGCAGTCTGGATGTTTGCGCCGGATGCGATTGCCCGAATCGCCTCCCTCTCGGCGCTGGGATTAGCGTTTCTGGTGACAGTCGCCACCGCGATCGATTGCCGCAGCGGGGCCTATCAGCGCAATGCCTCTAATGTTTGAGCTGGGCGTTCAGCATGGGTTGCATGCCGCGCTCCCGCACTCCCCCAATTGCGTTCCGCTAAATGCCCCTTACGAGCATTTTGGAGCCATATAGTCCCCAATGGCCGCGCGCTTTCGAAGCTGAGGCGGCGTGGATGCGACCAATTTTCGATGTGGCCCTGATCGAGCTGCACCATATCGGCAGCACGGCCGTTCCCGAACTGAGTGCCAAGCCGGAGATCGACATCCTCGCCATCGTTCGTGCAACGCGCTTGATCGACCAATGGGCCGAGGCTTTGGCTGCGCGCGGATACAGGCGGGGCGGTGACTTGTCTGCCGGACATCATTTTTTCAAGCGTGATGCCGGTCTGGTACGGACGCATAAACTGCACGTCTGCATCGACGGCCATCCAATGGCCTCGCAGATGCTGAGGTTTCGGAACCATCTCCGAACCACCCCAGCCGATCGAAACCGATATGAAGCGTTGAAACTGCGCCTCGAAGCAGAGAATAAGCTGGGGATCGGCGAGTATCTCGCCGGAAAGGCGCCTTTCATTCGATCCGTTCTTGACCGGGCGGGTTGAGCCTCATCAGCTCGCGACAATGTCTGGTGTCCCGCCAAATGCGGACTTTCACTGCCCGCTCGCGGCCATGCCATTCTCCAGCGCGGCGCGCAGTTCTACGCCTCCACCGCCGCCGCGATCCGTTCCGCGAGCAGGCGGGCGACCTCTTCCTTGGGCATCCGGTCCCAGCTTTCGACGCCCTGCGCCGTCACAATATGGATGCTGTTCGCGGCGCCGCCCATGACGTCGCCGGAGACGTCGTTGGCGATGATCCAGTCGGCGCCTTTGCGGACGCGTTTGCTGCTGGCGTGTTCGGTCACGCGTTCGGTTTCTGCCGCAAAGCCAATCACGAGCGGCGGGCGCTTGGGGCTCTTGGCGAGCGTTGCCAGGATATCGGGGTTCTCGACCAGCATGAGCGTCGGCGTGCGCGCGCCCTTTTTGATCTTTTGCGGCATGGGGGTGACGCGCCAGTCAGCCACGGCGGCGACCATGATCGCGGCGTCGGCGGGCAGAGCCTGTTCGACCGCAGCGGCCATTTCAAGCGCGGTTTCCACATCGACGCGGTCAACGCCCGGCGGGGTGTCGAGCGTGACGGGGCCGGCGATGAGCGTCACGCGCGCGCCGAGCGCGGCAAGCGCTGCAGCAATAGCAAAGCCCTGTTTGCCCGATGATCTGTTGGCGATGTAGCGGACCGGATCGATCGGCTCATGCGTCGGCCCGGCGGTGACCAGCATGTGCCTGCCGGTAAGGCTGGTCATAGGCCGAGCGCGCGGGTGATTGCGGCGAGGATCGTGTCGGGCTCGGGCAGGCGACCGGGGCCGAATTCGCCGCAGGCCATCGGGCCTTCATCGGGCTCCATCACGGTAATGCCGTCGGCGCGCAGCGTGGCGATATTGCGACGGGTGGCGGGATGCTGCCACATGCGGACGTTCATCGCCGGCGCGGCGAGCACGGGCTTGTCGGTTGCAAGCAGCACGGTGGTGGCGAGATCATCGGCAATGCCTGCAGCCATCTTGGCGAGCAGATCAGCGGTCGCTGGCGCGATGACGATGAGATCGGCTTCGCGGCTGAGCTGGATATGGCCCATCTCGGCCTCATCCTTCAAATCCCACAGGCTGGTGTGGACGGGGTTTTCGCTCAGCGCCGCGAGCGTCATCGGCGTGATGAACTGTGCGCCACCTGCAGTGAGCACGCAACGCACGCCAATGCCCGCCTTGCGCGCGAGGCGGATCAGCTCGCAGGCCTTATAAGCAGCAATGCCGCCGCCGACGATCAGGAGAATGCGTTTCATCGAACTGACCTTGTCACGGTAATGCGCCGACTGTCGAGCGCAGCGACATAAAGGTCGCGGAGCGCATCGGGGATGAAGGCAAGCCCGACCAGACTGACCGGGGCCACAAGCAGCACCCAATAATAGGTGTCGGTGCGGCAAAACAGGCTAACCAGCACGGCATAGGCACCCAGCACCCCAAGCACGCGCGTCGCGGCGGGATCGCGCCAGGCCAGCCAGCCGAACAGGGCGAAGCCAACGAACGGTGCCGCAATCCATGGGGGCAACACGCTCAGGGCGGTTGTCACCGACAATGCCTTCACGAAAAAACCGAAACCGAGCAGCCCGCTCCACCCCGGTCCCGCCGGATCACTGGGCAGGATGATCGCGCTCCAGGCAAAATAATGGGCGGTGACGGCCGCACCAAACATCCCAAACGCGACCGCCCAGCCGATCGCTTCGCGCCGATGGCCTCCTGCAAGCGCGCAGAGGGCCATGACGATCGCATACAGCGCAGCAGTTTCGCGGATCAGCATCGCGCAGGCGCCGATCGCAACCGCCTCTACCCAGCGATCGTCGCGCCACACCGCCAGCGATAAGGCAACAAGCAATCCGGCCCAGATTTCATGAAAGGCGACCAGATTAGCCTGCACGAAGATCATCCCCCCGCACCCGACCAAGGCCAGCGCAATCAAGCGAGGCGGTGGGCGCGCGAAGATACCCCCCAGCCGGACATACCAGGCAGCCAACACTGCCAAGCATAGCAGGTAAAGCAGCAGGATCGTCACGGGGCGCGGCAACGCGGCCTGGACAATAGCCAACGTGGGCAGTCGCATCGTTACAAAGGGCCGGACAGGGTAACCGCCGCTGCGCTGCGCTTGTGCGGCCACACTGTAATAGTCGCCGCCGCCGCGCACGGCCGCGACAATCGATTCGTAAAGCAGCACATCTTCTCGGTCGCTGTTGGCAGCAGCCGGGTCTTGGCTCGCGGGTGGTGGGCTGGGCGCGATGATCGCGCTGAGCGACAGCAGGATGAGCAGCGCCAGCCCCGCGAGCACCAGCCTGGCCGGGCGCCGCTTGATGCCGGCAAACCGGCTGGGCTGCGCAAGCCATAGGGGTGGAGACACCCGTGCCACTCAGCCCGACCTTATCAAGGCAACCACAGCCACGAACCAAGGGCGCCGATTGCCGCTGCGCCAAGAGCGACCGCTGCATAGCGCCAGCCGCCGCCGATGCGCACCACGTCGATTTCGCCGAGCGGCGGGGCGGGGGGCGCACCACCGGGATCGGGGAAATGCCGTTCGATATTGCGGATCAGCTGGGGCAGTCGCGCCAGCGTCTTGAAATCGGCGTTCAGCCGATCAGCGACAAAGGTTTCAGGGCCAAGTTCGGTCCTGATCCATTCGCGGACGAAGGGCGCTGCGGTTTCCCACATATTGATATCGGGATCGAGCGCGGTCGCCACGCCCTCCACCATCACCATCGTCTTTTGCAGCAACAGCAAATGCGGTTGCGTTTTCATGTCGAAATCGCGGGTGATGTTGAACAGCCCGTCGAGCATATTGCCGACCGACATATCCTTCACCGACATGCCGCGCATCGGCTCACCGACCGCGCGCAGCGCGGTGGCGAATTCGCCGACATTGTGGTGCGCGGGAACATAGCCGGCTTCGAAATGGATCTCGGCGACGCGCTTATAATTGCCGGTGATCAGGCCGTAGAGAATCTCGGCCAGCCACACCCGGGCGCGGCGATCGATCCGGCCCATGATCCCGAAATCGATTGCCGCGATCCGGCTGCCAGGGAGCGCAAAGAGATTGCCCTGGTGAAGATCGGCATGGAAGAATCCTTCCGCGATTGCTTGCCGCAAAAAGGCATGGACCAGAATATGCGCGAGCCGGGCGGGATCATAGCCGGCGGCGAGCAGCGCCGCGCGGTTCGACAATTTGATGCCGTCGATCCATTCCAATGTCAGCACACCGCCCGTGGTGCGCTGCCAATCAATCGCGGGCACGACGAAATCGGGCTCGGCGGTCATCGCTTCAGCAAGTTCGGAGGCTGAGGCTGCCTCACGTCGCAGATCAAGCTCGCGCGCGGTCCAGCGCTTGAAGGTTTCGATCACGAGGCGCGGCTGCAGCCGGGCGAGTTCGCCGCCCATCGATTCGAGCTGTGCAGCGGCCCATTGATAGGTGTCGATGGCGCGGGCGAATTCTTCTTCCACCCCAGGGCGCAGCACCTTGATCGCCACGGCACGGCCATCGGTTGTTACACCCCGGTGGACCTGCGCAATCGACGCAGCGCCGACCGGCACTGGATCAATTGACGTGAACAGGTCTTCCAGGGGGCGGCCAAAGCTCTTGACCATCGCTGCGTTGATGACCGCAAAGGGCACCGGGGGGAGCGCATCCTGCAGGCGCGCAAGATCGCGCGCGGCGGCTTCACCAACGATATCGGGGCGAGTAGCGAGCGTCTGGCCGAACTTGATCGCGGCAGGCCCAATCTCCTGAAGCGCGACGGCATAGGCTGGCGTTTCCGGCAGCCGGACGCCAATACGCGCGATCCGAACAAGCCTGCGGACGGGGGCGGGGGTATTGGGATCGCGCTCGATACCGCTCAGCGCGCCATGACGGGCGAGCGTGCGGCCCCATTTCAGGACGCGCCAGAGATGGACGACGGGGGCGGTCAAAGAAAAATCCTCCCCGGCACGGGGAGGGGGACCAGCGCAGCTGGTGGAGGGGGAGCGCCTCGCAGCGCAGCGGCGGTGGAGAGCCCCCTCCACCACGCCACTTCGTGTCGCGGTCCCCCTCCCCGTGCCGGGGAGGATTTGAGTGGCAGCATCAGATCTTCCAGCCGCTATGGATCGCAACCAGCCCGCCGAGCATTGGCTCCACCTTGGTCTGCACAAAGCCAGCGTCGGCAATCATACCTTCGAACTTGGCCATGTCAGGAAAGCGGCGGATCGATTCGATCAGATAGCGATAGCTGTCTTCATCCTTGGCGAGCAGCTTGCCGAGTTGCGGGACCAGCTTGTGCGAATAGGCATCATAAATTTCGGCAAAGCCTGGCCACAGCGTCGTCGAGAACTCCAGGCAATAGAAGCGCCCCCCGCGTTTCAGCACGCGGTGCGCCTCGCGCAGCGCCTTGGGAATATCGGTCACGTTCCTGATCCCAAAGGCGATCGTATAGGCATCGAAGAATCGGTCAGGAAAAACCAGCGTTTCGGCATTGGCTTCGGTCCACACCAGCCCGTCAATGCCGCGCTTTGCGGCGCGTTCAATGCCAACCTCCAGCATCGCCGGGTTGATGTCCGCCACCGTAATCGCCGCGCCAGACGGCGCCATGCGAAAGGCGATGTCGCCCGTGCCGCCAGCCATGTCGAGGATCGCATCGCCAGCACGAGGCTTCACCCGGCGGACGAATCGATCCTTCCACAAACGGTGCATGCCCGCCGACATGGCATCGTTCATCAGGTCATAGGATGGGGCGACGCTTTTAAAGACGTCGCCCACGCGAGCGGCTTTTTCTTCGGGGGCTATCTGTTGATAGCCGAATGAAACGGTGTCGGTCATGAGCGTCGCTCTAGCCAAGGCTTGTGGGCGGAGCAAACGCAACCTAGCTGCTGGTGGATCATGCCGGAACTTCCCGAAGTCGAAACCACTGTCCGCGGCCTGCGTCCCGTGCTGGAAGGCGCGCGGATTGATCGCGTGCTGCTCCGGCGTGCCGATTTGCGTCGGCCCTTTCCCGCCGACATCGGCCAGCGCTTGACTGGGGCGACCGTCACCGGGCTCGGGCGGCGCGCCAAATATGGCCTGATCGATACCGATCGCGGCGACACGATGATCTTTCATCTCGGCATGTCGGGGCGGTGGCGGGTCGATCCTTCCGAAACGCTGCCGCATGATCATCTGGTGCTGACCACAGCCGTCGGGCGGACGCTGGCGCTCAATGATCCGCGCCGATTCGGCTCGGTCGATCTGGTCGAGACGGCAGCAATCGCTGCCTATCCGCCGTTCATGACCATGGGGCCTGAGCCGCTTGGGCCGGGCTTTACCGCCGACTATCTTGGCAAGGCATTGGTGGGGCGGGCGGCACCGATCAAGGCGATGCTGCTCGATCAGCGGATCGTCGCGGGGCTCGGCAATATTTATGTGTGTGAGGCGCTGCATATGGCGCGCATCACCCCGGCACGGGCCGCCGGCCAGATCGCGTCGGCGCGACTCGCCACGCTGGTTGAGTCGATTCGCACGGTGCTCGCCTCCGCCATCGAGGCAGGCGGATCGACGCTGCGTGATTATGCCCGGCCGGATGGCGAACTCGGCTATTTTTCAAAACAATGGCTGGTCTATGGCCGCGAAGGCGAGCTGTGCCGTTGCGGCGCGCTGGTTAAAAGACGCCCTGAAGGTGGGCGTTCGACGTTCTGGTGCAGCAAATGCCAGCGTTGAGTTGTTGACCGGAGCCACCGGCGCGGTTAAGAGGCGCGCTTTCGAAGGGCGATCGGGAGCTTCTCCCCCGCCCTTTTTCATTGAAAAGGTTCGAGGACGGCATGGCGAATACGCCACAGGCGAAAAAGCGTATCCGGCGGAATGACCGCCGTGCGGAGATCAACACCAATCGCGTCGGGCGCATTCGCACCTTCGTGAAAAAGGTCGAGTCGGCACTCGAATCGGGCGACAAGGATGCCGCCGCGACCGCGCTGGCTGCTGCGCAGCCAGAACTGGCGCGGGGCGTTGCCAAGGGCGTGCTCCACAAGAATACCGCCTCGCGCAAGTTCGCGCGGCTGACGAAGCGCGTTTCCGCGCTCGCTTAAAACGTTACGTTTCCGTGACAAATGGCCCGCCGGGAGCTTCCCAGCGGGCCTTTTTGTCGTGGCTGCGGTATTGAAAGCGCCAGGTGTTGACCGTCGAGCTGCCACAATGGCGTCTGGCATACCGCTGATATCAAAACCTAGGATTTACCGCGATTCGCCAAGGTTTCAAATTAGTGACGGTTTTATTATAGTATAGAATCAAAGACTTGTTAAAATTTTGACGGGTTTGCGCGGCTAAGGCCGAGTCAAATGGTTTATTTCAGATTCTTGACTGCCCGGCCTCTTGATCGACTCGGTCATGTCCTCATAATCAGCCTTCGCCGCGATGATTACCGCATCCGGTATTTAGCATAACTTCATCGTCAGGCGGATGCGATTCCGGCTGCGGGGGGATATTTTCGATCGAAAACAGGGCGTCCAGGGGAGTTACCTGGCCGCGAGGAGAGTTGCGCGTGGCGATTGCTGGAGCATTGAAGGCGACATCTGGCACTGAACTGGACAAGGCATGGGCACGGATTCGCGGGCATTTGCGCGAATCGGCGGGCGCGCGCTTGTTCGATCAGTGGCTGAAGCCGCTTGCCCTGGCGGCCAGCGAAGAGGCGGATACGGTGCGGCTCTCGCTGCCCTCTGCCTTCATGACCAATTGGGTCCGCAATAACTATGCGGAACGGCTGTTGCAGGAATTTCGGGCCATCGTCCCGACGATCAGCCAGGTAATCATTGAAACGGCCAGCGCGTCGGCGCCATTGCCGGTGCTGGCGAGCATCGATCCGGTTGCCGCACCTGCAGCACCAAGCGCGATCGCGGCAATGGCCGGTGCGCGCCCTGCGCTCGATTCGCGTTTCACCTTTGATCGGTTTGTCGTCGATGGCTCAAACCGGGTTGCGTGGAACGCCGCCAAGGCGCTTGCCGAGCCGGGTACGCCGCGCTTCAGCCCGCTATTTCTGCACAGCGGCACGGGCATGGGCAAAACCCATCTGATGCATGCGATCGGCACGGCTTTTCTTGAAGCGCAGCCAGGGGCCGATGTGATTTACATGTCGGCCGAACGCTTCATGTTCGAATTCGTCCAGGCGATGCGCGCGCGCGATACGTTCGCGTTCAAGGCGCGGTTGCGGTCGGTTGATCTGCTGATGATCGACGATCTGCAGTTCATTGCCGGCAAGGATGCAACGCAGGAAGAGTTTTTCTACACGATCAACGAGGTGATGAGTGCCGGCAAGCGGCTGGTGGTCAGCGCCGATCGCTGTCCACAGGGGTTGGACGGCGTTGAGGCTCGGATCCTGTCGCGCCTGTCGGTTGGCTTTGTTGCCGATATCAAGCCGGCTGATCTGACGTTGCGCCGCGCTGTGCTGGCCCGCAAACTGGCCGATATGCCCGATGCTACGGTGCCCGCTGACGTGCTGGAATTGCTGGCCGTCCGGCTGACCTCAAGCATTCGCGAACTGGAGGGCGCGCTCAACCGGCTGGTCGCTTATGCTCAGTTGACGGGTGAGGCGATCGATATGGATTTCACCCAAGCCACGCTCGGCGATGTGCTGCGCGGCGTGCAAAAGCGGGTAACGATCGACGAAATCCAGCGGGCGGTGTCGAGCTATTTCGAACTCAAGCCGATCGAGCTGGTTTCAGCGCGCCGCGCGCGCGTGGTGGCGCGTCCGCGGCAGATTGCCATGTATCTCGCCAAGCGGCTGACGACTCGGTCACTCCCAGAGATTGGCCGCAAATTTGGCGGGCGCGACCATTCAACGGTAATCCATGCGGTGCGCCGCATCGAACAGCTGCGCGATACCGATATGGATGTCGATAGCGCTGTGCGGACATTGCTGCGCGATCTGGAGGGGTAGACACCCGCCATTCTTGCCTAAATCAGGTGCTACAGCCGTCCCCGCCTCCCTCGCATTCAACGCCAGGAAGGCGGGCGTAACCGTTAGCCCTGGGATTATTTTACCCGCTTGGGTTCTGGCGCGATCGTGATCTTCACCGTTTCGCCCGAATTGCCGGGAAAGCCCGTGAACATCGCATCGACGAGATTGGGGACAATCTTGGGCAGTTCGTCATTGGTGGATTGCGCGCGGGCGGTGCCTTCGAAGACGCGCTTGCCATTATCGGTGCGCTCGATCTGCAGATCGAGTTCGCTAGTAAAGACGGTGTAGCTATAGGTATCGTTGAAGCCGCCACCGAACAGGAATGGATCGTTCCAGCCGAAGGCATAGCCCCGCGGCCCGAATCCGCCACGGCCAAAACCGCCATAACCGAAGCCACCATAGCCGAATCCGCCATAGCCGAAGCCACCAAATCCGCCAAAGCCGCCATAACCGAAGCCGTTTGAACGGACGCGTTCACGGCCACGATCAACATCGTAATGCATTTTGACGATCAATTGCGCCTGGGCTGGGTCAGCGGCAGGCTGATACCCCTGTTCAACAAGGCGAGCGCTGACCAGCTGCGCATATTGGCCAAATTCGATCCCGCCCTGAAGTTGCGGATTGCTCGCCTGGACAATGAAGGTCTGCCCGGATGGGGGCGCGAGCATCTGAAAGCGGGATACCTTTGCGGTAAATGGGGTCGCACAGCTTGAAAGCATGAGTAGCGCGGCGACGGCGATGAATGATTTCTTCATAGGATCACTCTCTTGGCTGTGCGTAAAAATGCTTGCGAACAAACACTTGGCGATCGTGCCATGCGCAAGGTGAATGGCAGTTGAACGCGCAATAGTACCGAGCTGCCGTCAAATCTGCAATCCGATTGCACGTTGCGCTGCTGCCAGAGTTGGCATTGCCAATGCGCTTGCACGAATGGCCCCTTTGATCAGGGCATCGGAAACGGCGTGGCGGTCGCTCAGCAGCCCGGTCAGCCGGTTCCGAATTGGTCCCAGCGTGGCAATTGTCAGATCGGCGAGCGCTGGCTTGAAGGCGCCAAACCCCTGTCCGGCGAAGTCGGCCAGCACCGAATCGGGCGTGCGATCAGCAAGCGCTGCATAGATCGTCACCAGGTTGCGCGCCTCGGCCCGCTCGGCGAGCGCGGCAATAGTGTCGGGCAGCGGATCGGCATCGGTTCGCGCCTTGCGGCATTTCTGGGCAATGACGTCGTCGCTATCGATCAGGTTGATTCGGGCCATGTCTGACGGATCGGACTTCGACATTTTCGCGGTGCCATCACGTAAGCTCATGATCCGGGGGGCGGCGGCACTGATCAGCGGTGCTGGCAATGGGAACAGATCGACGCCGAAATCCAGGTTGAATTTGGTCGCGATATCGCGCGCTAGCTCCAGATGCTGCTTTTGGTCCTCTCCGACGGGCACATGGCTTGCCTTGTACAGCAGCACATCGGCCGCCTGCAGCACGGGATAGCCGAAATAGCCGACACTCTGGCTCGATCCGTCCTTGCCGGCTTTGTCCTTCCACTGTGTCATCCGGTTGAGCCAGCCCATCCGCGCGGTGCCGTTCAAAATCCAGGCAAGCTCGCTATGGGCGGGGACGCGGGCCTGATTGAACAGGATCGATCGATCGGGGTCGATCCCGCAGGCGATCAGCGCGGCAGCCATTTCGATGGTCGCGTTCGCCAGCTCGGCCGGGACAACCGGCTGGGTTAGAGCGTGGAGATCGGCCAGGAAAAACAGGCAATCGCCGCCGTCTGCCGTCACCTTGTCCTGCATCGCGACCCATTGCTTGATCGCGCCCAGATAATTGCCGAGGTGGAGATTGCCGGTGGGCTGAATGCCGGAAACAACGCGCATCAAGGGGCCTTTTTAGTTGGAGTTGCGCTGCGCCGGCGGAACACCGCCCGCAGATCTGACGGCAGATACGCGCGCAGCACAAAGCAGGCAGCAACATAGACGAGCCCGCCAATCCCGACCAGCGCCATCATCGCGGTCCAGCGGGTGACGCTCGTTCCCAGGGTGTAGGGCGTGAAACGATCGTTGAGGAAATACATCACGACCCCCATCAGCAGGGCGGCGCCGGCCAACCGCCAAACTCGCCGCCTGAGCTGCGCATCGGGGACAAAATGCCCGCGCTTGGCGAGCGTGCGATAGAGCAGCCCCAGATTGACGAGGCTGGCCAGCGCGGTCGCGAGCGGCGGACCCATATGTTTAAGGGGCAGGATAAAGGCCAGATTGAGCAGCAGGTTCACGGCGATCGAGATCGTCGCATAGCGCACCGGCGTCTTGGTATCGGCGCGCGCATAATAGCCCGGCGTCAGCACCTTGATAAGGATATAGGCGGGCAGCCCCAGTGAAAAGGCGGCCAGCGCCTGCGCGGTGAAATTCGTGTCGCCGGGCGTGAACTTGCCGTGCTGGAACAGGGCGGCCACGATCGGTACGCCGCAGACAATCAGCGCAACCGTGGCCGGCAGTGTAAAGAACAGCGCCAGCTCCATGCCCCGGTTCTGCGTGTCCATCGCTTCCGCCTCGTGCCCGCCACCAAGCTGGCGCGAGATTGTCGGCAGCAGCACGGTGCCCAGCGCGATCCCAATCAGCCCGAGCGGCAGCTGGTTGAGGCGATCCGCGAAATATATGTACGAAACGGCTCCCTCGCCGAGCAGGCTATAGGCAAGCGCGGACGAAATCAGCAGATTGAACTGGACCGCACCCGCGCCGAGCGCTGCCGGTCCGATCAGCGCGATCAGCGTCCTGACTTCGGGGCTCCACACGGGCAGCTTGGGACGCAAGTTAACACCGTTGCGCAGGCACGCCAGCCACAACCAGACGAGCTGCAGCGCCCCCGATAGGCTGACCGCGATCGCCTGGTTGCGCGCCGTGAGCAGCGGATCGGGATCGTGGAAGAACAGCAACGCCGCGATCAGCGTCAGGTTGAGGAGGATCGGCGCAGCCGCATTGACCCAGAATTTCTGCAGCGAATTGAGGATACCGCCAAGCAGCGAGACGAGCGAGATCAGCAGCAGATAGGGCAGGGTGAAGCGCGACAGCATCACCACATAGTCTGCTTGATCGGGCGTCGCCTTGCCAAAGCCGCCGGTCAGCGCCCAGGTGACGGGCCAGGCGAAGATTTCGAGCAGCACCGTCATGCCGATCAGCACGGGGAGCAGCACCGACAGCGCATCCTCGGCAAAGGCAATGCCCGCCGCCAATCCGCCGCCCTTTTCGGCGACCTTTTTGTTGAACATCGGGATGAACGCGGCAGAAAACGCGCCTTCGGCGAACAGCGCCCGAAACATATTGGGCAGGCGAAACGCGATCAAAAACGCGTCGGATGCAAAACTCGCCCCGACGAAGCGCGCAAATAGCGAATCGCGCACCAGCCCCAGGACGCGGCTGGCGAGCGTCAACCCGCCGACCGAGCCCAGGGCGCGCGCCAGATTCATGCCAATGTCACCGGCATCGCCCCCCGATATGCGATTTAGGCGTGGCCGATATCCTCAGCCGGCATCCCAGCGCCGGGCTGGTTTTCGACCTGCTGCGAATAGAGCGCGTGGAAATCGATCGGCTCAAGCAGCAAAGGCTGGAAGCCACCGTCGCGTACGGTATCGGCGAGCACGCGGCGCGCGAAGGGGAAGAGCAAGCGCGGCGCTTCGCCAAGCAGGAAGGGCTGCATATGCTCCTGCGGCACGTTGCGGATGCCGAACAGCCCCGCATAGCTAAGGTCCACCACAAAGGCGACGCCGTCATCGGTTTCCGAACGGACGTCGATCTTCAGAATGACCTCATGAATATCGTCCGCGATTTGCAGCGTGCCGATGTTGAATTGCACATCGATGCGCGGCATCGCCTGGCTTTGATAAATCGCCGGAGAATTGGGGTTTTCGAACGACAGGTCCTTCACATATTGCGAAATCATGCCTGCTACCGGCGTGGTATCTGCGCCATTTGCCATGGGTGCGCCGCCATTTTCCTGCTCGTCCATCAATCCATCTTTCTATCTATGTGTCGCAAAAGACATGCCGGGTGAACGGCCATGCCCCGTGAATTCCCATCAAGCCGATGCGCGTCGCGCCTAGCAGGGGCTGCGTGCCAGTTCAACGCCGCGTGGTTGTCGTGATCTTGGGGCTATCGGGCAATGCGGGATTCGGGTATTTGAAACCCTGGGTTCATGCGCCTATGTTAGGGATTGGTCGCACGACTGGAGGCAGAGTGGTTTACGTAGTTCTTCTTGCAATGATTGCCGCGTTTCTCGCGTTGCGCCTGTACATGGTGCTGGGCAAGCGGACCGGCCATGAGCAACCCCTGCCCAAGCCAGCCGAAGAGCGCGTCGCGCTGGCGCCGTCACCTGCGCGCACAATTGAGGGCACGGCAGAGACTCGGGACATTGCCAACCGGCACATCGAATCTGGTGCAGAGTCTGGTGTGCGAGCGATTATTGCGGCGGATTCGTCGTTCGATGTGGGCCAGTTCATTGACGGTGCCAAGGCAGCGTATCGGATGATCCTGGATGCCTATTGGAAGGGCGATACCGATACGTTGGGCTGGTTGGTCGAAGACGAAGTTCGGCAGAGTTTCATCGAAGCGATCGACGCACGCAAAGCGGCGGGCCATGTGCTCGACAACCGCCTGGTCAGCATTGAGCGCGCGGTGATCACCGATGCCGAGGTGAAGGGCCGTGCTGCGCGAATCATGGTGTTGATTGAAGCCGATATCGCCGCCACCACCCGCGATTCGGAGGGCAATCTGGTTTCGGGTTCGATGACCGATGCGGTCGCCACCCGCGAAATCTGGACGTTTGCGCGGACGCTCAAGAACAGCGACCCGAACTGGAAGCTCGCCGAAACCGACGAGGCATAATTTTGATGGGGCGTCCGGGCCGCTTTGGCTGCCAGTTGGTGGCGCTTGCGCTGCTGCTGGCGGGGTGCAGCAGCAAAATCGTGCCGCCGTCGCAAGGGCCCGCACCGCCAACGCAGCCGTCGACTATCGTAACGCCGATTCCCTCTGCTCAAACGCCGTCGGCACCAGCCGGGCCGGCTAATGCCGTGGCTGCAGGAGTGGTGATGGGGCCACCGATCACTGCTCTGCCGATCAAGCGCGATCAGGCAGTGCGTGCGCTTGCAGCCTTCCGCACTTCCTGCCCCAGTCTGGTTCGCCGGACGGACGGATCGGGGCTGACCCGGCCGAGTGATTGGCAAGAGGCATGCAGCGCCGCCAATGCGACCGCCGACGCTGAGGCGCGCGATTTTTTCAGCCGCTATTTCGAAGCGGTACAGATCGCAGACGGCAAGGCCTTCGCCACCGGTTATTACGAACCGGAAATCGCCGGGTCGCGCGACAAGCGGGTCGGCTATGAAACGCCGATTTATGGACGGCCAAGCGATTTGATCGATGTAGATCTTGGTTTGTTTTCAGATGCGCTGAAGGGCAAAAAAGTGCGCGGTCGCGTCGATGGCACGGCCCTGATTCCCTATCATGATCGTGCAGCGATCGAGAATGGCGCGATTGCCAAGACCGCGCCGATTATCGCCTGGGCCGCTGATCCGGTGGAGATTTTCTTTCTGCAGATCCAAGGCTCTGGCCGGCTGCGCTTGCCGGACGGCGGGATCATGCGGATCGGCTATGATAGCCAGAATGGCCGCGATTATACCGGCATCGGCGCGCTGATGCGCACCCGCGGGCTGCTGCAACCGGGGCAGACATCAATGCAGGGTATCGTCGCCTGGCTACACGCCCACCCGGAAGAGGGCCGCGCGATCATGCAGGAAAACAAGAGCTTCGTGTTTTTCCGCGAACAGCAAAGTGCCGCTCAGGGCGCGCTGGGCTATGTCGTGACCGGGGGCGTGAGTGCTGCCGTCGATCCCAAATTCGTGCCGCTGGGCGCGCCGATCTTGCTGTCGATGGATCGGGCTGAGGCTTCGCGGCTGTGGATTGCGCAGGATACGGGCGGCGCCATCCGGGGGCCCAATCGCGTCGATACATTCTGGGGGGCAGGGGATGAGGCGCGCTTGATTGCCGGTGGCATGGCCGCGCGCGGCACGGCCCTTCTGCTCCTCCCGCGCGGCACGGTGGCGCGGCTGGCGGCGGGGAGCCCCGATGGCGGAGCGCCGATTAACCGCTGACGAAGCGGCGCTGTGGCGCCGTGTGATGGCCACCGTTCGCCCCGCGCGCGCCGCCCCGGCAAAGGCGAGCCTGACGAAGCCAGGCGATGCCGCAATTGATCCCGCACCAACCAAGACGCAGGCGGCCAAGCCTGCAAAGGCTGCCCGTGCTGTTGCTAAGCCCGCCGCCGTGCCCCCCGCTCGACCCAAACCCGGCGTGACGCTCGACGGCAGCTGGGACAAAAAACTGGCGACCGGTATCGTCTCGCCCGACAGCGCGATCGATCTGCACGGGCATACGCTGGAGTCGGCGTATCGCGTGCTTGATACGGGGCTTGATCAGGCAATCCGGCGGGGCGACCGGGTGTTGCTGCTGATTACCGGCAAGCCGCCGCGCCCGGAAAGCGAACGGCCGCATGCGCGCGGGCGGATTCGCGATGCGGTTGGCGATTGGCTGGCGGCATCGCGTCATGCCGCAAGGATCGCCGCTGTCCGCCCGGCGCACCCCCGCCACGGTGGCGCTGGCGCGCTCTATATTGTTCTTCGCCGCCCGGCTGCCGAACGAAATTATTAACCTTTCGCTGTCATCCCGCTGCAATTGCAATCGGCGCGCGTTCGCGATCGAAAGGGAGCCCAAAACGGGATGGAAGGAGCCTCGCTCAAGAGCCGCGCAATTACTTTTGCGATGGCATCCGGTGCGGTGGCCTTTATTTTGGCGCTGGTCGCCACGTCCAATGGCGCGATCGATGCTCAAAGCGTCTCGCGCGCGCTGATTCCCGCAATTGTCTGCGCGGTCATGTGTTGGGCGTCGACCGAACGCGCCATTGCCTCTACCGCCGCCGCTATTGATGCCGCGATTGCCCGGCTCGCCCGCGCTGCCCATGGCGATCTGCAGGGCGAAATCCCCAAGGAAATCGGCGAAAATGTGCCGCAATTGGCCCAGGCGATGGAGCGATTGTTCGAACAGATCGGCACCAATCTGGACAGTGTCCATCGGCTGGCCATGTTTGATCCTGTTACCGGGCTTGCCAACCGCACCAATTTTCGCCGCAGCTGCGAACGGCTGCTGACGGAGATGCCGGCGGGCACGCCGGCCGCGCTGTTTTTTATCGATCTCGATCGCTTCAAGGCGGTGAACGATACGATGGGCCATGCCATGGGCGATATGCTGCTCGGCATGGTCGCCAATCGGCTTCGCGCGGTCGCCGATCGCGTCACAGCGGACAGCGGCAAGCCGCAGCCCTTGATTGGCCGGTTGGCGGGTGATGAATTCACCATGTTCTTCCCCGAAGTCGGTGATCCGGCTGAGGCGGCGCGGATCAGCCGCGGCGTCTTGTTCGCGCTTGGTGAAACCTTCGATATTGCGGGCCATGATGTTGAGATTGGTGCGTCAATCGGCATCGCCATCAGGCCGGAGCATGGATCGACCCTGACCGAACTGATGCGCGCTGCTGATGCGGCGATGTATCATGCCAAGGCGACCGGTCGCGGACGCGCGGAGCATTTTTCCGAAACGCTAGCGGCCCAAATTGCTGATCGCGCCCAGCTTGAATGTGATTTGCGCGCCGCGATCGACCTCAATCAGTTCGCGCTGGTCTTCCAGCCGCAGATCAGCCTGCCTGAAGGGCGCATCGTCGCGGCCGAGGCGCTGCTGCGCTGGCGGCATCCTACCCTTGGTGTCAAATTACCGGGGACGTTTATCCAGCGGGCCGAGGAAACCGGCCTGATCGTGGAAATTGGCGAATGGGTCATCGCCACCGTTGCCGATACGATCGCGCGCTGGGGCGAAATGGGCATTGAACAGCGGCTGGCGATCAATATCTCGCCGCGCCAGCTTGATCATGTCAGCTTCTTCCGCCGCTTGCGCGAAGCGATGCATGCCGCCAACGCACCGGCGCGGCTGCTCGAACTCGAAATCACCGAAACGCTGGCCATGCATTGCAGTGAGGAAGTGATCGACGCGATTGCCACGCTGCGGGCCGACGGTGCAACCATTGCAATCGACGATTTCGGCACGGGTTATTCCAATCTCGCGCGGCTGCGCGATTTGCCAGTGGATCGCGTAAAACTCGATCGCAGCCTGATCGAACATATCGCTGTAAAGCCCGAAGCGCGGACGATTGTGCAGGCGGTGATCGGCCTGATCCACGGGCTTGGGTGCGAAGCGGTTGCTGAAGGCATTGAGACTGCGGCGCAGGCCGATGTCTTGCGTGTCATCGGTTGTGACGTGATCCAGGGCTATGCGATCGCCCAGCCGATGGATGAAGATGATTTCATCGCCTGGTCGCGCACCGACAAGCGTCAGGCGCTGGCCGGCTGAAGGGCCTGGGTGACGATTTCGGCATAGATATCGGTCAACAGACGCAAATCCTGAACGGCAACCGCCTCATCAAGCTTGTGCATCGTCGCATTGACCAGACCGAATTCCACCACCGGGCAAATTTTCGACAGGAACCGCGCATCCGACGTGCCGCCGCTGGTCGATAGTTCAGGCGCGTAGCCGGTCTGGCGTTCGATCGCTGCGCTGATCAGCGTTGAAAAATCGCCGGGCGGGGTAAGAAATGCCTCCCCGGAGACGCGCGCCATCACTTTGGCGCCGGGCGCATGGCGATCGACAATCTCGGTAATGCGCGCGGCCAGCGCGTCGCCGCGGTGCAAATCGTTGAACCGGATGCTCAACCGCGCACTCGCCAGCGCCGGGATGACATTGGTAGCTGGATTGCCGACGGTGACATCGGTGACTTCGATATTGGACGCCTGAAACCAGTCCGTGCCCCCATCGAGCACGATCGCGTCGATCTCTGAAAGGATCGCGGTCATCCGGCGGATCGGGTTATCAGCGAGATGGGGATAGGCGACATGGCCCTGCTTGCCAGGCACATCGATCCAGATATTCACCGAACCGCGCCGACCAATCTTGATCATGTCGCCAAGCCGGGCAACCGATGTCGGCTCGCCGATCAGGCACAGATCGGGCTTCAGGCCTTGCGCCGCCATCCGCTCCATCAGCGCCACGGTGCCAAAGATTGCGGGGCCTTCCTCATCGCCGGTGATGATCAGGCTGATCGTGCCCGCATCAGCAGGGATGCGCGCAATCGCGGCGACAAAGGCGGCAATCGCCCCCTTCATATCGACTGCGCCGCGCCCATAGAGAAGGTCGCCGCGCTCTGTCGGCACGAACGGGTCACCGGTCCAGCCGGGGCCCGGTGGAACAACGTCTAGATGCCCGCCAAAGGCGAAATGCCGCCCGCCGGTGCCGCGCACCGCCAGCAGATTTTCGACCGGGCCATCGGGGCTGTGGCCAGTGACAAAGCGGTCGACCGTGAAGCCCAACGGGACCAGCATCGCCTCCAACGCCTCGAACACCGCAGGTGCTGCGGGGGTGATGCTTTCACAGGCAATCAGCGCCTTGGTCAGCGCGACAACATCGGGCAATATTGTGGTGGCATTCATGGAGGCTGCATTGCCCAAGCTCGATCTCGACACAATCCCCCAAGCGAACACCACCGGCTATCCCGATCCCTATGACAAGCCCATGGCGGGCCGGTGGTTCCGGCGGCTGGCCCCGGCCGGCGGGCTGACGGCGATGGGGGTCAGCCATGTCGTGCTCAAGCCCGGCGGCTGGTCTTCGCAGCGGCATTGGCATGATGATGAGGATGAATTTGTCGTGATGCTGACGGGCGAAGCTGTGCTGGTCGACGACACTGGCGAAACCATTGTCCGGGCGGGCGATTGCCTCGCCTTTCCGATGGGGGATGGCAATGGCCACCACCTGCAAAACCGGTCAGACGCGGATTGCAGCTTTATCGCTGTTGGAGCCGGCAATTTGAAGGGGACCGGCCACTATGCCGATATCGACATGATGTTTGACGATCAGGGCTATTACCACAAAGACGGCACGCCCTATCCGACCAAGCGGATACGCTAACCGATCAGCCCTTGGCCGGCCGTTCATATTTGTCGATCACCCATTCTTCGTCCTGCGCGGCGGCGATCCAGTCTTGCATCCAGCGATTGCCAATCACTGCATCGACATAGGCCCGGGCGAAGCGCGGCGTTGGCAAGCCATAGGTGGTGATGCGCGTGCACACCGGCGCGAACATGATGTCGACGGCGCCGAATGCGCCGAACAAATAGGGCTGGTCGCCGCCGAAGCGGGCACGCGCCTGCGCCCAGAGTTCGAAAAGCCGCTCCAGTTCGGCCGCCACGTCAGCATGGGGCGTTTCTGGCGCAAAAATCTGGCGAACGTTCATGCCGTGGCGACTGCGCAACGCCGTGAAGCCGGCATGCATTTCAGCCGCCAATGACCGGGCAAAGCCGCGCGCGGCGGGGTCGCTGGGCCAGAATTTCGTCCCATCGGTTTTCCCATCGAGATAATCGATGATGGCCAGGCTGTCCCAAACCACGGTATCGCCATCCCATAGGATCGGCACCTTGCCGCCAGACGGCGCGATATCGGGTGCTGCACGGCGTGCGGGCCAGTCAGCGTCGAACATCGGCACGACGACTTCGTCAAACGCCAGCCCCGCTTGCTTGCAGGCGAGCCAGCCGCGCAGCGACCAGGATGAATAGGCTTTGTTGCCGATGATGAGTTTAAGCATGTGCCCGGAATAGCGGTCGGCCAGCGCTGCGGCAACCGGGAGTGCAGCACTACAGTGCCTTCAGGCAGATCGCGTCGAGGCCGAAACTCTTGACCATCACCATGCCTTCGATTGTCACCAAGAGGCGGGCGGCATCGGCTTCGCGGGCCGCAGGCGTGGGCCCGTCCAGCTGGGCGATGCCCCAGGACAGAAACGCGCGGCCGATCTGCTCGGCGACTGGGCGATAGAGCGAATCATTGCGCGCGGCCATGCTCGCGACTTCCAGCCAGACGCGCATATAGGGCCAGAATGCGTCGGCCAGCACCAGGTCCAGCAAATGCGCTTGCAGCGCCGCCCGATCGAGCTTGCCCCGGGCTGTGCCTGCATCCATCAGCACCATCATCCGCTGCGCAATGCGTTCCACAGTGGCGGCCATCACGGCCGTTTTGTCCTTGAAGTAATAAAGCAGCATCCGGTCGCTGATGCCGGCCGCTTGCGCCAATGGCCGCAGGCTGGCGGCAGACAGCCCTTCGGCGAGGACGAAATCCGCCAGCTTGTCGAGCAAGGCATCCCGGCGCTCGTCTGATTTCACCACTGCTCGTTCGACCCTTGCGGAATGTGCAGCGTAATCACCGCTACAGCCATGCGTCCCCTTCGCACAAATCGGCGCAACAGGGGAGGGGCTGTCAAAGGAGACTGGCATGCCGATCAACCAAGAGGCGCGATATGGTCTGCGGGCAGCATATTTGGTGCTCTTATCGAGCAATATTGGTGCCCTATTCTCTCACCTGAGGCGGGGCTGCAACACCGTTTGAGTTTGTGACGCAGCCGATACAATATCGTTGCCGCAGCGTGACATATGTATGAAACTTGCACCAAGGCGCGGATGACGGTCGCCGTCGGCAGGGCCGGAGTGCAGCAGCACGGGCCGGCCAGCGACCACTTTGTGCGCCTGGTTTTTTGACCAACCGCCCGGTCTCACCGGGCAAATTCGGGGAAATGATGATGAAGCGAATGACTGCCGGTATGAAGCGGCTTGCCGGGCTGACACAAGGAACGCTTGGCCAATTGAGCGGCGCTTCGGCCATCGCCGTAGCCGCTTTGCTGGTAGCAAGCCCGGCGGCCGCCCAAAGCACAGACTCTAATGCCGCCCCAAAGGCTGAAGCCGCCGCGGAATCGGGTTTCGACATCGTTGTTACTGCCCGCAAGCGTGAGGAAAGCATTATCGATGCGCCGGTCGCGATCAGCGCCTTTGGCGGTGAGACGCTTAAGTCGCTCAATGCGCGCAATCTGGAAGATGTCGGCAAATACGTCCCCAACCTGACGATCAGCCGGTACGGCGTTGGCAACACCGCCCAGGCCGCGATTTTCATCCGCGCCATCGGCTTGCAAGACCATCTGATCACGACCGATCCGGGCGTTGGCGTTTATCTGGACGGCGTCTATCTGGGCCGTCAGCTCGGTTCGAACCTGTCGCTGCAGAATATCGAACGGATCGAAGTGCTGCGCGGGCCGCAGGGCACGCTCTATGGCCGCAACACATTGGGTGGCGCGGTCAACATCATCACCCGCAAGCCGGGCACCGACGAATCGATTGAAGTCGATGCGCAGGTCGGGTCGCGCGGGCGAATCAATGGCAGCTTCTACGCCGATACCCGTATCTCACCAACGCTGGCGGTGTCGCTCAACGGCAGCTACCAGAGCCGGGATGGCGTTGGTGATGCAGTCAATATCGCCAGTCCCAGCGCGCGCATTGGCGAGCAAAATGATTTCAGCGGCCGCGCCGCCGCTTATTGGACGCCGACCGACAATTTCTCGATTCTGTCCTCGGTCGATTTCGTCCGCGCGCGCGACGGTCAGTCACCCTATCGCGTCGATATCTATGATCCCGTTGCCGCCGGCTTCACTGCCGCAACCCAGGTCCGCCCCGACGATTCGGGCACGGATGTCCCTGGCCTGGAATCGACATCGCTTGATCTGTTTGGTGCGTCGATCACCGCCGAGTTGAAGCTGAGCGAGGAAATCACGACCAAGCTGATCACCAGCTATCGCCAGACCAAATATACCGGTGGTTTGTCGGATACTGACAATATCTCGCGCCAGTCGGTCTTCCCGGAGACGGGCGATGCCGAGCAGGTGTCGGCCGAACTGCAGCTGAACGGCGAATTCGATGCGTTCAACTTCGTCAGCGGCCTTTATTACTACTATGAAAATGGCAGCAATGAATCCCGCCCGGCATTCTTTTTCGGTGGCAATAGCGACTATCGGATCCAACAGCGCACCAACAGCTATGCTGTCTATGCCAATGGCAGCTACAACATCACCGATCGGCTCTCGATCGGTGCGGGCGTGCGCTATTCGAATGATGACAAGCGGGCAACGGCGCGCTTTTCAAGCTTCGCCGGCCCCGTTACCCGTAGCGCTAGGTATGACGAGGTGACGGCGCAGGGGAACATCACCTACAAGCTGGACGACAACAACTCGGTCTACGGCACGATCCAGCTTGGCTACCAGCCGGGTAGCTTCACGCCGCGCCCCTTTGGCGGGCCGAGCTCGTTCAACGCATCGCCCGAGACGACCGCGACCAACTATGAGATCGGCTATAAGGGCCGCATCACCCCCAACTGGGTCGTGCTGCTCTCGGCGTTTACGACCACATATGACGATCGCGGGCTGCCCTATTCGTTCATCAACGCCAACGGGTTCAACACGGTGATTATCGCCGCTGACGCCCGCGCGCGCGGGATCGAGGCGGAAACCACGGTGACGTTTGGCGGGTTCAGGCTGAAGGGGTCGCTGGGCTATCTCGACAGCACGATCACCCGCGTGAATTCACTGCCGCCGGCCTTCTTCCCGACGGGCGGCACCCCGGTTGCTGGCGCACCGACCGCACTCAGCCCCGATTTCACGGGCGCGGTGACGGCGGCCTATACTTTTGATCTGCCCAGCGGATCGATCACCGCACAGGCCGATTACTCGTATCGCGGCCAGCAATTCGGCCAGCCGGTCGCACGCGCCAGCGAGATCATTAATCCACGCAGCCTGGTCGGCTTCAATATCAAATATGAAAATGAAGCACGCGATCTGGCGTTCAGCGTCTATGGCAGCAACATCTTCAACAAGGTCTATGACCAGGGTCGGCTCGACTAGGGCGGCTTTGTTGGGGTGGTTGTCAGCAATGACCGCAGCGAGTTCGGCGTGCGGCTGACCAAGAAGTTCCGTCAGCGTTGATCAGTGAACATCACCGGGGCGGCATGTGCTGTCCCGGTGATTGCCTAGAGGGTGATGACTTTGGATTGGTCCAAACCATACGCCGTTCGCCCTGAGCGAAGTCGAAGGGCATGCGGAGCGTGTGGGCTTCGACTTCAGCCCTACAGGCTGAAGCCAGTCCTGAGCGCCTGCCTTGCCAGGCAGTCGAAGGGCTCAGCCCGAACGGGTGTGAGGTTGAATCGACCTAGCGTCATCACGCTCTAGCTGATCGCCTCAATCACCGCCGCGCGCAACTCGGGGATTCCGAAGCCGACTTCGCTTGAGGTTGCCATGATGTCCGGATGCGCGGCGGGCCGCTTGCGCGCCTCAGCCGCCGTCGCAGTGGTGACGTGAAGCAGCTCGGTCGGCTTGATCTTGTCGGCCTTGGTCAGCACCAGGCGATAGCTGACCGCCGCCTTGTCGAGCATTTCCATGATCTCATGATCGACATCTTTCAGCCCATGGCGCGAATCGACCAGCACCAGCACGCGCTTCAGCACCTGCCGCCCGCGCAGAAAATCGTTGATCAGGAAGCGCCATTTCTTGACCATGTCCTTGGGCGCTTTGGCAAAGCCATAGCCCGGCATGTCGACGAGGCGGAAGGCGAGGGGGGCGCCCACGTCGAAAAAGTTCAGCTCCTGCGTCCGGCCCGGCGTGTTCGATGTGCGCGCGAGCGCGTTCCGGCCTGTCAGCGCATTGAGCAGCGATGACTTGCCGACATTGGAGCGGCCGGCAAAGGCAATTTCCGGCACATCGGGATCGGGCAGAAATTCCAGCGTGGGTGCCGATTTCAGGAAGCTGATCGGCCCGGCAAATGCCTTGCGCGCTGCCTCCAGCATGTCTTCGTCAAATTCAGCCATGCCGGATCATTTCTTCGGAGTCGGCTTGGTCGCCGTTTTAGGGGTCGCGACCAGCATTTCAGGATGCCGCGCATAGAGCATCCGTTGCTGCAGGATCGTCAGTGCGTTGGAGGTGATCCAGTAGAGCTGCAGCCCCACCGCAAACGGTGCCATCACGAACATCAGCATCCAGGGCATGATCGCAAAAACCTGCTTCTGGGCTTCGTCCATCGGGGCGGGGTTGAGCTTGAACTGGAAGTACATCGAGATGCCCAGCAGGATCGGAATGATGCCGATCGCCAGAAACACCGGCGGCGTGAACGGCAGCAGGCCGAACAGATTGATCGGCGTCAGCGGATCGGGCGCGGACAAATCGCGGATCCACAGGATGAACGGCTGGTGGCGCATTTCCGTCGACAGCAGCAGCACCTTGTAGAGCGCGTACATGATCGGAATTTGCAGCAAGGTCGGGCCACAGCCGCCGAGCGGGTTGACGCCTTCGGTCTTGTAGAGCGCCATGATCTCTTGCTGCTGGCGCGGCTTGTCGTCCTTGTAGCGATCCTGCAGCGCCTTCATTTTGGGCTGGATCGCCTTCATCTTCGCCATCGACGCGAACTGGCGCTGGGCGATCGGGAACAGCAGGCCACGAATGGTGATCGTCAGCAGGATGATCGCGACGCCGAAATTGCCGACCAGACGGAACAGGAAATCGAGATAATAGAAGATCGGCTTTTCGACGATGCGGAACCAGCCCCAGTCGATCGCCTTGTCAAAATTGACGATATTGCCCTGGTCCTGATATTTATCGATCAGCCGAACTTCCTTGGCCCCAGCGAAGAAGCGCGTCGTCTGGCGCGCGACCTTGCCGGGCTGAACCTTTACCGGGGTGGTCGCGAAATCGGCCTGGAACGTGTCGCCCGCCGCGCGGAAACCGGCATGAACCTGGGCATTCTGGTCAGGAATCAGCGCGGTCAGCCAATAGATATCGCCAAAGCCGAGCCACCCGCCCTTATTGTCGAAATAATTGGGGCCAGGCTTCACATTTGCGCCGAACACCGAACCGAAAAAGCTGCGGTCCGTGCCCTGCAAATTGGGATAGCCGATGTCGTAATTCGCGCCATTGCCGAATACGCCGATCGGCCCGACATGGTTGACCCAGCTATCCGGGTCCTTGGGAAGCCCAGTGCGCGAGACCAGGCCATAAGGGCGAGCCGTGACGGGGGCCGCGCTGCCATTGCCGATCGATTGGTCGATCGTGAACATATAATCGGCATCGACCGAGAATTTGATCTGGAAGCTGACGCCCTGCGCATTGGACCAGCGCAGGGTGACGGGCTTGCCGGGGATGAGTGCCGGGGCGTCAGCGGTCCAGACGGTGTTCTTGTCGGGCGCGGCGATGCCGTCGCCTGCCCAGCCAAAGCCCGCGAAATAGCTATGTTCGGTTCCCGATGGCGACAACAGCCTTTCCGGTTGCGATTTCTTGTCGATTGTCTGGCGGTGATTGAGCAGCACCAGATCGTCGATCCGCGCGCCCTTCAGGTTGATCGAGCCCTTGAGCGACGGGGTAACGATCAGCACACGCGGTGTTTCAGCGAGCACGAGGCGGCGATCGCGATTGGTCTTGGCGGTATCGACGATGGGCGTGCCGGCAGCACTCGTCACGGGCTTGTCGGCCACAGGGGTGGTTTTGACGATCGCGGGGCGCTTTGGCGCTGGCCATAAAGTCTGTGCGACGATCGGCCAGCCGACCAGGATCAGCGCGGCGATCGCTAGGAACAGCACCATGTTGCGATTTTCTTGATTCACTGGAAACAGCCCCGATCGTGCAGACTTGAATTTTTAAGGAACAGGGTCGTAGCCGGACCCGCCCCAGGGATGGCAGCGCGCGATGCGTTTGGCCGCGAGCCAGCTTCCCTTGAGCGCGCCATAGCGGCGAAGCGCCGTGATTGCATAGGCCGAACAAGACGGCGCGTAGCGGCATGAGGGCGGCAAAATCACCGATGGGCCCAATTGCCAGCCGCGCGTCAGCAGGATCAGCAGCTTGGCGATCATCGCGCTAGCTTCCCCAGCGCCTTCACCAGATCAGCCCGCAACTGCGCAAAATCGCGATCAACGCCACCCGCGCGGCCAATCAGCACATGGTCACAACCGGGCAGGCCGGCCGTTGGCAGCACATCACGCGCCAAGGCGCGCAGCCGCCTTTTCATGCGGTTGCGGATCACGGCATTGCCGATTTTCTTGGTCACCGTGTAGCCGATCCGCATGTCCGCCACGCCATCGGCCCGGTCGCGCGCGAGCAGGACGAATCCCGGCATCGGCGCGCGTTTGCCCGCATTCGCCGCCAGAAAATCGCGGCGAATGGTGAGGGTTTTTATGCCGACAGCTTCTTGCGACCGCGGGCGCGGCGTGCGCGCAGGACGTTGCGCCCGCCCACCGTCGCCATCCGCGCGCGGAAGCCGTGGCGGCGTGCACGCACCAGATTGCTCGGTTGAAAGGTCCGCTTCATCACTCATTCCCTGATCATCAGAATGGAAAAGGCCGCCAAAAGCGGCGGCCGAATGTTGGCGGGCCTTAAGCCAAGGTGTGCCCCAAGTCAACGATGACAATTGGTCAGACGCGACGGCCACCAACGAAATCCCTGATCGTGCGCATCGCCAGCCGGAAGCGTGAGAGTTTCTGGCCGTCTTTGTCTACCGGCCTGTCGCGTTCGAATCGGCGCAGCGCGCTTGCGCGCCGCAGCCCGAGATCGGCAAAATAGCCCAGTTGCGGCCAGCGGCGCTTCAACCGGACGAAGAACCGCTTTGACCAGGCGGAATTCTGCAACATCAGCGCCAGCCCGGCAGCAAACACAAAAACTCCGCCCGGACCCGGAATCGCGCCGACGATCGGCGATACAATGATGATCAGCGCGCCGAGCACGGTCAGCCCAGTGCGAAGCGCGGCATTGCGGGGGCGAATGGGGTGCAGTTCGCTCATGGGGTTGATGTGGGGCCGGTGTATTGTTTTAACAAGACAGTAGGGCTGTGCTTTCTTGTTTTAAAAAAGCAGGTATGAACAGAGGATTAGCCGCGCGGCGGAGGCGAAATGGTCGCGATTGTTTCTACAGTGGCATATCTCGGGCTGGAAGCGCGCGCTGTAGAGGTGCAGGTTCAGGTGGCGCCGGGGGTACCGGCCTTCAACGTGGTGGGGCTTGCCGACAAGGCCGTGGCTGAAAGCCGGGAACGCGTGCGCGCCGCCATCGCGGCACTTGGTCTTGCTCTGCCCCCCAAGCGCATCACCGTCAATCTTTCACCGGCTGATCTGCCCAAGGAAGGATCGCATTATGATCTGCCGATCGCGCTGGGCGTTTTGGGGGCGATGGGGGTGATCGATGCCGAAACGCTGGCGGACTATGTCGTCGTCGGCGAACTGGGGCTGGATGCGCGGATCGCGACCTCGCCCGGCGTGCTGCTGGCCGCCTTGCACGCATCGGAGAATCAGAAAGGGCTGGTCTGCCCTGCCGCGCAAGGATCGGAGGCGGCCTGGGCGGGAACGATCGAGGTGATCGCCGCGCCGGATCTGTTGTCGCTGCTCAATCACTTCAAGGGCCACGGGCTGCTGGCATCGCCCGCGCCGGGAGAAGCCGACGCGCCCGATCACGGTCCCGATCTGCGCCAGGTAAAGGGCCAGGAAACCGCCAAGCGCGCGCTGGAGATCGCGGCTGCCGGAGGCCATAATCTGCTGATGGTCGGCCCTCCAGGTTCGGGGAAATCGCTGATGGCGTCGTGCCTTCCGGGAATTTTGCCGCCACTGGATTCAAGCGAAGCACTGGAAGTGTCGATGGTCGCGAGCGTTGCAGGCACGCTCAACGGCGGGCGGCTCACCCGCACACGGCCCTATCGCAGCCCGCATCACTCCGCCTCGATGGCGGCGTTGGTCGGCGGCGGGCTGAAGGTGAAGCCGGGCGAGGTCAGCCTCGCGCATCTTGGCGTGCTGTTCCTTGATGAACTGCCGGAATTCCAGCGCGCGGTGCTCGATTCGCTGCGCCAGCCGCTCGAAACCGGCACCGTCAGCGTCGCGCGCGCGAACGCGCATGTGACCTTCCCGGCGCGGGTGCAGCTCATCGCGGCGATGAATCCGTGTCGCTGCGGTCATCTGGGTGATGCAGCACTTGCCTGCTCACGCGCGCCGAGATGCGCCGCTGATTATCAGGCCAAGGTCTCCGGGCCGTTGCTGGACCGAATCGATCTCCATGTCGATGTCGCCGCGGTCAGCGCCGCCGATCTCGTCCTGCCGCCGCCCGCCGAGGGTTCAGCCGAAGTCGCTGCCCGCGTCGCCGCCGCCCGCGCCATCCAGTCGGCGCGCTATGCTGATATTGCGGCGCGGACGAATGCCGAAGCCGACGGCCCCGTGCTGGAAGCGGTCGCCACGCCCGACGATGCAGGCCGCAAGCTCCTCGCCCAAGCCGCAGAGGCAATGCGGCTGTCGGCGCGCGGCTACACCCGCATCCTCCGCGTCGCCCGCACGATCGCCGATCTGGCGGGCAGCGAAGGGGTAGGGCGCATCCACATCGCTGAAGCGCTCAGCTATCGACGGCAGGCGCCACGGAGTTAGGGTGAAAAGCAATTGGCCGACATTGGTGAGCGTGGTGTTTAGCTGCCATTCAGTCCGGTTTAAAAGCCTCGATATCGAACGGGACCGAAGAACTTAGCGCTCCGCCAAACTTGTCAGCCGCACATTGGGGGTGAGCGAACACTTCTTGCGCAGCGCCGCTATGATCCGCCCATAAGCCTGAGAGAACAATGCGGACAGCGCCGCTGTCGGCTTTTGCTATGCCTTCATCGCAATAGCAGCATTGATATTCGAGTCTGCCCATCGTGACTGCTACATCGCGCTACGGTCGTATATCCGCAAGAGGAGCGATTGTTGCCATCTCATCCACCCGTCACCCCGGCCTTGTGCCGGGGGCCACCTCCCCACCCGCAAGGTCGGCTATTGTTGTGCTGTCGCTCCCGGGGACACAATACCGAACTCGCTCGACCGCCCCGCGCCACTCGCCGCTGTCCTACAGCGCCGGCAAATGCTATCGACGCGCTCGCTCTTTCAGACCGTCAATCATCAGCCGTGTTGCGTGCCCGCAACGTGTCTGCGCAAGATGCGATGGCAACCTGCACCTTCCGCAGCTTTGCTGCCCGCACTCCAGGCCCGACAGGCGCTTGCCGACGCCATACGCCCCCGGCGCCGGCCCTGATCCCAGAATCACACTACTGAACGCCAACCAGCCCCTGCGCCGCTACTATCGCATCAGTGCGAACATTCGGGAACATTCGCATCCGGGCCAAGCATCAACCGACGTCCGCATTCCGGCAACGCGTCGGATCAGCGCGCCTCCGCGCCGCCAATCGCCACGATCTCGATTGCGTCCGCCGCCCCGCCAAAATCGAGCACCTCACCCACCTCGCCGCCAATGAGCGCGCGAGCCAGCGGGGCAGTAAACGGAATCTTGCCCTCAGCCCCCTCCGCCTCATCGCTCCCCACCAGCGTCACCTCCCGCTCCGCACCATTCAGCGTGAATCGCACCCGCGACCCGAACGCCACCCGGTCAAGTGGCGGCGGCGGGGCGAGTTGCGCGCTGGTCTTGCGGGTGATCCAATAGCGCCACTGCCGCTTGGCATCAGCAAGCGCCATTTCCTCGGGCGCACTGGCGATCAGCGCCTCCATTTCAGCCAGCTTCGTCTCGATAATCGCCAGCCCGGCCGCCGTCACCAGATTGGGGCCCGGCGGAATCGGCAGCTCGAATTTGGGCTCCAGATGCTCCTCATCGCTCTCCCGGCGAAACGCGACGCTCATGATTTTTCCTTCATTGGCGATATATGGCGCGCAACGCCTGATAATCACAAGACGCCCCATCTTGCAGCAGCGCCCGGCTTGGTCTAGCGAGCACTGCGTTGCGGGCGTGGTGGAACTGGTAGACGCGCCGGACTCAAAATCCGGTTCCGAAAGGAGTGTCGGTTCGATTCCGACCGCCCGCACCACCTAGAAGAAACACTAATACAACGATTTAGTTCGTTGTCGCCAAGTGTTCTCGCTAGACGCGCCCAACTCTGTGTAAGGCGAAGTTTGGCGCGGCTGGATAGGCCGCGCTTGGCGTGCGAGCGGGGTGGAATTGGCAGGCGCGCTGGATGTAGAGTTTAGCTCCGCACGGAGTTTGGGTTCGTTTCCTACCCACCTGCGCACCATCCTTGTAAATCGAAAGCGATGATTTCAATTCGCAAGGAAAAGCTGATCTCGCCCCGCAGGGCCAGTCCCGTATCAAGAGCGCTAGCAACGCCGGATTCATGAACGGTCGCTCGCGGCCTGCCCTGCGCTCTTCGAGCAGGTCGATCTGGACGAGCGTCTTTAGGTCCGTCGCTGCCGATTGACGATGCGCACTACCGAGCACTGCCACAGGGCAGTTGTGCGCAACATCGGTCGTTCGGCGCAATCCCGGCTAAGCTTGGCAATCGATTCAAGTGTATTGACGCGAAACGTCCGGGTCCGCTGGCGCGCATGGATTGGAGGAAACAAGGCATGCAAAACCCTACCCGGATCGATCCCGCTCCAGCCAAACCCCAAGACCTGCTTAACGCCGTTGAGAAACAGGTGGGCGGTGCTCCCAGAATTCTTGCTGCAATAGCGCAGTCATCTGCAGCGCCCGGCAGCCTGTCGAACGTTAAACGCGAACAGGGCGTCATGGCGAGCCCAGGTGTCAACGTCGGCGATGACGGTGCATCTGTGTATATCGCGTTGAGTGACGCCGGGTTCGACAATGCCGCTGTTGCCCAGATTGGGCTCAACATTTTTATCGATTATCTCAATCATATCGCGGGCCGCGACATAGATTTCCCGTCGGCGAATTCAAAGCTTGTGCTGACTACATGGCCGGGGCGCCTGAACGCAACTTCGCGAACGTCTTCGTTCTGGCGTGCACGGGCCACACGCTGCATTTGATCTCAACCAAAGGATTTATTGATGACGAATCCCATCGAAATGGCCGAAGCCGCCTCGAACGCCTTGACCGGTCAGCGCAAGATCATCGATTCCATCAACCAGTTTTTTGCTGAAGGCTGCGTCTTCATCGAACCCGATGGCTCGAGCCGGTCCACAAAGAAGGATCAGTTCGCCAACCTCAATCGCTCTGAAAGCACCGCGCTACATGGCCAGGCAGTTGGTGACAATTTCTCGGTTAGCGCGAGGACGCCCAAGATGACCGCCGACAATGGCAGCCCGATCGTGGGGAACGAGACATTCGAGCGCAACTGGCGTGATGGCAAGATATTGTCTTAGAAAAACTGCGCTCAGGCCTGATCGCTTTCGGGGTACTTCAGCCTAGAAACTCAGCACTGCGAATGGGTTGGGCGTTGTTCGAAAGCATCAAACTCAAACAGTGCGACCAAAGCCTTCGACCAAAGAATGCCGACCTTGAAATATTGTTTGGGATCCGGACACATCGACCAGAGTTAGGATGTGCAATTCACGGGAATGACTAGCTTAATGGCCTCCCACTTTAAGTTTGTTCTGCTCGTGATGGTTCTTGCGACCGGGGCTTCGGCCTCGGTCGCAATTTTTTCTCAACCCAGGACGCAAACGATCCGCACAGATCACCATAAGATCGCGTCTGATCGTCCAGTCGATCACGGAATTTCAGAAGAGAGTCTGACGCTGACCGTCGCGCCAACGCGCTTTAGGACACTCGTTGCACGATCAGGCGGAGCACATCTTCGCGCATCAGCAGCGATCACGGTTGGAGCGCAAGCGAACTATATACAGTATAGGTCAATCAACGTTAATATAAGCAGAGGAGCACAACATGGATAATCTGGCAATCGTTCGACGCTTCACTACCGAATTTCTTGGCCGCGCCGATCTTATGGCTGCAGATGCGACCATGCATCCCGATATTCGTGGCGTTACCGGCTTGAAGCCGATCGGGCCGATCGAGGGTATTGATGAATATAAGGCAATCCTGACCGGCTTTGTCGATGCCTTTCCAGCGGAATCACCCGTTGAGATCATCGACCAGTTTGAATCGGCGGATGGTACCCGCGTGGTGACGCGCTTTC